>JABLTL010162642.1_pt1 | contig 13260 bp, 10 predicted proteins | sample 7160151 | NCBI WGS metagenome assembly JABLTL01 (sample SAMN14651223, study PRJNA627086) | human gut metagenome | isolation source: feces | host: Homo sapiens
CACAACAGATAAGCGCGAGTGGCTCAGCGGTGGAGCATCTCCTTGCCAAGGAGAGGGTCGCGGGTTCGATTCCCGTCTCGCGCTCTGGATAATTTCCATGTTGCTAAAATTTTAAAAAAGTTGTTGACAGTTTGCTGGCGGTGTGATATTATCCATATTGTTGTTGGTAGCACAACAGATAAGCGCGAGTGGCTCAGCGGTGGAGCATCTCCTTGCCAAGGAGAGGGTCGCGGGTTCGATTCCCGTCTCGCGCTCTTTTATATTAATTCACACTCAGGATTCAATCCTGATTTTTTTTTGCCCTCAGAAGCGATTGGTAATAAAATTTAAACATTTTTACTATTGAATAAATGACATGTAGTGATATAATCAATCACAATCGTTGAATATCAGAAAAAGTATAATTTTTACGAGGTAATGATTAAATTATGAAAGAGAGACTTAAGAATTTTCATCATTCAGCAGTTTTTATCTGTCTGGTTCTTGCAATTGTTCTGGACGTTGTTCTGGAAGCTCTTGGAAGACATTCGCTGTTTAAGGCGATATCGTATGTGTGGAGTCAGCCGCTCATATTCCTGTATAACTGTTCGATCATTTTCTTTACGCTGACACTTTCGCTGCTCATGAGAAAGAGAATATTCGGATACTGCGTTATATCGTTTGCATGGCTGATACTTGGAATCACGAACTGCATAGTTCTGGGATTCAGAATAACGCCATTTTCAGCTATCGATATGCTTATGGCGAGGAATACGATAACTATCATAGACAAATATTTTAATGTATGGCAGATCGTGCTCATAGCTGCGCTTCTGTTCGTTGCGCTGGCAGCCATCATAGTTCTGTTCATAAAATCGCCGACGGTTACGGGCAATATATATAGAACGAGAACGACTGTGTTTATAGTTGCGACATTCTTCTGTGTAATGCTCTTCACCAAGATCGCGCTCAATGCACAGACTATATCAGATAATTTTGCAAACCTTGCAACGGCATACAACAATTATGGATTTGTATACTGTTTCTCAAACAGTGTGGTCGATGTAGGTATAGGACAGCCGAGTGATTACAGCGAGGATAAGATGCTTGAGATAAAGGACGATTTGGACAGTGTTGGCACAACGGATTCAAAGCTTGGCAAGGACAAGCCAAACGTTATATTTGTACAGCTTGAGTCATTCATGGATCCGTCATATGTAAAATGCCTTACGTTCAATGAGAATCCTATTCCGAATTTCACAAAGCTGAAGGAGGAATGTACATCAGGATTCCTGACGATGCCGGCGATCGGTGCAGGTACAGCCAACTCGGAATTTGAGGTGCTCACGGGATTTAACGTGGCATATTTCGGTGCAGGTGAGTATCCATATAAGACCATACTTGGCAAGCAGACCATAGAGAGCATGGCGACACAGCTGAAGCTTGATGGTTATTCAACACATGCCATGCACAATCACGATGGTACATTCTATGACAGATACAAGGTGTATAAAAACATGGGATTTGATACATTTACCCCGATGGAGTATATGTACAATCTGGAGCATACTCAGAAGAACTGGGAGAAGGACAATGTCCTTACCGGTGAGATCATGAAGACTCTGTACACCACCACTGGACGGGATTTCATATTCACCGTCAGCGTACAGGGACATGGAAGATACCCATCAGAGCTTGACGAGGAGAATTACAGTTACCCTATAAAGGTTGCCGGAACAGGCGATGAGAGTCTTGATACACAGTGGACATATTACTGTAACCAGCTCCACGAGATGGACGATTTCATTGGCAAGCTTATAGACAGACTTACGGCGTACGATGAGCCGGTCGTTCTTGTTATGTATGGAGACCATCTTCCTGGATTTGAGATCACAGAGGACGATATAACCAACGGAGACCTTTACCAGACAGAGTATTTTGTCTGGAGCAATATGAAGAACTTCCCGGTTGAGGATGAGGATATAGAGGCATATCAGCTCAGCACAAAGGTGTTTGATATGCTGGGATTTGAGAAGAGCTATGTGCAGAAGTTCCAGTCAAAGTACAAGCCGGGCTATGCAAACTATGATGATGATCTCGAGAACATTGAGTATGATATGCTTTATGGACAGAGATACATGTATCCTGATGGATGGCCATATGAGCCGACGAATATGAAATACGGCATAAGCAAGATCAGGATCTCGGAGATCACAAAGGGCGTGTATGTGCCACCGGTTGATGAAGAAGCGGATTTCACGGCAAATGATGGTTCCGGGGACGGTGAGAGTGCTGAGGAGCCACAGCCTATGAATGGATATTATATCCACGGAAGCAACTTCAATGAATGTACATTTGTGTGGATAGATGATGCCTTTTTGAAGGAGACTATCTATATAGACAGAGATACGCTGTTTCTTCCATATGAGGACTCGTTTGAGGCGGGCAAGGAGATATCCGTGGCGCAGGTCGGAGACGACAGTATAGATTTCGGAGTGGAAGACACTTATGTATATAAGGGAGATCCTGAAGATCCGGAGGACACAGAGACAAATGTGACCACGGAGACGGAAGAACTGCCTTGACAAGAACTATATAATTTGTTAGCATGTTTAAAAAGTAACATCACCCAACGCGATAAGTGTTGGGTGATGTGTTTTCTCTATTAAGGCTAATTGACGTACATAATGAGCACAATGCTCTTATTAAATATTTTACAGAAAGAGAGAGAAGAAAATGGGTAAGATTATTGGCGAAGGAATTACATTTGATGACGTTTTATTGGTACCTGCTTATTCTGAGGTATTACCAAATGACGTTGACCTTACAACAAAGCTGACACAGAAGATTAAGTTGAACATTCCTCTTATGAGTGCCGGTATGGACACAGTTACAGAGCACAGAATGGCTATTGCCATGGCTCGTCAGGGTGGTATCGGAGTTATCCACAAGAACATGTCCATAGAGAAGCAGGCAGAGGAAGTTGACAAGGTAAAGCGTTCAGAGAACGGTGTAATATCAGATCCATTTTACTTATCTCCAGAGCATACACTGGCAGATGCTGACGAGCTTATGAGCAAGTTCAGAATCTCAGGTGTACCTATCACAGAGGATGGCAAGCTTGTTGGAATCATAACCAACCGTGACCTGAAGTTTGAGAAGGACTACACCAAGAAGATCAAGGAGTCAATGACATCTGAGGGTCTTGTTACAGCAAAGGAAGGAATCACACTTGACGAGGCTAGAGAGATCCTTGGAAAGGCTCGTAAGGAGAAGCTTCCTATCGTTGATGACGATTTCCATCTGAAGGGACTCATCACGATCAAGGATATTGAGAAGCAGATCAAGTACCCATATTCAGCACATGACGCACAGGGCAGACTTCTCTGTGCAGCAGCAGTAGGATGTACAGCCAACATCCTCGACAGAGTTGCAGAGCTCGTATCAGCAAAGGTTGATGCGATAGTTATAGATACAGCACATGGACATTCAGCCAACGTTCTGAGAACCTTCAAGATGGTTAAGGAGAAGTATCCTGACCTTCAGGTTATTGCCGGTAACGTTGCAACAAGATCAGGCGCACAGGCTATGATCGACATGGGTGTAGATGCAGTCAAGATCGGTATCGGACCTGGTTCTATCTGTACAACAAGAGTTGTTGCAGGTATCGGTGTACCACAGATCACAGCTATCATGCAGGCATATGATGCAGCTATGAATGCCGGAATCCCTGTTATCGCAGATGGCGGTATCAAGTATTCAGGAGATATCACAAAGGCTCTGGCAGCAGGTGCCAACGTATGTATGATGGGAAGCCTGTTCGCAGGTACAGATGAGGCTCCTGGTGATTTCGAGCTTTATCAGGGACGTAAGTACAAGGTATACAGAGGTATGGGATCTATAGCAGCCATGGAGAATGGTTCTAAGGACAGATACTTCCAGGAGAACGCAAGAAAGCTTGTTCCAGAGGGCGTTGAGGGCCGTGTGGCATACAAGGGATCACTTGAGGATACAGTATTCCAGCTCATCGGTGGACTTCGTTCAGGTATGGGTTACTGCGGAGCAAAGAACATTGCAGAGCTTCATGAGAAGGCAGAGTTCGTCAAGATTTCAGCAGCTTCACTCAAGGAGAGCCATCCACATGATATCCATATCACAAAGGAAGCTCCTAACTACAGTGTAGAGTAATAGAAATTTGCATAGATGATTTCAGATAAGAGGATGCATATCTGTCAGATATGCATCCTTTTTTCTTGACACCGTTCTGTTATGTGAGATAATGGAGAATAGGTGTCTTAGAAAAGAGGTGTTTGGATATTTATGAAGGTAAACAATCCAGGTAAAAAAGATCTTGACCAGCTTGTGATGCTTGAGCAGGAGACATTTTCTGAGGCTGAGGCAGCAAGCCGGGAGTCTATAGAGCGAAGACTGAAGGCGCACAGAGAAACTTTCTGGGTGCTCAAGAAGGACGGACGAATAATAGCAGGTATAAATGGCATTACTACTAATGAGAAGGATTTGAGCGATGCCATGTATACGGGCGAGGACTTCTACGACAAGAAGGGTCGCTGGCTTATGATATTCGGCGTGTCAACTCTGCCGGACTATCAGCACAATGGATATGCGGCGAAGATAATGCATGAGGTTCTTCAGGAGACGGTCAAATGTAAACTCGACGGAGTCGTCCTCACATGTAAAGAGAACATGATCCCATTCTACGAACAATTTGGTTTTGTGGATGAGGGCGTGAGTGAATCTGAGCATGGCGGTGTCGTCTGGCATCAGATGAGGATAAGGCGCAGAGATATAAAACGTGATTATAAGCAGGATGTGATTGATTGTATAGTGATAGTAGTTGTGGCCGCCGTACTGGCATTTCTGCTGGGACGATTTGTGATATTAAACTGTAATGTACCTACTGGTTCCATGCTTGAGACAATACAGCTTGGAGACAATATAATAGGAAGCAGGCTTACATATAAGTTCTCTGATCCTGAGCGTGGCGATATAGCCATATTCAAGTGGCCGGACGATGAGTCCCAGGTATATATCAAGAGAATCATAGGACTGCCGGGTGAGACCGTGGAGATCATAGATGGTAAGGTATATATAAATGGAAGTGATACTCCGCTCAAGGAGGATTATCTGAGTGATGAGGCAAGGACTGACGTAAGATCGTTTGGACCGTATCAGGTTCCTGAGGACTGTTACTTTATGCTGGGAGACAACAGACCAAACTCAGCGGATGCCAGACTTTGGGAGAATACCTATGTGAAGCGTGACAAAATACTTGCCAAAGCAGAATTTGTGTATTTCCCATTTTCACAGATAACATGGCTTGGAAACGGAGCAGAGTATTAGATTGTATGTCATGATGGATAATCAGAGGAGATGGTCACATGAACAGAGTAAGATTTGACATGCATTGTCATACGGCTGAGGGATCACCCGATGCCAAAGTAAAGATTCTTGATTATATTGATCTGTTAAAGCAGCGTGGTTTTCACGGAATGCTGGTCACAGACCATGATTCATATTCCGGATACAAAGCGTACTTAAGGCAGAAAGATAAGGTGAAGGATTTCACTGTGCTCAGAGGTATTGAGTATGATACGTTTGACTATGGACATTTCCTTATCGTATTGCCATCAGATACACCTGAGGAGGTGTACGACCTGTTTGAACACAGGGGCATGGCGCTTATCAGGGTGATATGGCTTGTGCACGAGTGCGGCGGTATACTTGGCCCAGCTCATCCATTTGGCGAGAAGTTCATGAGCTTTGGCAGCACGAGAAGGCTTGGCATGATAGAGCACAGACTATATGCACAGCATTTTGACTTCATAGAGGGATATAATTGCTGTGAATCAGTCAAGAGGAATAAGATGGCCAGAAGGCTTGCGTCATACTATGATATACCTGTTTTCGGTGGAAGCGATGCCCATAAGGAGAACTGTGTCGGACTTGCAGGTACATATCTTCCGGATCATATACATTCGGAGGATGATCTGATAAATTATATAAATGACGGCAATCATCCCGAGGTTGGCGGAAAGAGATACCCGAAGACCTTGAAGGACAAGATAGGACCTGCCGGTAAATTCCTGACGTATGGATTTTATTTATACAATATATATGGCGCATTCCGAAATTATCCTGCGAGATGTCGCGCATACTTTGCGGCATCGGCAAAACTGAAGGCAAAAATGAAAAGTAACTGTTCAGACAGGGGACTGGATAGCAAAAAATAAAAGCAAAAACAGAAAGGGCGATTATGAATAAGAAGGAAAGAAGTAATTTTACGGGGACGCTGGGCTTTGTTATGGCAGCAGCGGGAAGTGCGGTAGGACTTGGAAATATATGGAGGTTCCCATATCTTGCGGCAAAGGACAACGGTGGTGTGTTTATACTTGTGTATATAATACTTGCGCTTACATTTGGATTCACACTGCTCACAACAGATATTGCAATAGGAAGAAAGACTCGGCAGGGACCGCTCACAGCTTATGGTCTTATACATAAGAAGTGGAAATGGCTTGGCGGTCTGGCGTGGATCGTACCGGTTATAATCCTTCCATATTACTGTACTATCGGAGGATGGGTCCTGAAGTATATGACCGCATATTTTACAGGTCAGACAGAGGCTGCCACTGGTGACGGTTATTTCACCGGTTTTATAACAGCCCAGACTGCGCCTATAGTATTTGCACTTATATTCCTTACGGCCACAGGCGTTGTCGTATTCTGTGGTGTTGAAAAGGGAATAGAGAAGTTTAGCAAGGTGCTCATGCCGATATTGGTAATTCTTATAATTGGAATTTCAATCTATTCACTGACGATCAAGCATACCGGTGATGATGGTACAATCAGAACAGGAATTGATGGACTGAAGGTATATTTGATTCCTGATTTTAAGGGAATGACATTCAGGGATATATTCATGGTTGTAATGGATGCCATGGGACAGCTCTTCTTCTCGATAAGTGTCGCTATGGGTATCATGGTTGCGTATGGCTCATATGTTAAGAAGGATGTTAACCTTATGAAGTCGATCAATCAGATAGAGATATTTGACACGGCAGTGGCTTTCCTTGCTGGTCTGATGATAGTCCCTGCGGTGTATGTGTTCTCTGGAACGGAAGGCATGTCAGCGGGCCCTGGACTTATGTTCATATCTCTGCCAAAGGTATTCAATGCCATGGGTAAGGTCGGAACAGTCATCGGAGCCCTGTTCTTCATCATGGTTACATTTGCGGCGATCACATCCTCAGTATCGGTCATGGAAGCGATAGTGTCAGGACTTATGGATAAGTTCCATCTCACGAGAAAGAAGAGTGCGGTCATAACAACTGTATATGCGGTTGTCGGAATGTTGGTCGTATGTTTCGGTTACAACATATGGTACTTTGAGCTCAAGCTTCCAAATGGAGCTACAGCCCAGATCCTCGATGTGATGGATTACCTGAGTAACAACATCTTCATGCCGCTTGTGGCTATCCTGTCATGTATACTTATCGGCTGGGTAGTGAAGCCTAAGACGGTTATAGACGAGGTTACAAGAAATGGCGAGAAGTTTGGAAGAAAGAAGCTCTATATTGTCATGGTAAAGTTTGTGGCACCAATACTGCTTGCATTGCTGCTTCTCCAGTCGTTTGGAATTGACTTTGTACAGTTTGTTACAAATCTGTTCAAATAGAACAATATAGTTTATAATGTAGAGGCATTTGTCATGTGAGTGATGAAGGCCTCTATATTTTTGTCATAAGGAATGTCATTGCAGGATATTTATACCGGGTTTACGGATTTAATGGGAGAATGATGGATGAACAACAGGGATGATTTGATATATCTTGCCCCGATGGAGGGGATAACAGGATACATATACAGAAATGCACATCACAAATATTTCGGCGGCGTTGACAAATACTTTATGCCGTTCATTGCCCCGGCGAAGGGACGTCCTCTCAGAAACAGGGAACTAAGGGATGTGCTGCCGGAAAACAATCAGGGGATAAATGTGGTGCCGCAGCTTCTGACCAACAGCGGCGAGGGATTTGTGAAGGCCGCAAAGTTCCTGAAGGAGCTTGGATATAACGAGGTGAATATCAATCTCGGCTGTCCGTCAAAAACTGTTGTCACGAAGTATAAAGGCTCGGGTTTGATATACGATACGGAGAGGCTTGACAACTTCTTATATGAAGTATTTGCCGCCGACGTGATGGATGTGTCTATAAAGACCAGAATAGGAAGAGACAGTTCTGTGGAGTTTGAGGATATCATAGAAATATATAAGAAGTATCCGATAAGTGAGCTGATCATACATCCGAGAATACAGACGGATTTCTACAAGAATACGCCAAACATGGAAGTGTTTGCCGAAGGTGTGGCTTCATATGGAAGACCAGACACAGTGTGCTACAACGGAGATATAAACAGTGTGGCGGATTATGACAGGTTCACGGGCGATTTTCCTGATATAAGTAAGGTTATGATAGGCAGGGGGATAATAGCTGATCCTTGTCTGGCGGAGCGGATAAAAGAAGAGTGTGGCGACAGTACATATGACTGGAACAGATTCTTCATATTCCACGATGAACTTTACAGGAATTACTGTGAGTCGGATGTGGGCAGGGGCAACACGATGTTCAAGATGAAGGAGCTGTGGGCTTACTGGTCGAGGCTGTTTTATGATGTGGAGGGAGCTGAGAGGGCTCTTAAGAAGATCCGGAAGACTAGAGATAATGGTGAGTATGAGGCGGCAGTCAGGATGCTGGCTGCACTGTGCAGATGAAATGAATTTAGTATGATGGGGTGTATTGTATGAGTGTATGCTTGGATTACTATATGTTAGTTGTGTTTTGATGATTAGGAGATGATATCATGGGATGTCTTGGAAATTGTATATGGTTTTTATGTGGCGGAATATTGAGCGGACTTTCGTGGGTGGCAAGCGGGGTGCTGTGCTGTATAACGATAATAGGGATTCCGATTGGGATGCAGTGCTTTAAGTTTGCAGGACTTGCATTCTTTCCATTTGGAAAAGAGATAGTGTATGGAGGCGGGGCTGGCTCGCTGATCGCGAATATCATATGGCTGCTCTGCTGCGGAATACCTATGGCGGTAGAGAATGCCTGCCTGGGGCTGCTGCTTTGCATAACGATAGTCGGAATTCCATTTGGGCTTCAGTTCTTTAAGATCGCCAAGCTGTCGCTCATGCCGTTTGGTGCAGAGATTGTGGGATGATGGTGGAAATATACATAAATATAGTTGACAGAACTTGAATCACTAGAATATAATAATGTGGCGTCAGATATGTGCTGACGCCATATATAAGGCAATGACGAAGAGAAGTAGCATAGATTATCGCCCACAGAGAGCCGGTGGTGGTGGGAGTCCGGCGGAGTGAATATATGTGAATAACACTTTACCAGCCGCAAGCTGAAAGATATAGCCCATAGCGGGATACGTGTTTTATGTCGAGTAGGGGAGCCGTAGCTGCACGATACGCAGAGAGGTCATGAGCAAGGTGACTGAGAGGGACTGGGACGCGATGCTTTGAATATACGAAGATCGTGTAACGGTAAATCAGGTGGTACCGCGGACATTAAAGCAGACAAGTAACCGACAGGTAGTTTGAGAGAGCTTATGTTCGTCCTGAATATTTGCATATATATATGTGCATCTGATTCAGGATGAACATAAGCTTTTTCTATTTGCAAGAGAAATAACAGCCAGTGCGTAATCCTGAAAAAGCCAAAGTGGACATAAAGCCACAGGCAAATAGTAAAGAAAAGGAGAGAACAGATGACAATCGAGAACATTTATCGTAACAGAACAATGAACGAGATCACTGAGGGCGATGTGGGACAGACACTTAAGGTTGCCGGATGGGTAGAGAATATCCGTGACCATGGTGGAGTATCATTTATCGATCTGCGTGATATGTATGGCGTGCTCCAGGTAGTAATGAGAGACACATCACTTCTTGACGGAATAACAAAGGAGGACTGTGTATCGATCGAGGGTATCATTGAACACAGAGATGAGGAGACATACAACCCTAAGATTCCTACAGGTACTATCGAGCTTGAGGCGAAGACTGTAGAGATACTCGGTAAGGTATACAAGCAGATTCCATTTGAGATCCAGACATCCAAGGAGACACGTGAGGATGTGAGACTCAAGTACAGATATCTTGACCTCAGAAACAAGAAGGTTAAGGACAATATGATATTCAGAAGTCAGGTCATCAGCTACCTTCGTCAGAAGATGACTGAGATGGGATTCCTTGAGATCCAGACACCTATCCTCTGCGCTTCGTCACCTGAGGGCGCAAGAGATTACATCGTGCCATCAAGAAAGTTCAAGGGCAAGTTCTATGCACTTCCACAGGCACCACAGCAGTACAAGCAGCTCCTCATGGTATCAGGATTTGACAAATACTTCCAGATAGCTCCTTGTTTCAGAGATGAGGATGCGAGAGCAGACCGTTCACCAGGAGAGTTCTACCAGCTCGACTTTGAGATGAGTTTTGCAACACAGGAGGACGTATTCAAGATTGGAGAGGAAGTTCTCTCAGCAACATTTGAGAAGTTTGCACCTGAGGGCGCAGTTGTTACACAGGCTCCATATCCGATCATCAGCTACAAGCAGGCTATGCTTGAGTTCGGTACGGATAAGCCTGACCTCAGAAACCCACTTAGAATAATAGATCTTACAGATTTCTTCCAGAGATGTACATTCAAGCCATTCCACGGCAAGACAGTACGTGCCATCAATGTACACAAGAAGCTTTCAAAGGGACAGCATGAGAAGATGCTCAAGTTTGCACAGAGCATCGGCATGGGCGGCCTTGGATATCTGGAGATACTTGAGGATATGTCATACAAGGGACCTATCGACAAGTTCATTCCTGATGATATGAAGGGTGAGATCGCAGAGCTTGCAGGCCTTCAGCCTGGAGATACTATTTTCTTCATCGCAGACGTGGAGGAGCTTGCAGCGTCATTTGCAGGACAGATCAGAGTTGAGCTTGGTAATAGACTTGATCTCAACGAGAAGAACGCATTCCGTTTCTGCTATATAAATGACTTCCCAATGTACGAGTACGACAAGGAGAGCAAGAAGATCATCTTCACTCACAATCCGTTCTCAATGCCACAGGGCGGACTTGAGGCGTTAAATGAGAAGGATCCACTTGATATCCTGGCTTACCAGTACGATATCGTCTGCAACGGTATCGAGCTCTCATCAGGTGCCGTAAGAAACCACGACATGAAGATCATGGTTAAGGCATTTGAGATCGCAGGATACACAGAGGATGATCTGAAGGAGAAGTTCGGAGCACTCTACAATGCATTCCAGTTCGGAGCACCACCTCATGCAGGTATGGCTCCTGGTGTGGACAGAATGATCATGCTTCTCAGAAACGAGGATAATATCAGAGAGATCATCCCATTCCCAATGAATGGAAATGCACAGGATCTTATGTGTGGAGCACCTGGAGAGGTTACAGAGCAGCAGCTCCGTGAGGTTCACATTAAGGTCAGACAGTAAAAAGGCCGGACGGCACTTGTAGTTCGAGATATGGATATGAAAACATATATACAAACACATTCAGTTACCTTCACTTCAGCTTGCTTACATTTGCATGCTGCGAAAACCGCGATAAGAGCGGTGCGGTCTTCGCAGCAGCAGTAAGCGCTGAAGATCAGTCACTTTCATTATCGTTTGTATATATGTTTCATATCTTATGTATCAAGAACTACAAGTGCCTGTTTTTTTGACATGTACTTGTGTATAAAAACGGTTTTAATTGTATTTATGAGAATTGTAAGAGGAGGCTTTTGACGATGGCAGGTTTTCTTATAAAGGACACAACTAGGGAAGAACGAGAGCAGATAGTTGCCGATTCTCTGGGAAATATAGATGCTTACTGCGATGGATGCATGTGCGGTATCACAGAGATGTACCAGGATTATATTGATGGGAAGAAGGAGCTCCGTGAGATCAATATGGAGTTCAATGCGAGATATGTCCGGGATGAGGATATGGATGGACGGAAGTGAGCATATGGTGACAACTTTAATAATAAGTATGTGGCAGAGCTGGAAAAGCCATGTTAATATGGACATACAGTTAGTTGGTTTACATTACATCAATAAATAAGAATTAAAAAGGGGAAATTTATATGGGGATACGAAAAGGAATATTTATAGTTGCTGCGATGCTCTCCATTATGGCGTGTACGGCCTGTGGAAATTCAGGTGGAAATGTTTCAGAAACAAATGGTGCGGAGACCTCGACCGGTGTGGAGAGCGGAATGATAGAGCAGCCACAGGTCATGTATGATGGGTATATCTATTATTACAATGCAACCGGAAGAGATGAGAAATTGCCGGAAGGATACGAGATCGCGGGAACGATAAAAAAGGTCGACAGCAAAGACTATCCTGCAGAGAATTTTGCGGCAGCAGGCGTGGATCTTGAAGCTGGACAGGAAATATATATCAGCACAACTGAGAAGAATGTCATTTATCTGAAATATGACAGCGGATATGCGAGGTTTGAGAGAAGTCCTGAGGATGCTGCAGCGGAAGAACAGGATGAGACGGAGGTTGCAGAGAAAGAGAATGAGATAGAGGGGAATAGTGAAATGACAGATAATATGGATGATGCTATGGCAGAAAATTGTGGAGAATATGGATTTGGAGAAGACGGAGAATTCGACTTTGACAGTATATTGGGGATAGATCAGCTTGACCTGAACTACGAGGCACATGTTGCAGGATTTGACGGAGAGAGCTTTTTATATAGTGTGTATTTTGACGGCGGTGTGACAGATGAGAAAGCTGAAGAGATCCAGCAGGTGATGTCGGGTTATTCTTCACAAAATGGTGATGAAGAAAACTATATGGGGTATATTGATATATATAAGGGTGAAGACCAGATAATGATATACCTTGACCTTGGCGGTGTATCAGAAGAAAATAGCAACATGGCGGTAACGGGTATACTGAACGCACTTAACAGTGTCTCAGGTATAAAGAGTGTTATCATAAACGAAGAGATGTAGAAAAAAGAAAACATGTGTGAAAAGTCCATGATGTTTATTCTGAAATCACAAAGTAATTTTTGGCTATCTTTTCAAAAGTTCTGAGTCGAACATTCTACTTCATAAGCGTTTTTTTTATTTCATGCTTATGAAGTAGAGAATTTTTACCTTATCGTAAATTCGCAAGATAAATTATATGTATCGTAATCCCAATCTCTTTCACTTTC
>JABLTL010000923.1_pt1 | contig 13254 bp, 9 predicted proteins | sample 7160151 | NCBI WGS metagenome assembly JABLTL01 (sample SAMN14651223, study PRJNA627086) | human gut metagenome | isolation source: feces | host: Homo sapiens
AATAATGTCAAAGAACTCTATTGTCCCCTCTTTCCGGGGTTATTTGATTAATATTTAACTGGTCCCGATTTTAACGGGACACTAATGACTTAAAAACTAAAGCTTATGAAACATTTTCGTTTTATTTTTGCTGTCTTGCTTCTTATCGGGGCAACAGCAGTGATTGTTTCTTGTTCTTCGGATGATGAGCAAGACATTAGTTCCGAGGCGAAGGCGTATGCTTACACGCCTGAGGAGATGCAGAAGATTCAGACCTTCATGGATGAGTATGAGGTCAGTCTTCCAGGGCTCGTGACGTCAAGCGACCAGCCGCTTCCATCTGTTGACGACATGCTTGACCTTGTCAAGACTATTGCGTCCATGCAAAGTGCTGTTTCCCATCCTGTGGATATGACTAAGAATACGGTCATATTTTCGAATATGGCAAAAAATAATCTCATGATGAGTTCTGATGTAGAAACTTACAAAGGTTCCATTAGCGGAAAGGAAACAGAAAAAGGTGCTATCATAAAATATTCAATAGCATGGAAAAACGTTGATACCAGTGGTCGGAATGGCCAAGTGGAAGTTACATCTGTAGAGATAGATGACAGCGGAAGTGATTGGAGCTTCAATTACATAGGCTTTAGCCATAGTTTTTCAGGGGCGTACACATTTAATTACACCCTAAAATTCATGGCTTCGAAAAAGCTTACGCATTACAGTTGCCCATTTAATATTAGTGGATCATGTAACATGTCTAGTGGAAAATGAGAAAATCAATCTTACTTTTTCTAATTGCCCTTATGACGATCCCTGTCAGTGGCGAGGAGACATTGCAGGTAAGATTGGGCAAGGATGCGTGCGCCTTGGGCGACACGCTATCCTATAGCTTGGCCCTGACGAGCAATGAGCCCGTCAGCAGCCGCATCGTGTATGTGGAGTGGCTGACCCCTGAGGGATTCCTTGTGGACCGGCAGGTGCGTCGGCTGGAGAACGGAAAGGTGGAAGGCTCGGTGCCTGTGTTGGCCAAGAACTACTCGGGCCTCTATGAGTTTCGTGCCTACACGCGCTATATGCTGAGAGGTGGCAACTATTTCAGCAAGGTCATCCCTGTGTATGAGCTCAAGGACGGCAAGAAATGCATCAAAAAGCGCATGCTCCGAGGAGAGTATCGAACGGATGAGCGGCAATTCTGCTTTGACCCTCATATTAGGGTGCAACCCGAGCAGGACGTTACCATCCGCGGCCTACTCTACAACCCCAAGAAGCCGCGGGATATGTATGGAAATGTGGATGTGACCTTGTCGACCGACGGTTACTCAGGCACGGTGACAACTGATTCGACGGGCCAGTTTGAGTTTCATTTGGGCGACAAGAAAGGGACTTTCGACGCCACATTCGTTTATCCGAACGGCCAAAAGGACATGCCCTCCATCGTGCTTGACAACACGTTTGCCCCAAGTGTGCGCAAATACACGGCTGATGAGGTGAAGCTCCTGGATGGCTTTACAATCCTTAAGCCTAAGGAGTTTCTCAATGAGAACAACCCTGGCAAGACGTACAGCACCAAGCAGATTATGAGCGACCTCATGGATATGTCGGGCGGTGGAAGTTATTTCTATTACACGCTTCGGAAAAACGACTTTGTTCCTGGTTATAGTGAATTTGCTCCTTTGTCTATTGCCATATTTGAAGAATGGAGATTTGCTCCAGAACCGATTCGTTATGCGGTGGCAAACAAGCCGATGAGTTCGCTCAATCTGCTAACTGATACATTGGACGTGTTTGACGATGGGTCTCGAGTTATCATGGATGACTATGAATACTTATTGATTACCACAGACAAGTCTGTTTGTAAAAGATTAAATTACAGGAATTTTCCACCACAGACACGCCATTTGAATCGTAAAGAGTTGAGCAATGGTGATGTGCGTACTTACTTAGGTGCCAATCACTTTTCTGGTTCTGGACCAACATCAGTAGTTGTAGTCTATGTACCTTACGCTAAGACAACACCTCTGTCTGGGCGCAAGAAGAACAAGGTGCCCAACATCCGTTACGCGGTCATCCAAGGACTTACGGAATGAAGAGTGCTTGAAGAGTTCATCTCAGATTATGAAAGGAAATTGTATTTGAAATATTGTACTTTACCGCTTGCGACCAAAGTCATTGGCATGATGTTGATGACTTTGGTCGTTCTATCGTCTGTTTTTTCGACGTCCACATGGTTCACAGACTGCATGACCCTTCCCAAGTGGCTGTGCTCGTTGGCGAGCTCTCTTCTCTTGGTGGTTGCTTGGTCGCTCTTTCGGTTCTTTCGCATGCATGCGCCATTCTTGCGTGCAGATGGCTTTTTCGTTGTTGTGACTTTGGTGTGTGCATTGGAAAGCCTGCTCTTCTTAGCGCAGCAATTGTCGATTGTGCCCAAGGTGGGAATGGCCACTGCGGGCAGTTTTGACAATATCGCTGGATTTGCCTCGTGCTTGGCCCTATCGCTCCCGTTGGGCATCAGCAAGATGAAAAGTCAACGACCTGTTGTTAAATGGCTACTGATTGTGGCCAAGATGTTGTGCGTGGTAGGGATTGTTTGCAGTGGTTCTCGGATGGGCATGCTCTGCCTTGGGGCAATGGTCATGATTTATCTGAAAGTCAAAAGGGTATGGTTGTTGCCCGTCCTATGCGTTGCCTTGTTGCTGCTGGTGTTTGGCTTCAAACACAACTCATCCATAGGACGTTGGTTTATCTACGAGCGCTCCATCGAGATGATGGCGTCGAAGCCTGCGACTGGATGGGGCTATAAGGGCTTTGAGAACAATTACATGCAGGTGCAGGCTGATTATTTTAAACAGCATGAACAGAGCGCTTATGCAACGCTTGCTGACAATGTGCATCATCCCTTGAGCGAATACTTGCTTATAGGGGTCAACTATGGCATTGTTGCCCTTCTCGCCTTGTTGGTTGTCATAGGATTGCTTCTCAAGAGACTGCGCAGGGACTCTTATCCAGACCTGTTTGCGTCTGTCGTGGCACTAATTCTGTTTGGGCTCTTCTCCTATCCGATGCGTTATCCATTTTCATGGGTGGTATTGGCAGCTGCGCTCCTAACTGTGATGAAAAGCCAGAATCGTCTGCCAAGAATGGGATATTTCGTGGTATCAGCTATTGCAGTGGTCTTGCTGATTCCCCTTTATTCGTTCTTCAAGACAGAGCGATGCTGGGCTGGTCTTGCTGAAAAAGCCCAATGTGGCTTATACAAAACAACATTGCCCGGCTATCAGAAACTGATGGAACGGAAGGGAAATGATCCTCGGTTTCTCTACAACTACGCAGCCGTCCTGTGTGAGGCAGGCGAATTAAAACAGGCAAAGAGCACAATAACCAAGTGCTACCATTCGTTTAAGGATTATGACGTGTGCCTGCTTACAGCCAATATCCATGCTGATGCGGATGACATCCACCAGGCAGAGAAATATTACAAAGAAGCCCACCTGATGGTTCCATCCCGCATCATGCCTCTCTATGGCCTTTTTCAACTCTATCAAAGAAATGGGATGCAGCTAAAGGCACAGCAAGTAGGAAAAGAAATAATAAGATCAAAGATAAAGGTGCCTTCATCAAAGGCAAAGGAAATAAAAGAAAAAGTACAGTTCGACTTACATCATAAAGGTATCAGTTATGACTAAATGGAGATATGCTTTCTATATGATATTCGTTGCGTTTTCATTGGTTTCGCTGTTTTTCTTCGACAGGAATGTCTTGGCCGGAGAATTGGCCTTGTACATTTTGTTAACCTTGTTGTTATTGCGCAAATTGTGGAAGGGTGAACACGCAAAGAAAGAAACGCCAACAGATGGCACACCTACAAGTTTAATCCAAACACACGATAATGCTCATTATGCAGAGATAGACTTAAATGAGCAAAAGCTATGGTTAAAGAAAAGGGAGCAAATCATGAAAGACGAGGCCGCAAAATTACAGCAAACTGCCGTTTACAAACGCTTTGTCTATTTCTTGAACAACCCATCCAAGACATTGTTGGCTGATGCTGATTGGGAAGAATTAATAGCAAACCTGGAATGTGCCATACCAAACTTTCGGATAGTAAGATTTGAGACTGAGCAGATTTCGAAAGACTGTTACCGTTTATGCGTTTTGATTCGCTACGGCTTTAAACCATCCGAAATAGCTCTCATCATGGGAAAGACAACCTCTTTCATAACGAAAACGCGGCAGTTTCTTTTGCATAAGATATATCAAGTTTCAGGCACTGCGCAAGAGTTTGATGTCAGGCTCTTGGATATCTTTTAACCCAAATCGGTCTAATGACCATTTGTGGTTTAGGGTTCGAACGCCTATAAACCACGTAAAACGCCACAAGCTATCAGCAATGTTCTGATGCTTGTGGCGTTTCGTTTTGGGGCTTCAGGCGGTCTACAAGGCCGCTTTTATCCCGCTTATTTCACCCTTGATGTGATGGGGCTCTTGGTTCCTTTCATTCCTGTGAGGAACGCCTTGGCCGATCCGAAGCGGAGGTGCATGTCGAGCCTTACGGGCACATGGTTCTTGTCGTCGGTGACGAAGAAGTCCACAATTTTCTTGAATCCCTCCCCTTTCTCGTTCTCGAGGTATGCCAGTTTGAGGCATCTGTAGGTGTGTCCGTCGTCGGTCTTGACGTTCACCTTGCCCTCATAGCGCAGCCGGGCGGGGTATCGCCCGTTTCCGTCGGCCATGGGGAAGTTCACGTCGTGCCCTTTCCGCCATCCCGTTGGGTTGAACGAGCGTGCGCGTAGGAAGATGCTCATCATGTCGAACACGCAGTCGTTGTAGGTGTGTTGTTCCCACGAGTGGGTTCCGTTGCCGTGCTGTCGGTGCTGCCTCACGTGGCATTTGCCGTTGGGGTAGCTGTAGAACACCTCGTCTACGGTGTATCGCGATCCCTCGCGTGCTCCTTTTCTGTAGTAGATGGGTTCCAGGTTGAGCGTGTTGTAGCACAGCAGGGTGTCGCGCAACACAAACATCTTGTCGACCTTTTGGTTGCCTCGTGTGATCAGGCTGCTGCGCCATGCAGGCTGTCCGTTGCGCTTGCTCTGAACCGTTGAGAACGAAGCCGTTCCGGCCTTCACCCACACGAATTTCCAGTTGTAATAAAGATTATAGGATAGAAACTCGCCCGACTTGAATGCGTCGTTATGGAACCCACACTGCGCCTTTGCCGGCAGCATGGCCAGCATGAGGCAGCATGCCAGGAGAAATGTTTTCGCTTGTTTCATGATACTTAGTGTTACAAGTTGTTGTTTGGTATGTACTCTATGCCCAGCTTCTTGGCTCGCTCCTCGTTGCGGTGCTTGATGCTCTTGGCCTTTTCGCCTTTCTGTTTGGTTATCTGCTCGGGTTTCTGCTTGTTGAAGGGACGCGCGTTGGGATTCCATGTCAGCGTGAGGTCCCATTTGGCCCTGCACTCAATGGTCTCGGGATAGTAGTAGACCTTCTCTGGCTGCCGGTCGGCGTCGTAATCGCCCGTGTCCCACTTGCCGTTTTGGTTTTCGTCGAGAATCATTCGCATGTAGTATTTGCCCGCCTTGAGGTAGAAGAACTCCGCCTGCCCGTTGTGGGTCGTTGCTTCCTTGACCACTTGGTCCGATCCGTCGAGCAGCTGTGCGATGACAGGCTTTCCCTCCATGCCTTGCAGGGTCATGAGGAGCGTGGCGTACTTGTCGAGCGACCTGACGCGCACCCCCTGCTTGATGGCTATCGAGGCTTGTCCGTAGATGGATTGGAAGGCGGCGCTGTCGATCTCCAGGCTGTATTCCATTTCGGGTTTCCATGCCGCCTTGAGCACGAAGGTTTGCGAGTCTTTTCGGTCTATGCGGTATGGCTCGGCGTACCATAGCGAGTCGGTGGGTTGGTGCGAGTAGAGGTGTATGTGGGCCGTGTCGACGTCGTTGAGCGGTTTCTTGGCCGTTATCCAGATGTTTTGGTCGGGATCCATCTCGCCCAGGGGCGCCATGTTGAGTTTTAAGGGCTCGGGCCTCATGATGGAGTCGTAGGGTTCCCCGCGTTTTTTCAGCTTGGCTTGCTCCTTCTGCCATTGCTCCATCTTTTTCTTCAGGTCCTTCGTTCGCTTGGCGTAGGGTTCCTTTGAGATGATCTTGATGGTGTCGGTTTGCAGCTGCAGCGTTCCGAGCGTGTCGGTGATGTGGTGCGTGAGGGCCATGGTCAGCGTGTCCTGGTTCACCAATGTGGTGTCGCGCAGCCAATAGGTGATGGTGTCCTTATGCTCCGTTGGTTCGATGATAAAGGCGTTGTTGGCGTTGAAGTTCAGTCCGGTGATGCTGGGCAGAATGCTGTCGCCGTAGGTGTAGAAGAGCGTAAAGTGGTCGGCCTCCTTTCGTTCGGCCTTGAGATAATACCTGTCGGTCATCACCTCGTTGAATGCCCTGAGGCAGATGTTGTCGGGCAGGAAGTGGGTGTAGGGCACCGTTTTGATGCTGGCAATGTGTAGCGAGTCGAGCCATGTGGTGTCTTGTCGTGTGTCTTCCTTGAACGAGGGCACGACCCGTTCGTGCTGGAAAGCCACCATTTCGCTCTTTTGGCTGAACACGAAGTCGCCATCCGCATCCTGCAAGGCGTAGATGCGGTAGGTTCCGGGCGCCACGCCCTTGATGGTGAAGTGTCCGCTGGCGTCGGTCTTCGACACGCGCAGCATGGGCTTCTTCTTGAAATAGTCGTTCGAGATGCTGTCGTAGAGTCCCACGAGAATGCCCTTCACGGGCTCCAGGTTGCTGGCTTCCACCACATATCCCGACACCTCGAGCGTGTCGATATGGTCGCCCGTTGAGAAGCTGTAGGTGTAGCTGCCCATGGGGTTACCCTCGTTGTTGTCGCTGATGGCGCTCGAGAAGTCGATGGTATAGGTGGTGTTGGGTTTCAGCGAGTCGAGCAGCTCCACGCTGATGCGCTTTCCTTGCCCTTTTATTTCGGGCTGGTTGAGCTGCGGTGGCGACACGACGACGTTCTGTGAGGGGTTGTCTATTTTGATGAACTCGTCGAAGTTGATGTAGATATGTCTTCGGTTGACGTTGACGCCCTTGTCGGCGGGTGAGCAACCGATGACGCGTGGCGGCGTCTCGTCGTACCATCCTCCGTCGGGGCTGCCCATCTTGGCGCACGACATGAGCATGAGTGTGGCGACGAAAAGTGTCAGCAGGCTGATTGCGCGCATGGTCACCGTCTGCTTTTCCTTTCGTAGCTGCTTGCTGTTATCTGTCTTGTTGTTCATCTTCTAATTGGCTTTTTCTTACTGATTATCCGTGGGTTGCGGCGCTGTGTGGCCGTTTCCCCACGATGGCGGTTGCCGTTTCCCCATGGGTTTTAGCCCTTGTTCATCTCCAGCAGCTCATCCATGTTCTTTCGTGAGTTGCTCAGTCGGGGCACCTTGTGTTGTCCGCCGAGGCGTCCTTTCTGCTTCAGCCAGTCGTTGAACAGTCCCTCTTTGGCCTTCACCACCTCCAGGTGCTGCAACGTCACGTTGTGCGAACGCTTGGCCTCGTAGTCGGAGTTGAGCTCCTGCAACTTCTCGTCGAGCGCCTGTGCGAACCGCTCCAGGTTGTCGGGGTCTTTGCTAAACTCGATGAGCCACTGGTGCCGGCACTTGGCGTTCTTGTCCATGTAGACCGGTGCGGCGGTGTATTCGAGCACCTGTGCGCCCGTTTTCTCGCAGGCGTAGGCCAGTCCCTTCTCGGCGTTGTCCATGATCAGCTCCTCACCGAAGGCGTTGATGAAGTATTTTGTTCGTCCTGTGATGATGAACTTATAGGGTCGTTTGGATGTGAACTCCACCGTGTCGCCAATCATGTATCGCCACAATCCGCAGCTGGTGGTTATCACCATGGCGTAGTTGCGGCCAATCTCCACCCCTTCGAGCGGCACCACCGTGGCGTCGGGGCGTCCCACTTCCTCGAGCGGAATAAACTCGTAGAACACACCATAGTCGAGCATGAGCAGCATCGATCGGTCGGTGGGGTCGTCTTGTATGCCAAAGAATCCCTCCGAGGCGTTGTATGTTTCCATGTAGTGCATCTTCGAAGAGGTGATGAGTTGCTCGTATTGTGAGCGGTAGGGGGTGAAGGCTATTCCTCCGTGGAAGAACACCTCCAGGTTGGGCCACACCTCCTCGAGGTGCTTCTTTCCCGACAGCTCCATGACGCGTACGAGCACGCTGAGCATCCACGAGGGCACACCCGATATGTTGGTGATGTTCTTATGCAGGCACTCCTGTGCGATACGGTCGCGCTTCACCTCGAAGTCTGATAGCAGCGCCGTGCGCTTTCTGGGCACTCGCATGAGGTTTACCAGCGGGTTGATGTTTTCGATGAGGATGGCGCTGAGGTCGCCCACGAGCGATCCGTCCACATTGTAGTTGGGCGAGTGGCTGCCTCCCAGTATGAGCGACTTGCCGTCGAAGAGCCGGCTGTTGGGGTTGTTGCGGAGGTAGAAGGTCACCACGTCCTTGCCACCCTGGTAGTGGATGTCGTGCAATCCCTCGGCTGAGACAGGTATGAACTTCGACTTGTCGTTGGTGGTTCCCGACGATTTGGCGTACCATTGCACCTGTCCGGGCCACAGCACGTCGGCCTCTCCGTGGCGCATGCGGTCGATGTCGCGTTTCAACTCCTCGTAGGTGTTGATCGGAACATTCTTGGCAAACTCCTCATAGCTGTTCTTGGGCGACAGCAGGTGGTTGCGGCCATATTCGGTGTTGGAGCCTCTTTCCAGTAAGTGGCGCAGCACGGCTTCTTGCAAAGCCTCGGGCTGGGTGTAGTGTTTCTCCAGTGCATACTGGCGGGGCTTAAAGAATTGGCCCACTATTTTTGTTAAACTCATGCGTTTAATGACTTATATTTAAGGTGCAAAGTTACCCTAAAACTTTGATATTATAGTAAAATTTAGTTATTTTAATGATTGGAAACGATTGCCCTCTCTCCCCCACCGACCTGTAGACCATAACGTTCGGAATGGCATAAACGTAGAAAAACACTTATTTTCTCGCCTTTCTTGTGTTCCGTTTGGTTATTTTGCCTTACCTTTGCAACCATCAACCAAGCTATCTTAAAAACTAAGCTATATGTCGAAATTATCTACCCTTCTACTCCTTTCGGCTTTGTCGCTCACTTCGCAGGCCCAGCACACGCTGACGCGCTCCGAAGCCATGACCCTCTACACCACAGAGGCGCCCAAGCGCGTTTCGGTTCACGACCCCTCGGTGGTGTGGGACACGCAGAGCCAGCAGTATTACATCTTTGGCTCGCACCGTGCGCAAGCCCGCACGACCAACCTTTACCAATGGACCCACATAGCGCCCGCCATACCCTGGGGAACGGTCGATGGTGGATCCATCGTGCCGGGAGCCACTAACCAGGAGGCCTTTGCCCATCCGCAGGTGACGAGCCTCACCACCGCCGCAGGCCGTACCATCAGCCTGCCCAACTTCGATGCGGCGGCCTGGTCGGCCCTGGCTTCCAAGGATTATAATGTCGACGGCAACCTCTGGGCGCCCGATATCATCTACAATCCGGTGATGAACAAATGGTGCCAATACCTCAGCATCAACGGTGACAGCTGGGCTTCGAGCGTGGTGCTGCTCACCGCCGACAACATCAATGGTCCCTATGTTTACCAAGGGCCGGTGGTCATTGGCGGGTTCAATGGCAAGAACGCCAACTCGTATAAGAACACCGACCTCGAGCAGGTCGTAGGCACACAGGCCTCGTTGCCCAGCCGCTACAACAAGCAAGACAAGTGGGGCGATACATGGCCCAACTGCATCGACCCTTGCGTGTTCTACGATGAGAACGGCCAGCTGTGGATGTCGTATGGCTCCTGGTCGGGCGGAATATTCATGCTCAAGCTCGACGCCAAGACCGGCTTGCGCGACTACGACGCCACCTACCCCCTTACCGGAAGCGGCGCCAATTACACCTCCGACCCCTATTTCGGCAAGAAGATAGCCGGTGGCTACTACGCTTCGGGCGAGGGATCGTACATACAGCACATTGGCGACTACTATTACCTCTTCATGTCCTACGGTGGACTGACCTCCGATGGTGGCTACGAGATGGAGGTGTTTCGCTCGAAGAACCCCGACGGGCCCTATGTCGACCCCAAGGGCACATCGGCCCTCTTCGACCGTTATCTCTTGAACTATGGCACGAACGGCAGTTTCCGCGGCGAGAAGATTCTCGGCAGCTATGAGAACTGGGGGTTCATGACCACCGGAAAGAAGACTTCCTTCAGCACACCGGGCGAGCTGTCGCAGGGCCACAACTCGGCCATCACCGATGCGCAAGGCCGCAGTTTCCTCATTTACCACACCCGTTTCAACGACGGGTCGGAAGGCCACACGGTGCGTGTTCACCAACTGTTCACCACGAGCAACGGCTGGTTGGCCGCCGCCCCCTTCGAGTTTACGGGCGAGACCGTCAACGACGACAGCATTGCCACGCGCCAGCGTTTCAGCGCCCACGAGTTGGCCGGAACCTATCAGGTGCTCGTGCATAAGCAGGGAGTGGACTATAAAAACCGCGAGACGGTGAAACCCATCGCCGTGACCCTCACCGAGGACGGTAAGGTGACGGGCGCTCTCACTGGCACTTGGAGCCTCACCGAAGGTACCTCGTATATGACCCTCAAGGCTGGAGGCGACACCTACCAGGCCGTGGTGGTGGAGCAGCACATGGAGCCCTATACCATCAAGGCCATCGCCTTTACCGGAGTGGGCACGGCGGCAACCGTTTGGGGCTATAAGATGGAGGACGCCTATGCCTTGTCGTACCTGCTCCGCACGGCCACCATGCCTGTGGGCCAAGGCAAGACCGTCAACAGCAACGTGAACCTCTATGGCGTTACCCAAGGCTACGACAATGTGAGCGTCGCGTGGAAATCGTCGAACCCAACGATCCTCAGCGACGATGGACGCTACAACCCCGAGGCCATGACGGCCGACAACATGCCTGTCGACCTCGTGATGACGCTCACCTCGGGCGACTGGCAGTGTGTCGACACCTTCTCGGTGAACGTGCGCAAGACCACCATTCCGGACCAGGCCGACATAGAGAGCGGCACCGTGGCTTATTACAACTTCGACAACCGTCCGATCGTCAACGCCTTCGACTCGGCCCAGGTGGCTCTCCTGAAGGGCCAGTCGGGGGCCTCCGTGCCCTCGCTGCAGGCCGACCACGAGCGCAGCGGACAGTTTGTCCACACCCAGTTTGGCGCCAGCGGACGCGCCAGCTATGTGCAGATGGACAACCCGCTCAACGGTGCCACGCTCACCGATGGCTTCACCGTGTCGTATTGGACACGGCTCACCGACGAGAACCTGTGGGACTGCCTGTTCAGTTTCTTCAATCCCCTATCGCAGGCGCGCCTCTACATGACGGGCAACGCCTATGTGGGCTACAACAACAATACGGGCAACTGGATCGACCTCAACCATCCATCGACCGTTACGACGGGCTATCTCAATGCCGGCAAGTGGGCGTTTGTCACCATGACCGTGTCGCGCACCGACGGTGTGAAGCTCTATGTTGATGGTTCGCAGAAGAACATCAGTGCCGTGGCGGGCTCGCAAAACGGCACCAGCATCACCACCAAGGCACAGTTCGACTACAACGAACTGGTCGACTTTGTGGCCTCTTGCTCCAATATGTACTTGGGTTACGGATCGTTCTGGGGATCGGCCGAGGCGTCGTTCGACGACCTGTTGGTATTCAACCGTGTGCTGACGCGCACCGATGTGCGTGCCTTGAACATGGCCGCCAACCGCGAGCACAACTTCACCCCCACGGGCATCGTGGCGCCCATCGTCAACCGTCGCGCCACCGCCGACCCGAAGGTCTATAACCTCCAAGGCCAGTGTGTGGGATTGTCGCTCAGCGGTCTGCGCCCCGGAATATATGTGCAGAACGGAAAGAAATATGTTGTGAAGTAGCGTGTGGGGCATTGTGCCCGTGGAAACGACGGTAAGCGTTACCATGTTTCAACATTGATAAAGAGCTCCCCATCTTCTCTCTTCGGAAGATGGGGAACTCTTGGGGTTAAGCGGGTTTCGATGATCCGAATGGCACTATCTCTTGGCTACTTCTTGTTTGGGAATGTCCATGTAATCTTTTATTATCCATCCGTTATTATTAACCGTAACCAGATAATACCGTCCCATCATGGTGCGGAAGTCGGCTGTGTAATAAGGTAGAAAAAAATCTGTTGGCAAATGTTCAATTTCAAAGCGCATTTCAGAAAATGCAATGCGTACGTTCTGGTCAGGTTCTTGTGGCAGCAACAACTCCAATGTATATTCCCCCCTTGCCTTTTCGTGTAGAAGAACAGAGAACTGACATTCGATGTTTCTGATATCTACTGCAAGATTAAGAAAGTTGCTCAATGCGAATGTGCTGATATCACTTGTTGCATGCCAGTCGCCATCGAGAACGCGTTGGTTGAAACATTGGAAGAAGTTTGTGGGGCCAGAGTAATAATTGTATGCTACCTGTGTGCCATCGTAGAAACTTGAAACGGCAGGATGGCCGGAGACAATGAACCCCATGTAATTCTTGGGCGAAAAAAGCCATACGACATCGCCATGATACCAATCAGACAAATGTTGCCAACGTTTGGCTATTTGGGCAATGTGTTTTGGGCATTCCTGTCCCTTTGTATCTGTTAGACTTTGTAATAGTAGATTTGTGTTTCTCCAAATTCCCCTAAATGGTCTTAATCTTTTTTCAGGACATGATTTCATCACTTCCGTTATGATAACTGCCGGATAATTGTTTCCTCCAATAAAAGGGGCCGTCAATGAATCGAATCCCGCATAAGGATTATTGCTTGTGGCATACTTGTAGTTCTGATAGAAGGCTTCTTTCATTTCCGGCGAGAAAAGTATAGCTTTATAGGAAAAAGCCTTTGACACAAAAGTGTATTTCAGAAAAGTGTGGCTGAAAAATTACACTTTTGTGTATGTATAAAGAACAAGATGATGCAGATGTTGTTTGATATACTGATTTTTGAAAAATCACTCTTTACACTTAGGAGTAACTCCAATGGCTTTGAGTAACTCAAAACATACCTTGCAGTGTCTTTATGGACACAATATTTTGGCAAGAACCCTTTTTTAGGCGGTTTTCTGAGAAAAGAACGCCTAAAAAGGCAAAAAATAGTAAAATAGAGCATTTGTTTTGAGTTTCAAGTGGTTGTGGCAGTCGTTGGCTTTAGTTG
>JABLTL010153875.1_pt1 | contig 13239 bp, 10 predicted proteins | sample 7160151 | NCBI WGS metagenome assembly JABLTL01 (sample SAMN14651223, study PRJNA627086) | human gut metagenome | isolation source: feces | host: Homo sapiens
CGGACGAGGGAAGCATGAGCCGTGCAATCTATCTTGCCAATGTTCTTGGTGTTGATATGGGTATGTACTACAAACGTCTGGATTACTCAAGATATGTAAACGGCCGTCATCCGATCGCTGCATATGAGTTCCTCGGACCGAAGATTGAAGGCAAGGATATGATCCTGATCGATGATATGATTTCTTCTGGTGATACAATCCTGAAAATCGCTTCTCTCCTGAAAGAGAAAGGAGCAGGCAAGGTTTATATCTGTTCTACATTCGGTTTCTTCACAGACGGGCTTGAGAAATTTGACGATGCTTACAAGAAAGGCTACTTCGACAAACTCCTTACTACCAACCTGGTTTACCAGGCACCGGAGCTTCTTGAGAAGCCATACTACATCAGCTGTGATATGAGCAAGTACATCGCACTGATTATTGATACTTTGAATCATGATACTTCTGTCAGCCACCTTCTGAATCCGGTAGACAGAATCAAACGCTGTGTAACAAACTACATGAGCCAGTATGAGAAATAAATAATCCCAAAAAAGAAACAGCGGTTACGCTTTCTGTAATCAGTATCCTGATTGTCAGAAAGTGTAACCGCTGTTTTTTATTCATCCTCACAGAAAAAGTTTCTGATATGGAATTCCTTCTTTATCCAGAATTTCCATTTCTCTCTTGTGGCAGGTGCTTATAATCACCTGTCTGTTTTCTTTATGAAGCCACCGGAGAGCTGCCGCAAGCCGGTCTTCGTCATACATTCCAAATACATCATCCAGGATTACAGGAAACGGTTCTTCTTTACAAAAAAGCTCTCCTGCCGCCATACGGAGTGCAAAATAAATCTGCTCCAGAGTCCCCCGGCTCAGCCGTTCAATGGAAACGGTTCTGTCACCGGTATTCACAGACATGTGAAGTTCCTCATCCATCAGAACTTCCCGGTATTTTCCACCGGTAATCTCACTTAAAATTTCTGAGGTACGGCGTTTCAGGCGGATTCCTACCTGATCGGTGATGTTTCCTGAAAGTGCTTCAATCGTATCCATAGCCATATTCAGTGCCTGGATTTCCATTTCTTCCGGAGTTAATACCTCTGTATTTTCCTCACATTCCTGAAGTTCTGACTGAAGATTGGAAAGTGCCGTATATTTTTCTTCATAGTCACTGTCCAGGCTGTTGCGGTTCCAGGTCAGTTCATCATGTCTGGAAAGCCAGCGCTCTCTCTGACGTTCTCTTTTATTCAGTTCCCGGCTCAGCCGTACATGGAAAAACAAAGCTGCCACTGTAACTCCCGCTGTTGCCACACCGGCAAGGAGACTTAAAATAATCTGTCCGGAAAAAGCTGCCAGGCAGCCGGTTCCGGCAATACCGCACAGAAGAACAACCGCCAGGAATGCCCCGTTAAGCTCCCGTCTTCTTTTCACACGGTCAATTCGAAGTTCCAGAAGATCTTCCGTGCTTTTATCCCGGGTTCCCATATTCATGCCATTCTGCTGCTGTGTAATTCTGTCCCGCTTTTCATCCAGTTCTCTGATTTCCCGACGGATATATTCCATATTTGCGGAAATTTTTTCCTTTTCTTTTTCCAGGTCTTTTTTTCTGCGTGCAGATTCTGTCAGATATCCTTTTCTGGACATTTTCAGCATCTGCATGGCACGTCCCATATCCACGGAACTGTCGCCGGTTCCCTGATAGCTTGCCATGTAGTTCTGCAGTTCGCGGACGAGATCTTTTCCGGTAACGCTTTTCAGCTGCGCCACGGAAACCGTGTTATCATAAACTGCCTCACTCACATTTCCGAGAATCGTACCTAGAGCTCCCTGTTCCGCATCCACAAGACTTCCATCATCCTCGCAGAGAAGCTCCCCCAGTTTTTTTTCTTTGTAAAAATTTCTGGTAAGACGATAATTCTTTCCCTTACTTGTAAACCAAAGAATTCCGCCATATTCCGCCGGATTTTCCCAGGGTTCATATTTCGTATATGTATCATTCTGAGAGGCTTTTCCACGAAGTCTGCGAACCCCGTAAAACATGGAACGGATAAAGGTATGTGTTGTTGTTTTCCCGCTCTCATTCTCTCCGTAAAGTACATTGATCCCCGGAGAAAGTTCCATATCCTTATCCCGTATTTTACCGAAATTTTTTATTTTCAAACGTCTGATAACCATCTTCCACTATCCTCCTGCGCTTTCTGGTTATCGCCTGCTGCTTGTCTCAAGCAGTGCCTGAAGTCCATAATACAGTGCCTTTTTTTCCACAGTATCCATCCTTCCCTTGGCAAGAAAATAACCGATATAATCGCCAATCAGCGTACCGCTGTACCGTTTATAAAGATCTTCCAGATCATAGGCAGGCCAGGATTCATCTACCACCTCTGTGATATTTCCCAGACTTTTCAGTTTTTCCGGAATCAGAAGAATATCCGGCGACCGCATTCCCTGAAGGATAATCCGGTAGATATTCCTGCCGCCTCTGCGGAAAATCTGAGATTTCACAGCTTCTTCCAAGGAAATCTGCGTTGTTTCTTCATGAAGAGGCATCACCAGTTGCTGATAGGAACGGCAGGCAAACGGAACAAATTCCGTGCGGATTCTCCCATCCACCAGACGTCCTTCCATATAGCCATGTTCTCCGGTATCATTCCTGTCGATGGGCTCCAGCGCACCTGAAAAAGCGGCCTGGTCACGAATCAGAATCTGTGGTTTATGGATATGTCCCAGTGCCACATAATCGAATCCTGCCGCAGCCAGGGAAGCCGCACTTAACGGAATGTGTTTCTCATCTCCGCCATGGGCAAGAAGAATATGAATTCCCTCTTCCTGAATCGGCACAGCTTTATCATAAAGCCCTTCTTTGATTTCTCTGTCATAATAACTGAGTCCGTACACATAAACATCCAGCCTTGGATCTTTGACACAGGTCAGTTCTCTGCTTTTGAAAAAAGTCACATTGGAATTCCACTCAAATGTATTGTAAAAAGAATCCCTGCTGATAAAATCATGGTTTCCCGCCATCAGATACACTCTGGTGTCCGGAATGGTGGAAAACAGATAATTCACTTCCTTAAGCTCTCTCATAAGCGGCTGGCGGTGGAACAGATCTCCGGATATAAATAGCAAATCCACCGGATCTTCGCGGATGCCCGCAATAACCCGGCGGAAAGTGCTCCAGATTTCTTCCTCCCGCTCTTTGCTCCATGGGCAGCCCCTGTCAGGAACAGCGCCCAGATGCACGTCTGCAAGATGAATAAATCTCATAATAGTGTCTCCCTTGTGTATTACTTACACGCAATCATTAAAGATCGCAGTTCTTTACAGTTCTCGGGAACGGAATCACATCACGGATGTTACCCATACCTGTGAGATACATAACGCATCTCTCAAATCCAAGGCCAAATCCGGAATGACGGGTAGAACCGTATTTACGAAGATCCAGATAGAAGTCATAATCTTCCGGTTTCAGTCCAAGCTCGTCCATACGTGCTTTCAGTTTACCGTAATCATCCTCTCTCTGGCTTCCTCCGATGATTTCTCCGATTCCCGGTACAAGGCAGTCCATAGCTGCAACTGTCTTGCCATCCTCATTCAGCTTCATATAGAATGCTTTGATTTCCTTTGGATAATCAGTAACAAATACCGGTCTCTTGTAAATCTGTTCTGTCAGATAGCGCTCATGCTCTGTCTGAAGATCGCATCCCCAGAATACCTTATAGTCAAATTTGTCATTGTTTTTCTCAAGAATCTCAACAGCCTCTGTGTAAGTTACATGTGCAAACTCAGAATTAAGCACATGGTTCAGTCTGTCAAGAAGTCCCTTATCTATGAAAGAATTGAAGAAATTCATCTCTTCCGGTGCGTTCTCAAGGACATAACGGATCACATATTTCAGCATAGCTTCCGCAAGCTCCATATCATCCTGAAGATCTGCAAATGCACACTCCGGCTCGATCATCCAGAACTCAGCTGCATGACGGGTTGTGTTGGAATTCTCTGCACGGAAAGTCGGTCCGAATGTGTAGATGTTACGGAATGCCTGTGCATAAGTCTCACCATTCAGCTGGCCGCTTACAGTAAGGTTGGTCTCTTTTCCAAAGAAATCCTGTGAATAATCTACCTTTCCATCTTCTGTCATCGGCATGTTCGCAGGATCAAGTGTTGTTACCTGGAACATCTCTCCGGCACCTTCACAGTCACTTCCTGTGATCAGCGGTGTATGCACATAAACAAAGCCTCTCTCCTGGAAAAATTTATGGATGGCATATGCACAGAGAGAACGTACACGGAATACAGCCTGGAAAGTGTTGGTTCTCGGTCTTAAATGGGTCATAGTTCTTAAATATTCAAGGCTGTGACGCTTCTTCTGCAGCGGATAATCCGGTGCGGAAGTTCCCTCTACGGATACCTCTGTTGCCTGGATCTCGAATGGCTGCTTCGCCTGCGGGGTAGCTACCAGTGTACCTTTTACAATGATGGCTGCTCCAACATTCAGTTTGGAAACTTCTGCAAAATTCTCCATATTGTCATGATATACAATCTGAAGAGTCTCAAAAAAACTTCCATCATGAAGTACGATAAAGCCAAAAGCCTTGGAATCACGAACGCTTCGTACCCAGCCGCCTACGGTGATCTCTTTATCGAGATACTGTTCACGGTTTCTGTAAATTTCTTTCACTGTTGTCAGTTTCATAATCTATACCTCATTCCTCATATTCAGGATTACACGTCCCTGCGGACTTCCAAATGTCCGTATCGAATTAAGTATAGACTATTCTTATGGTTCGTGCAAGGAGTAATTCTCACAGGGATAAAAAATCCCGCATACCGGACAGATTCCGGTATGCGGGATCAGCTTTGCTGTCAAACCGTTAATAATAGAATGAATCAATGCTTCCTGTATTCAGATAAATCACGCAGTAATAATAGATTCTCTTGAATGTTTTGGTTGTATAATGAAGTCCGTCGTCACTGACACTGTCTTCCCCATTATAAGAAGCGTTGGTTCCGTATCCGGTTTTCATCAGTACACTGTAGGTATCAATATACTTGTAATTTGCAGAAAGTCCCGAGCGGATCTTGCTGTTAAACTCTCTGACCTGTGCCTCTGTTCGGCTTCCTTTTCCTGCTTTCGTAATCATGGTACTGTTAAGCGGATTTACAGACATGTAAAACAGTTTACAGTTTTTACTTTTCAGTGTAGATGCAATATTGGTCATATAGCTTACATAATTGCTTGCATTCGCCATATCATTTACACCAAGATTAAAGACTACCGCCACCGGAAGAGATCCTTCGGCTTTCTCAACCTCTTTAAGCAATTTTGCATAGCCTTCACTCTGGAACCAGCTCAGGCCCTGGCCTGCACTTGCCACAAAGGAAACTCCACTGGACGATGAACTGCCGATCTGCTTATTCAGTGTTGCATACATTCCAACTGTACGGGAATCTCCTACAAAAATCACTTTGCTGTATTTCATTCCGACAGCCGGGCGTGCCATCTCATCTGCTGTAATATCTCTCTCTTTAGAGCGGTTAAATACTGTAGCATACATGCTGGTGTTTTTGCTGACTTTCAAAAGTTCGCCTGCTTCATAATCCGGAGCTGCCGCTGAGCCGGAGCGTTTAGTCTTCGACCATCCCATAAACGTATATCCTGATGCATTGGATGCGGAAGGAAGCTTCAGGTATCCGCCTTTTCCAAGCGTTACCGTCTTCCATACGGTTCCGTTTGCCTTGCAGAGATTTACACTGACTGACTGCATCTGCACTGCATAGTATTTGATGTTGCCTGCTATCTTGATCTTTGTTCCTGCTTTTTTTGCGGTGGAAGACTTGCCATTCTTGGTTGTGGACCATCCCAGGTTTACATAACCAGTTCTGGACGGTACGGAAGGCAATGTATAATAAGTGCCCTCTTCCACACTCTTGGTAAGTTTCTTGTAGGCAGCATTGGTGCTTCCGTTTCCGAGATAAAAACTTACTGTATAGTACTTGCTCTTTCTGCGAACCGCATACAGTGTCATATCTTTTTTGACTTTTACACTTGCGCCGGCCTTATATACAACCTTGGTGCTTCCTTTCTGTGTGGTCCAGCCAAGGTTCTGATAACCGACTGCTTTCGGAACGGACGGAAGCTTAATCGTTGTGTTCAGTGTGACATTCCGTGTCAATGATGTATAGGTTTTGCTTTTACTGGTACCGGAATTGTTATTAAACTTCACAGTATAAACAAGTTTACTTGCTGATACCTTCTGCGAAGCAGCTGGCATAAGAATCAGTGCCATCGCAGCAAGTGCCAGTACAAGCCATTTTATTCGAAAGGCTTTTCCGGTTCTCTGTGTTTTTTTCATATAAATAAACTCCTCCTGAAATACATACCCATCACCGGTGCGCCTCCGTATATTACAGAGTGTTGATAAATCTCATAAATGCCTCTCTGCCCTCTGGTGTGCATTTATAAACACCGGCATCCTCCAGCACGTGAACAAATACATTGCCCACTTCTTTGCGGAGAACTTCCTGAATATTATCTTTGTCAAGTTTCTCATATTTCGGCAGAAATTCTGCAACCCATGCGGCATGTTTCTCAATCTTCTCGTTGGAAGCAATATCTTTGCCGCTTAAAATATACTCTTCCAGAAGTTCCAGTTCCTCTTTCAGGCGAGCCGGAAGAACTGCCAGTCCCATAACCTCAATGAGACCGATATTTTCTTTCTTGATGTGATGATACTGTGCATGAGGATGATAAACACCAAGGGGATTCTCGTCTGTTGTAATGTTGTTTCGAAGTGTCAGATCCAGTTCAAAAGTATCTCCCACTTTACGTGCAATTGGTGTAATCGTATTGTGAGGCTCCCCATCTGTCTCTGCAAAAACAAATGCCGCTTCATCTGTATAACCTCTCCAGTTCGCCAGCACATGTGTTGCCAGATCAATCAGTCGTTTCTCATCTTTACTGCGAATACGTAAAACAGAAAGCGGCCACTTAACAATACCGGCTTCCACATCTTCATATCCCGGAATCGTCACATGTTTCTCAATCTCAGCCTTCGCCATGGCAAACGTATAATGTCCGCCCTGGAAGTGATCATGGCTCAGGATAGAACCACCAACAATCGGAAGATCTGCATTGGAACCAAGGAAATAATGCGGGAACAGCTTCACAAAATCAAACAGCTTGATAAATGTATTTCTCTCAATCTTCATCGGAGTATGTTTGCTGTTAAATACGATGCAATGTTCATTGTAGTAAACATATGGGGAATACTGGAAGCCCCATGGACTGTCATTAATCGTAATTGGAATAATTCTGTGATTCTCTCTCGCCGGATGGTTCACCCTTCCTGCATATCCTTCATTCTCCGGACAAAGCAGGCATTTCGGATAACTGCTGGACTTCACCAGTTTGGCAGCTGCAATTGCCTTTGGATCTTTTTCCGGTTTGGACAGATTGATGGTGATATCGATCTTACCATATTTGCTGTCTACTGTCCACTTCTGATCTTTTTTCACACGGTAACGTCTGATGTAGTTGCTGTCCTGGCTCAGTTTATAAAAGAAATCCGTAGCTTTTTCCGGATCTTCTTTATAAGCATCCCAGAACTCTTTCTGCACCTGCGCCGGACGTGGCATCAGACAGTTCATAAGTTTTGTATCAAAGAGATCTCTGTATACGACACTGTCCTCAATAATGCCCCTCTTTACAGCTTCATCAAGAAGCTTATTCAGAGTTTCCTCAAGGTCAATTTTAGCATATTCTGTCTCCGGTTCTGTATATTCGCTTTCACCGAAGGCATCCAGAAGAAGATTTGTTGCATAGATTCTTTCACATTCCGGTGTAATACCACTCTCCACTCCATATTGCACCAGTTTTTTGATACTTTCACTTAACATTGCATTTTCCCCTTTCCTGTCGCGCTTTTTCCGGAAAACGGGTGTATGTTTCACCACGTTTTCCGATTTATGCCAAACGGGATTTCCCGTATGCCATTCTGCTGTAACCCCAGGGCCTCTGTCCGGCCATTTTTTATATTACTCGGTAATATTTTCTATATAAGTAAGAAATACATTTCCCGCACTTTCAAACAGTGCTGTACTGTCATTCAGTCCATATGGCGCTGTCTGTCCTGTAGACGGATCATAAAGATACGTATTGTATTCATCATACCCTACAATCACCACACTGGAATTTTCTCCTGTTTTGGCAATTACAGGTCTCTGGGCACTTACCTCATAAAGAACACTGTCAAGACTGCAGCCAGTCAGGTCAATCACGGTTCCGGCATCTCCCAGGCCATCCTGAAGCTCTTTCTTTTTCCAGTTGGCTGTACGTATGATTTCCGGTACATCCTCTATATTCAGCTGCATCTTTGTCTTCTTATTTCCACGTTCCCATACGTACTGCTGGGCACGGTTAAGAACAACTCCTGTCTGGTCATCTGCACGTTTTACAGCAGCCGCAGGATCTGTATAGATCCGGTCAAGCGTACCATATGCATAGACATAGTAGAGTTCTCCCTGTGGAACTGTAGTGTCCAGTGTTACCGGTGAATCCTCTGTACTTTCAATTTTTGAATAAACAAGCAGCGGATTATCGGTTTCCGGTTTCTGATTCATGGTCAAACGAATCATGGTTCCGGCACGGTTTGTAGTAATCAGAGCTACATCCACCTGACTTCCGGATGCTTTTTTGTTATTCATGATATTATCTTTTTTCTGAACAGCATAGGCATTTCCGGATTTGGCAGAAAGCTCAAACTCCATCATGGTACTGCCGACAGTTACATTTGTGATATAAAGTCCGTCCTGATGGTATTCTTTCTTTACCTTGCCTTTAAAACTTTCAATGCGGAAAGTACTGAGACCTTCTGTCTCATGTCCGTTGGCATCGGTAAGGATGTCCGCATCCGAAAGAATTCCATATACAAGATCTTCATTCATAAATCCCAGAACCCGCAGTTTCTGCCCATTCTCCGGGGAAAGATCTCTTGTTTTCAGTGAATCAAATTCAATCTCCCTGATTTTCCCCTGGTCATCTCCGGAGGTAATCAGCCATGCGGCATGTGCCTTGGTATCGGAAACCACAAAATGATTCTGTTTGATACCTTCTTCCAGAACCTCTGAAGTTCCCGTCTCAATATCTACCTGATAAAGTTTCTGGGCAAAAAGCAGAAACAGCTGATTATTTTTGTTTACATAAGTAAGCGTACCAAGATCTTCTTTCAGAAACTCGTAAGATTCCGTGCTTGGTATGAAAACTTTTTCTTCTACCACATTCCGGTCGCTGTTGTAATGATAGACACAGACACCGCTGTATCCTTCATGAACACCGCGGTTCATATAACCATATAATACAAAATCCACATCTCCATTATCAGCCACACGAATGATCTTGATATCGTGCTCGTTTCGCACATATCGCGAATCATTCTCTTCATCCTTGCGGAAACTGAAGATTCTTGTAATCTTACCACTTGACGGTGCATAAGACCAGAGATCTCCATCCTGTTCAAAAACAGCAATTTTTCCATCGCCGTTTACTGCATAGGTGACATTTTTGTCCCGGATTCCAAGAAGAAGGCCTGCATCCGAAACAACTGTCTGAGATGGATCAAAAACTTTTGTTGCAGACCGTTTGAAATCAAGAAGCATGATTCTTGTTTCTGTGTAACGCATACGGTAAAATTCCGTAACATCATAAATTTCGGTTTTATCCTCATCATTCTGTGCGGAAATCTGATAATTCAGTGTAATACTTGCGGTCGTCTCATTGATATCATCAATCAGCGGAACGCCTTCCATATAAAGTTTTGGGGAAAGTGAACCCCAGCTGATGTTGGACAGTCCTGAGTTAATCGTAATATTATTAAAATTCGTTCCACTGGATGTATCTTCCGCTTCCAGGTAACCGGCCAGGGTATCTGCCTGTTCCTTATCAAGACATTTAACAGAAAAATCTTTTACAAACTGAAGATACTCCTCTGTGTTCAACTGCGTTCTGGAAACCACCCTGGTATAGTAATAAACTTCTCCCTCATTGGTATCCAGTGTAATCTGCATGGAATATTCCTGGTTCATGCGAAGATCGCTTCCTATTTCGATCTCCGTACTCAGATATCCATTTTCTTCTTTTGTAAGATTCTTGATCTTACGGTTCTCCATAACCTTGCTTCCATCTGAAGTCCGTACTTCATAAGCAAGTCCTGTTACTGTATCTGAATATGGATTGATTTCAAAAGTCACCTTTTTGGTTGTATCCAACGGTGTAATACTGCCACGCATAAAATCTGTCTGCATCTGCTGCTTATAGCCATACATTTTATTCGCCTGCGTGCTTCCAATTTTTACCATTACTTCCGGAAGCGTGGCATCATTCATATCAGAACGGTTATCCGTAGACTGACTGTTCATCAGAAGTGACGTACCTGCCACAACTGCCACAAAAATCACCAGCAGTATTGCTCCCTTGCGTAGGATTTTTTTCATGTCACTCTCCCTTCTGTGAGGCTGACTCATCCGGATAGAGGAGCCTGTCCAGTGTAGGATTCACGTGAAGAGCTTTCATGGAGTCCGCAAAACTGTCCCTGCTCTTTTTCTTTCCGGTTTTTACTGCACGGATCAGAATGTTCTTCGGTGTGTGTTCCATATCAATAAATTCAAGCAGCTGCGTATCATATCCCTTACTTTCCAGCAATTCGGCACGCAGACCGTCTGTAATCAGTGCCGCCATACGCTCTTTCAGAATCCCATATCGCATAATCGGCTGTAAAGTTTCATTTCTGATCTGACGGTTCAGTTCATGCTGGCAGCACGGAACCGAGAGAATTACCTGTGCCCCCCATTCCACCGCCTTCGCAAGGGCAAAATCTGTAGCTGTGTCGCAGGCATGAAGCGTCACCACCATATCTACAGAAGAAACGCCCTCATATCCGGCGATATCTCCCTGATAAAAATGCAGCTTGTCGTAACCGTAAGATCTGGCAAGTTCACTGCAGTGACGGATCACATCTTCTTTCAGATCCAGACCTATGACATTTACATCGAATCCCTCCAGCTCCCGCAGATAGTAGTACATCGCAAATGTCAGATAGGACTTTCCGCATCCAAAATCCAGAATCGTAATCTCTCTGTCTTTTGGAAGTTTCGGAAGAATATCCCGGATAAACTCCAGAAAACGGTTAATCTGTCTGAACTTATCATATCGGGAAGCAACAATTTTCCCGTCTTTTGTCATAACACCCAGATCTACCAGAAACGGAGCTGCCGTTCCTTCCTTGAGAATATACTGTTTTACCCGGTTATGGGGCGCAATCTTTACCTTCTCATTCTGTGTGGTTTCATGATGTTTGGTTTTGATGGTTGCCTTTCCTTTTTTGCTGATAAGAATGCTTCCATCCTGACTGCGTCCGGTTGCCTGAAGCTGTCGGAATTCCTCCATGGCATGTTCCAGATAAGTAATCATCTCTTCTCTTGAATAATTCTTATGATAAACCTTCGGCCCCTCAGTCATGGACGCCTGGTAAAAAATCTTTCCTTTCAGCTCCACAGGACGAAGCTTCACCTTGGAAGGTCCCTCGCCAGTCCTGCGGCCACTGACAACAGCCTGAATCAGCTGTTCATTAATCTGTTCTTCTAAAAATTCCCTTATTGTTTTCATCATACTTCCATTATATTCATTTTTTGTTTTATTGTATATGGACAGATGTTGGACGAACCTGTCATTGATTCTGTCCTCATCCAGGGGTAACCGTATTTTCAACGTGGAAAATACGACCTGCATCTCCGTCTTCTGCATCTTCTTCTGGAAATCTCCTGATATACCAGTACTTCAATCAGATCATCCAGAAAACCTCCCGGCATTTCCTGTGCACTGGTATCTGCTGCCATTTCCTCTTTTATCTGGCTGCATATATGATAAAGCATGAAACGATCCGGATATTCATCATAAAGACGGCTGCCTTCATAATCCAGAAGCTGACACTGTGCTTCCGCCTTCTCCTGAATCTTTCTGGCTGTATCCGGATAGTAGGATCTCATCAGATCAAATTCTCTCTCCTGCTCCCGCTCTTCATTATAAAAAACAGGATTCCCCTGTGCAGCATAAAACGGATAAAAATCTCGATAAAGCATAACAGTCCTTATGTCCTCTCTCTGCTATCTCTTCCAGTATATGCAGCAGAAATACGACGGTTCCCGTTCTGCCTGTAAAGCGGATATCCCTATTATGCCATCTGTTTCAGCATTCCCTGTGTCAGGCGGACACTATGCTCAATGGCAAGTTTCTCAAATGCAGGATAATCCATATTTGCACTGTTGTCTGCCTTATCGGAAATTGCACGGATAATCAGAAACGGTACCCCGTTAAGGGCTGCTGCCTGTCCAATTGCCGCACCCTCCATCTCAACTGCATATGCACCAAATTCTTTTACAATGGCATCCTTCACGCCCTGATCACATACAAACTGGTCTCCGGAAGCAATTCTTCCCTCAAAAACCTGAATTTCCGGATTTACTTCCTCACATACATTGTGAGCAATTTTACGCAGGCACTCATCTGCCTGGAAGGAAAATTCCTTCATCTGCGGAATCTGTCCCTTCGGATATCCAAATCCTGTTGCATCCATATCATGATGCAGAACATCTGTGGAAAGTACGATATCTCCGATATTGATATCATTATTCAGGCTGCCTGCAATACCGGTATTGATTACAGCCTCCACCTGAAAAAGATCCACCAGAATCTGGGTACACATTCCCGCGTTTACCTTACCGATTCCGGACTGTACTACTACTACTTTCTTTCCTTCCAGAATTCCTTCATAGAAATCCATGCCAGCTCTTGTTGTAATGGAAACATTCTCCATAACTTCTTTCAGTCTTGCAACTTCCTGCTCCATTGCACCTATAATTCCAACACATTTCATAATCTGTAAATCCTCTCTTTCAATATAGTATCCCTCTGAGTTTCTGTTTTTTCTGCCCAGAAGTGCTTTTTCTTTTTCTACAACGTTCATTATAACAAATTTTATTTTTTATGGAAACTTTTTTTGAGAGATGATATAATCGGAAGATACAGAAAGTCACTGCTCACTTTGTGAACAGCAAATAAATATAAGGAGGTACCATTCATGGTTTATAAGACAAAAGGTGTCTGTGCTCAGGGAATTGAGTTCGAGATCGACGATAATAAGAAAGTTCACAACATCAAATTCAAAGTTATAGTGTGATCATATCCTATGAAATCCAAGATAGATGA
>JABLTL010029213.1_pt1 | contig 13231 bp, 11 predicted proteins | sample 7160151 | NCBI WGS metagenome assembly JABLTL01 (sample SAMN14651223, study PRJNA627086) | human gut metagenome | isolation source: feces | host: Homo sapiens
CGCGGGAAGCCGTGCGTCAAAACGCCCAGGTCGGTGGTGGTACCGCCCACGTCGACGACCACGGCGTCTTTCAAGCCCGTCAAAAACGACGCGCCGCGAATGGAGTTCGTGGGGCCGCACGCAATGGTGAGAATCGGGTAGCGCATGGCGTATTCGGCGCTCATGAGCGTGCCGTCGTTTTGGCACAGGTATACCTCGGCGTCGGTGATGCCTTCGCCCGCAAGCGCCGCGATGAAGCTTTCCGACGTGGTTTTCGCAACGTCGACGAGCGCCGCGTTCAGAATGGTGGCGTTTTCACGCTCAAGCAGGCTCACGCTGCCGATTTCGCTCGAAATGGAAATGGGGAAATCGTCGCCGAGCGCCTCGCGCATGATGGCCGCGGCGCGCGTCTCATGGCTTGCGTCGACCGGCGAAAACACGCTCGTAATGGCAACGCTGTCGCATTCGCCCTTCACCCGCTGGGCGATGAGGCGCAGCTCGTCTTCATCGAGCGGGGCAATTTCGCGGCCGTCGAATTCGTGGCCGCCGCCCACGAGGAACCACTGGTCGTTGATGGCGGCGCGCAGCTCTGCCGGCCAGTCAATCATCGGCTTGATAGCGCGCGTCGCCGGCGCGCCGATACGAATCACGGCAACGCGGTCGAGGCGCTTGCGCTCGACGATGGCATTCGTGCAGTGCGTGGTGCCGAGCATCGCGTAACCGATGCGCTCGCGGTCGACGCCATCGCCCGCGAGTACGGCCTCCATGGCGTTTTTAATGCCGCTCATCACGTCTTCGGTCGTGGGGCTTTTCACCGCGGAAACCAGGTTAAGCTTCTCGTCAAGCACGACGGCATCGGTATTGGTGCCGCCGACGTCGATGCCGATTCGCCAATCTTTCTTGTTGGACATCTTTCGCATCCCTTCATATAACTATGCCGACGCGTGCTTCTGGCGGCCGATTTGGCTTTCAAAACCTTGCCGCCCTCAGTCACGGCCACAAGGCCGCTCCTGTCGGGCAGCAAGAACCTTCAATCCAACTCGACCCGTCAGAAACCCGCTGACTTTTCCAGAACAACCTGCAAACTAGTCCGCGTTTCGAGCAACGCGTTCCTCAACGGGAACGAAATCGATGTCGTAGCCGAAATAGCGCGGGCCGGCGATTTCGAGGCCGCGCTCGCTGCGCCAATGCTCATGCACGGGAATGCCAATGACCACGCCGCGCGCGCCGTATTTCATGCCCTCGGTGGTGATGGGCAACGCCGTTTCAATGTCGAGCACGGCGATGAGGTCGGGGGCTGAGCACAGCACCTCGTCGCCCGACTTGGCGAGCAGATGCTCGTTTTGGAAACGCAGCTCGCATTCGCGGCCCGCATAATCGTCGATGCCCGCGAAATGCGCGTAGCCGCGCACGAAGCCACCCTCAGTACGGCGCGCCACATCGTCAAGCTTGCCGCGGAACAGCTCGAATGCGCCGAGCAAATCGAGAATCACCGGCAGCGGATCGACGTTTTGCTCGTGGGCCTCGCGAATGGCGCGGCCGATTTGCTCGCAATAGGTCGACGTGCCAGGAATAGAGGCCTTCTTGGCCTGGGCACCCGTCATGGCGTAGTCGGCCATGAACACGCTGCCGCCCGTAGTAATAGCCGCATTGCGCGAGAGGCGCTCGGCCCATGCATTATCGACGGCCTCGACGGTAACCACGTCGCCCTTTTCGTCGCACACCACAGCCGGGCACGCGGGAATATCGAACAGCGTCCACGTCACATGGCGCAGCTCGGGAAACGCACGGCCCATGCCGTCGCAGTCGACGATGGGCACGCCCTTGGCCGCAGCCACCTGGAACGGCAGAAGGGAATTCAGACCACCCGCTTCGAGCGGCATAATGGCGTCGAATTTACGGCCCAGGCGCTTCTCCAGCGCGTCAACCGCGCCTACGCCTTCCATGCCATTGGGCACCTTCTCCACGAGCACCGTGGGCGCGCCCAACATGTGCGACGCGCAGACGAACGCATCATCGGGCAATTCGTCGAGCGACATCATTTGGAACGGGCCATATTCGTCAATGGCTTGAAGGGCCATGAGCTTGCCGATATACGGGTCGCCGCCGCCACCCGATGCGAGAACCGCGGCGCCAACCGCCATATCCTCGACTTCGCGCTTGCCAATAGTGCGCACGATGTTCCCCTTTCGAACGAAACAGGGCGCCGAACCGAGTCGCGCCCCACGATCCACCTGGCACTACTTTACCGTATTAAAGCGAAAAAGCGGCCGACGAACGACCGCTTTTAGAGGGGAACGTAACAAAGTTGTTATAGACGGGAAGCACTTTCAGAAGGAATCGCTTCAAGCAGAGCCTTGATCAGCGCAAGCAGGCGTTCGAAATACCCATCCGGCGCGGCCTCACGCACCTTCGATGCGAAAGCATCAATCCACGCGAGGGGATGATTATGGACAAATTCCGCAATGCGCTCATCGCCCCAGGGCTCGCCGACGCATTCACCGCCAGCCGCACGACGGCGACACAATTCTGAAAGATACATCAGCTCGATGCCCATATGGTCTTCGTACTGGCGATTCTCGTTGCTCAACTCAAGACCGAGCTCGCGCAGCAGGCCACGCATTTCGAAGGTGGGCTCGCCAAAACCGACGGTCACTTCTTGTGCGGCCTGGCCGTGCGCGCGATGCATGGTTTCCCACGGCGCCGCCGCCGGCGAGGGCGGCCCCACGAACAGCTGCGTGTATTCGACGGCGCATATTAAAGCCGGGTCGGCCCCATTGCGTTCGGCGCCCTCGACAAACCCTTCGGCCCATTGTGCAAGACCTTCCGTCGCCGCCGCAACCCGCTCGTCGTCGAAGGTGGGGAAATTCCTCCAAAACGATGGGTCGAGCCCGACGCTCGACGTTTGCGTCATGGGCGCAAGCAGCGAGTTCCCGCAAAACGCAAACGCCTCAGCAAGCTGTTCGTAGCTCATGGCAAACCCTTTCTCGAACATTGGAGCGCAGCGCACAGCCGCGCCCCTACGCAACACTTACGCCTGCTGGCGGCCTGCCAGCAGCTTGCGCGACAGCGCGATGAACGCGAGCACGCCCAGGGCCACCACGCCGAGCACCACCACAATTTCGACCCAGGTGGGGCTGTAGGTGCCAAGCGTCGCCCACACATCCATGCCCGAGGCACCGCGCGCGGCCGTCGAGCCGGAAATCACGCCGGGCGCGCCCGAGATGTTGAACGTAAAGAACGAGGTGAACAGCAGCCACACGCGCTTGCAGAACACGCCCAAGATAACCAGCACGCACGACACGCCGACAAGCTTCATGTTGGCGCGGTTCTTCGCAAACACCATCAGGCAGAACGGAATCACTAGGCCACCGATAATCTCGATCCAGAAAAACGGCGCGGTAATGCCCGTGGCCATGATGCCCAGCGCCTCGGCGCCCTTCGCGCCGGGGTACGCCATGGCGAGGCATTCGCAGCCGATGAAGAACGCGTCGATGGCAATGCAGGTGGCAAGCAGACCAGCAAGGCTTGAAATGAGCTTTTTCTCGATTTTGAACAGGCCCGACTTGTTCAGCCCCATGAGCGACAGCAGCAAAAGCGCCAAACCCGAATCCATAGCCGATGCCACGAAAATCGGCGCCATGATGGCCGAATACCATTCCTTGGCGAGCTGCAGGCCGAAGATCCACGCAGTCACGCTGTGCACCAGAATGGCGACGGGCAGCGCGAAGCGCGACACGATAGCCACCTTATGCTCGGCGCCGGGCTTCTTCGAGCACATGAACACCAAGTACATGATGTTGATGATGAGATAGCACGTGATAACGACCATATCCCACAGCAGGACCGACGCGGGGTTGGGCCCGGTAATAATGCGCCACACACGTTGAATGCCGCCCAAATCGATGAGCACGAACATGCCGGCGAGGCAAATGCACACGGTAGAACAGATAACCGCAGGCAGCGCCACTTTTTTATACTCGGCGACATGGAACACGCTCGCCGAGCTGGCCACAATAAGACCACCCGCCGACAGACCCACGAAGAACATGAAGCAGGTAATATACAGGCCCCACGACACGCCGTTGTTCATACCGGTTACGCCAAGGCCGTTGGTAAGCTGGTAGATCCACGCGGCAACGCCTGCCACCACGAAGGCGCCCAGGATGCCGTACGTCATCTTCAATTTGCTAGACATTGCGCACCTCCTAATTGAAATAATGGACTTGCGGATGCGTGCCCTGCTCTTCGAGCAGCACATAGGCATGGCGCTTCGCGATAACCTGCGAGATTTCGCTAGCCGGATCGTCAAGATCACCATAGATTCGAGCCTTTGCGGGGCAGCATGCCACGCACATAGGTTCTTCGCCGCGGTCGGTGCGCTCTTTGCACAGCGTGCACTTCTCCATTACGCCCTTCTGCCTTGTTGGAACAGACGCATCTCCGTATACAAAATCGGGCGTACGCTTCGGTTCGCTCCAGTTGAACACACGAGCGTTGTACGGGCAGGCAGCCATGCACATACGACAGCCGATGCACTTGTCGTAGTCGATTTCTACGCGGCCCTTATCGTCTTTGTAGGTAGCACCCGTCGGGCACACGCGCAAACACGCCGGGTTCTCGCAATGCTGGCACGCAAGCGGCGTATACACGCGTTCAAGATTGGGGTACGTCCCCAAGGCGCCGTCTTCCACATCGCAGCCCTCGGTGAGCACGCGGTTCCAACGCATGCCGTCGGGCACGCCATTCTGCATTTTGCAGGCGAACGCACATGTTTGACACCCGATGCAGCGCGTTTGATTGATTGCTATAGCCAATTTCGTCATCGTTTGTCACCTACGCTTTCTCGACCTGGACCAACGTGTCGTTATACGGAATCTGGGGGCCGTGCATCATCACATAGCAACGCTCGTTGCGCGCCGAATTCGTCACATTCTGCAAAAAGCCCTGCTTGTAGTATTTCGTATACGTGGTTTCGGCCATAAAGAGCACACCCGGGCGCAGGCTCTGGTTCACATGGGCGGTAACCAAGAACTCGCCGCGATCGTTGAACACGCGCACGTCGTCACCAGTTTTGATTCCGCGTGCATCGGCATCGACGGGATTAATATTGAGGCACGGCCCGAAGTCCTCCTGGAACCACGGGGAAGCGCTGTAATATGCGTGGATGCGATAGCGGCTCTTTCCCTGCGTGAAATACAGCGGGTATTTCTCTTTGAGGGGGTTGGACTCGTAAGCTTCGTTCGCCTCTTCGTACACCGGCAGCTCGTGGCCTTGGTCGAGCAGGTAATCGTAGTAGCACTCGATTTTCGTCGAAGGGGTGTTGTATATCTGGTCGCCATTGCCGTCGGGCATGTAGTCCTCGCCGCAGCCAGCAACCGGCATGCAGCCGCCCTGCTTAAGCAGGGCATCGTAGGTAATGCCTGCCATATTGGGATCGAGTTCTTCGACGCCATCGAGCATGAAGCGCGCGAGTTCCTCATACGATTTCGGCAGCAAGCCCTCAAGCCCCCACTTCGCGGCAAGCAGGCGCTCGATTTGTAAATCGCTCTTCGATTCGAACAGCGGATCAATCATGCCGTTCGCAAGCATCACGTGACCATAGCTGGCGCGCAGTTGCTTGACGTTTTCTTCGCACTCGAACTTCGTACACGCGGGAAGCACGATGTCGGCGTAATCGACCGCAGACGAGTGGTAGATATCGCAAATCGCAAAGAAGTCAAGCGTTTTAACCCATTCGAGCATGTCATTAGCGCTGCCGGCCTCAAGCGTGAACACGTCGCCAAACGTAAGCGCGGCGTGCACATTGTTCTTCTTATAGGGCATGTCGTAAAGCGCGATTTGCGACTCCGACGGCACATATTCCTCGGGAAGCAGCCAGTAATTGAGCGTTGCCGCTGGGTCGTCAGCGCCGATACCACCATAGAATCCCAAACCGGAGCCCTTGCGGCCATAATTGCCCGTAATGGCCGTAAGGATTGAGGTCGAATGGCCCAGAACGTCGGCATTCGTATATTTGTCGGGACCGCCCAGGCCAAAGTCGATAATAGCAGGACCATTGTTGGCGTAGCGATCCGCTAGCGCCACGATTTTGTCTTCGTCAATCCCAGACGTTTCGGCAGCCCATGACGTGGAATAATTGGCGATCCATTTCTTCAACAGCGCGAATTCGGTCGTATACCGCTTCCCATCAATCGTCCACTCGCCTTCAAGCGCAACCCGGACAGACGGGTCGTCATAAAGTTTCGCCGTTCCTTCGACGGCATCCCAAACATAGGGCTTTCCGATGTCTTCCGCACCAACAACGGTCGGATTGGGGCACATTTCAGTTTCGCTGCGATAATGGTCGCCCGATTTCTTCTCGACAAGGAATGGAAGCGACGTATTCTTCTTAATGAAGTCCTCGTCGTACCATCCGTTATCGATAATTGCGCGAATCATGCCCTGAATAAGCGCGGAATCCGTACCGGGCAAAATCGGCATCCACTCGTTCGCCTTCGAAGCCGTGCCCGTGAAACGCGGGTCGACCGCCACGATGTAGGTGCCCGATTCCTTCGCATCAAGAAGGTGCTTCGCCCAGATAATCGCGCTTTCGAGCGGATTATGGCCGAGCTCGATAACGGTGGCCGCGTCTTTGAACTCGCGACTCGAGCGAGTCGGGCAATGGCTGAACGCGCCGAATGCCGGGCACATGCCATTGGTCTGGCCACGATCAAGACCCCAATTTCCGCCAGTTTCCGCATGGATCAACGACGTAATCCATTCAAAATCGATACCAGCCTCGGTCGATTTGCGCACAAATACCGAATTCTCGCCGTATTTTTCCTGGGATTTCTTAAGCTCCTGATAGATGGTATCGATTGCTTCATCCCAGCTTATTTGGACGAACTTACCTTCGCCGCGCTCGCCCACGCGCTTCATAGGAGTCTGCAGGCGATCCTCGGAATAAATATGGGCGACCTCATTAATGCCGCGCAGGCAGATTGTGCGGTGGCTTTCCTCGGCCAAGTCGCTCGGCTCGATGAGGCTCACACGTTCATCGCGAATAGTGCATTTAAGATTGCAGCCAGTCAAGCAATGGAACTGATGGCAAAGATGAGCAACCCGTTCACCGCCATCGGCATGCGCCTCGGCGGGCGCGAACCAGCCGTTCGTTGTCGCCATACCGCCAGCGCCAGCGAGGCCAACCGCGCCAACCGCGGCGGTTGTTTTGAGAAAGTTCCTACGCGTCATCATGGCGCGCGGCGTCGTCGATTCCGACATCTCTCCCCCTTCGAAACATCGGAATGCTTTTCCGCAAACGTCCCCTTACGGCCCGTCGACCGCCCCCAGGATCAATTCGCTCAGCATTCCCCAATACTTCTTCGCTGAAATTGGCCGAATTCCATGCCACCAATATACGAAATTGTCTTATGACAATCAATGATTATCATAAGACAATTTGTCATAGGACAATTCTATTTTGAGGATAATTCGACGCGGGGAGGGGCAACCGAAGCAGGGGAGGGACGCTCGGGCACCCAAGAGGACTACATGCCAGCGTTCTTCTTGAGCGCATCCTTCATCGAATCACCCAGCACATCGCCGAACCCTTCGCTGAAGCTGCTCGGCATAACCACCGTACCGCCCGTCTCGCGCACGCTTTCATACAGCAGATGCATCGCACGCAGGCGCAGAGCTTCGTCGTTGTTTTCGTACACGCGCCCAATGCCGTCGAGCATGTCAGCCACATCTTGCTCGCCTTCCATAAGGATGATGCGGGCCTTGCGGCGCTGCTCGGCCTGAGCCTCAAGCGACATGGCATCGTGCAACTCGCGCGGCAGCAGAATGTCACGCACCTCGACCGACAATACCGTGATGCCCCAGTCGGCGCACTTTTCTTCGAGCGCCTTTTTCAGCTCGCGGTCGAGCTGTTGGCGGCGAATGGCGACCTCGGCCACATTCGCACGGCCAATCGCATCGCGCAGCGCCGTTTGGGCGGCAAGCTCCACCGCGCGCGTGAAATCGCTCACCTCGGTACATGCCGCCTTCGCATCCCACACCATCCAGAACAGCACGGCGTTCACATTAAGCGGCACCAAGTCGCTTGTCAGCGTTTCCTCGGCGCCGAATGTAGTCACGCGCATGCGCCCGTCGACGCGCATCACATTCTGCTCGATGATGGGGAACGTCCAGAACAGGCCGGGGCCGCTGACGCGATTGAATTTGCCCAGCCGCAGCACGACCACCTTTTCCCACTGCTGCGCAATGTGAATACCCATAATTGCCAAAAGCGCCACAACCGCCGCCGCCACGATACCAATGGCGCCAATGCGGCCCGCAACCGCGTACCATATCCCTGCGACCAGCGCGAACGCAATTACGAACGCCGTTGCCGAGAACAACCACACGCCCGCATTGTTCGCACGCTCGCCCACCATTTCAGTATGCGGCACGGGCACCACGCCCTTGGCCGACGCGGCCGGGCCCGCCGGCGCTGTCGTCGCGGGCACCGCGCCCGAATAATTGGTTTGCTGCTTGCTCTTCTTTCCGAACGCCACGCGTATCACGCTCCCGTTTTAGCCGAAGGCGCATCGCCTGCGCCCATGTCGAGCTTAATCACTTTGCCCGCCGCCTTGCCGGCAGGCGCCACGGCCCCGGAGCGTTTCAGCTTGCTCACCTTGCGCGACACGCACGCAACCACGTCATCGAGCGAAAGGCCCATGTCCAAACACGCCTGGATGCAATCGTCGATTACACCGTCGACCTCGCTGGCATGCTCCGACCACACCTCGTCTTCGATGTTGCGCACGAACGCGCCACGCCCGCGCACCGACTCTATGTATCCATCAGATGCAAGGCTCAAATACGCCTTGTTCACCGTGTTGTAGTTCACCGAGATTTCAGACGCCAAACCACGCACCGTTGGCAACTGGTCACCCGGGGCAAGCTCGCCCGTCTCGATAAGGTGCGCGATGCGGCGCGAAAGTTGAGCCCACACGGGCACGTCGCTCATTTGGTCTATTTGAAACGAAAGCATGGGGTTCCTTCCGCCTAAAGGGTCGATATTTCCGGATGCGCACCCGCACCCACCAGGCACACCCGCAAAACAATGCCGCCGACGAGTACGCACGCGCATGTCGCGAGCGCAAATCGCGGGGAATGGCCCGATTTCGCCCAAAGGATATCGAACAACAATGGAGCCACAAGGCCTACCGCAATAAGACCGAGCCAAAACGCGGGCGCGAAATCGCCAAGCACAAGGTTCTCGGCAGACGCGAGAAGCATCGCCTGGGTCTGGTTTGCAGCGTCAACATGCAACGCCGAAACTGTGAGCGCCACAAAACAAGCGACCTCTACCGCAATAAGGGCCGCGTCGCATTTTGCAATGATCGAAAGCGCTCGATCGAATGGTCTCGCCACATTTGCGACATGCGCCGAAAGCACCGCGAGCGCGAAGCCGCATGATGCCGACGACGCCACGAACAATACCGGAACGAGCGGCGAATTCCACAGCGGCACCGAACCGATGCTCTGCAGCAAAAGGCCCGTGTAAGCCATGACGCAAAAAGAAGTCAGCAGCGCAGCGACCTGCGTCGCGAAAACAGCACGCAAGCGTCGATCGCTTGCCCCTCGCCAGCCGATGCGTAGCCACGCCAAAACAAGCGCAAGCGAAAGCGCAAAGCAGGCAAGAACAGCAAACGACCCAACAGCGATATAGCTAATTCTTGGGGAGAAAAGCAACACAACCAACGCATCGAAGCGTCCCAGATCGAACGACAAGCACACCGCGCCGACAAGGAGGCATGCTGCCGCGCATGAATAGGTCGCAACGTAGAATCGGCCGTAATAGGGAGCGAATTCGACATTCCTCACAGCACCGCGGGGCGAGCGCAGCGCCAAAAGCGACGCGACGAAGCACGCGCCCGCCCCCGCGCCGCCAAAAAACAAATATGCCACGACCAAGTCGCTCAGCACCGAACTCCCCCATTGCCAAACCGTCTTTGGGAAATCATACACTGAATCACACCCGATTGTCGTATGACAAAGGACGCAAAAGGCGCAGAGGCGCGAACTATTGCTGTTTGCTCGCTATTATTTAGAACATTTGTTTGCTATGCTGCGCAGTAGCGGGAAAAGCAGGAGCAAGGGGCACATATGGACAGCAAGGAGATTGAAAATCGCAGGCTTACGCTTGATGATTTAGCACACTACGACGAAACCGCCGAAGTTGAATTCTGGTACGCGCGAGAAATCATGGAGCTCTTTGGCTACGAGCAATGGCGGCGCTTCGAGGATGCCATCAAGAGAGCAATGATTTCCGAGAAAACCTCAAAAAGACCAGGTGAACACCATTTTGCCGAGGTCGGCAAAATGGTCGATCTCGGCAGTGGAAGCAAACGAAAAATCAAAGGCTACAAGCTCACTCGGTACGCATGCTATCTCATCGCGATGAACGGCAATCCACGCAAGCAACCACAACATCGAAGAACGCGACCTCTATGGTGAAAAATCCATTACCGTTGAACATGTTCAAAATAACGAAGGTGTTCGCGATTTGCTCGGGAAACGCGGCATCAAACCGGAAGACCTTCCCGCAGAAGAGGACGTCAAGAAGTTACGTCGCAAGGTAGACGGTGACAAAAAGAAAGCTCGAGCGAGAATCGAAGGGGTTTCCGTCGGAAGAGTAGGCAGGGCGTGCAATATGACCAAACGCCCACGATCGTAAGGAGGAAATAAAAGAGTTCCCCCGCCATTAACATGGCGGGGGAATGGACGCGTCGAAGTATATGTTCCCTCTTGGGAGAAGAACGCCGATCCCGAACGCTATCGCTTCCAGCAAGGCGTGCCAGCGGCGCGCAGTGTGCAGTTCTGCCGGCAAGCGCAACCGTCGCAGCTTGCTTTCACGCCCGATATTTCATCGGGGTTCGCGCCGGCGTCGAACAGGCCCACGAACGCCGTGACGCTCTTTGCGGGAATGAGCAAATTCGATTCCGTCGCCACCATGCCAAGGCGTTTGTCTGCCGCGAGCACACGCACGATTTCCGGCTGAAGCGCGAGCGGCAAATCGCCATAGCCGGGGCTATAGCGCCAGTTCGTGCGCATGCCTCGCTTCGCGGCATCGGCAACCACGGCCGCTTCGCACGCATCGGCCACGCTTTCCACGAGCGAACTTCCCGCCGCACCGTAAATGGCCGCATCGAGCGCGCTCTGCGCTTTCCGCCGCGCCATGGCCGCCTCGTTCGCCACGCCAAGCGTGCAAGCCAGAACGGCGCATTCCGCAGCACCTTTCAAATGGCGCGCGATATCGGCGCCCTCGAGCACGAGCGAGCTGCCCACAAGCCGCACGCCCCGCTCGCACGCCTCGATGGGAAACGAGCGAAACACAAACCCCGGCCGAGCCTCGCGTTCGCACGCCGCGATGTTCTTGTCGATGCGCGCTTCCATCTCGACATCAAGCGCCTGCCCCGCATAGCCCAAATATCGCAGCGCCTCTGCCCTATTAACCTTGTAATCAGGCATTTTGCAGCCAGATGTTACGCGATCGCGCCCGCATCACGCAGCGCCTGAACGGCGGCTTGCGCGATATCGGGACGATTCATGGTGTAGACATGCAAGCCGTCGACGTCCTCCTTCGAAAGGCCCACGAACTGCTGGCACGCATAATCGATACCCGCCTGGCGCAGCGCCTTCGGGTCGTCTTCGTAGTGCGCGAGCAGCTTGATGATGGGCGACGGCAAGCTCGCGCCGCACATGAATACCATGCGCTGGATTTGCGCCTTCGAAAGAAACGGCATGATGCCAAACATGATAGGCACGGTAATGCCCGCCTTGCGCGCGGCATCGAGGAATCGCAGCGCAAGTTCGTTATCGAAGAACAGCTGCGTGACGAAAAATTGCGCGCCCGCGTCCTGCTTTTCCTTCAAATGGCGAATGCTCTCGTCGAAATCGAGGCAATCGATATGGCCTTCCGGATACGCCGCAGCGCCTACGCAAAAACCAGCCTCGCGCGCAACGGGAATCAGGTCTTTGGCGAACTTGAAATCTTTCGGAGCCGCACCCGGCACCGCGTCGCCGCGCAGGGCAAGCACGTTCTCAATGCCGGCCGCCTTCATGGACGCAAGCACGGAATCGATGCCCGCGCGATCGGCGTTCATGCACGTAAGGTGGGCCATCATGTTCAAGTCGTATTCGTCTTGCGCCATTTTCGCCACATCGATCGTGCGCGAGGAATTGCCCGATCCGCCCGCTGAATACGTGACAGAAACGAACGACGGCGAAAGCGGCGCCAAACCGCCGATAACCTCGCGGGCTTCCTCCACGGGAAGGTCGCCCTTCGGAGGGAAGATTTCAAACGAAACAGGCAACTTCTCGCCGCCAAAAACATCGATGATGTGCATGCGAACTCCTTTGCGCAAAACAGCCCACCGTTTTTGCTTCGACCCACCGCTTCCGCCTTGCCTCGCAGCGATTCGTTCTTTATGGCTTACCGCGAATCGCCTTGCGGGTTCAGCCTCAAGCGAAAGCGCCGCCTATTGAGCGTTTGATGCAAGATCCACGCAGGCGAAGCGCGCCGTCGGCTTTCGGAATCGAGCAAAATCGAGGGGTCGATGCAAAAACTACCAACTTAAGCGATATGGATAATAGCGCTTTATCGCGATGGAGTGTTTTACAGCGGCAAGAAATGCACGAGAAATCGAGCACTGGCTTTACGCCCAAAATGCAGCGAACCCGGCATGGACCGCTTCCACGCCGGGTTCGCCTTCTTTTTCGTATGCTATTCGATGGTTCGACCTTCGCACTGGTCGGTTCGCAAAACGCGAAGAATATCGCCCGCACGCAGCTCTTCCGCGCAATCGAACGAGTACGTCTCCATCGTGCGATTCGCCACATTAACGGCGCACAGCGTGCCGCCTACAACGTGCGGATCGGCGCCGGCAAGAACGCCCTCGCGGCGGCGCTCCACGTCATCGGGGCTCGCATCGTCGGCGGCGTGCCAAACCAAACGCGTGGGCTTAATCGTGAACACACCGCGTCCAGGCGAGAGCACCTCGAGAGTTTCGCCCTCGAAGAAACGATTGCGGCACATCACGACCGCCCGATGCGTCTGCGCAGGCGATGCGGCCAACCCGTCGATAAACGAGAGGCTCACGCAACCCTTCTTTTCCGCATAGGGGTCCGACGCGATTGCCTGGCGACGCGCAGCGATTCCGACCTCGGGCCACGGCTGAATCTCGGCAGCGTGGCAACTGGAAGCTCCAGCCCGACTGGC
>JABLTL010007321.1_pt1 | contig 13230 bp, 10 predicted proteins | sample 7160151 | NCBI WGS metagenome assembly JABLTL01 (sample SAMN14651223, study PRJNA627086) | human gut metagenome | isolation source: feces | host: Homo sapiens
CTGGCACCCGCGGCGAGGAATCCTCGCCTCGTCATCATGCTATCCATGATGTGTCCTTTCTCAAGCAAGTCAAATTGGTCGCGAGGTTAAGCCTCGGGGAACAAGGTCGACGTACGAACGATGCCCTTGTCGATCGCCTCTTGGGCGATGTCTTGCCAATCGACAAACTTGATGGCCCCGTTGGGGCACTGCACGGCGCAACGGCCGCACGCGATGCACTTCGTGGATTTGCCAATAACCGGGTCGATTTGCGGCATGTTCCACGGGCAAGCCTCGTGGCACAATCCGCAGCCGATGCATTTATCAGTATCGACCACGCGCGCGCCGGTCTCGGGATCGGCGTAGATGGCATGCACCGGACAGTTCTTCATGCAAGCCGCATCTTTACACTGCTTGCAATGCTCAACGGTGAACTGGCAGTTGCGATAGATTCCGTCGGGGCCGTTTGAGCCCTCGCCGAAGTTATAGTTCGGCCACACGCGCACACGCGCGGTGGTCTGGCATACGCGACCGTCGTTGCGCAGCGAGCACATCATTTCGCAACGCTGGCAGCCCGAGCAACGGGCACGGTCGGTAACAATAAGCTTAGTAGGTGTGACGTTCACAGCCACGCGGCCGCTCGCAATAGTGTCTTCGATGACGCCCCATTTCGCCAATGCGCCACCGGCGATAAGGCCAACAAGACCAACGCCAATGCCTCCGGCGACTACCTGGCGGCGAGTGAAGCCCTTGGGCGATTCCTCAGCTGCAGTTTCGGTCTGCGGCTCTTCAGGCAGGATCGCTTCCCCCTTCTTCTCGTCCATCGAGAGTTCCTCCTTTTTGCACTTCTCTTCGATTGACGCACGATTCCTTGCACGCTTCGCACGAATTGCATAATGGAAGACGCCGCATGTGCCCTGTCCCCTGAAGGGGGATAAAAAGCCAGGTAAGGGAACAATACCCTGCAACAGGGTACAAACAGGGCATGGCTTGGAGCACACTGCATTCGACCGCTAAAAGGGGGTCAATCGCACACATGTCCTCGCACGCACGCTTCAATGTCAAAGCAAAGACTTGGAGAAAGACATGGCAACTGAAAATGTCTCCTATGGTTGGCAGGGCAAGATTGCCCGAGTGAATCTGACCACGGGAGAAATCACCACCCAGTCCACCGACCCATACAAGTATTTCCTGGGCGGCATGGGCCTTGCTAACAAAATTATGTATGACGAAGTTCCCGAGGGCACCGATCCGTTCAGCCCCGAGAGCAAGGTCGTCATGGCCGTGGGCCCGCTCACCGCTTCGGGCACTCCCTTGGCAGGCCGCACCACGTTCTCACACCTGTCCACCTTCACCACCGACCACTTGGTCGTCGATTCCCACTGCGGCGGCATGATTGGCGCGAAGCTTAAGCTGGCCGGCTGGGACGCCCTTATTATTGAAGGCACATCCGACAAGCCCGTCTACATCAAGATCCTCAACGACAAGATCACCATCGAAGATGCATCGTTCGTTTGGGGCATGGGCACCCGCGCCACCACCGAAGGCATTTGCCGCAAAGATGGCAACAAGTTCGCCGTTGCCGCCATTGGCCCCGCAGGCGAAAATCTGCTGCCGTATGCATGCGTCATCAATTCGCGCAACCACTCGGCAGGCGCTGGCCTGGGCTCCATCTTGGGCTCTAAAAAGTGCAAGGCAATCGCCATTGAGGGCGACGGCAGCGTGAATGTCGCCGACCCGAAGGCCATCGCCGAGCTTTCCGACTACATGATTTCCGACATCGTGGGCTCCAACAACAACCACGTCGTGCCTTCCACCCAGCAGGAATGGGCTGAATACTACGACAAGGGCAGCCGTTGGACCGCTCGCAAGGGCCTGTACTGGGCTCAGGCAGAAGGCGGCGCCATTGAGACGGGCGAGCCGAAGCCCGGCGAGCTCAACACCGTTGGCTATCGCTGCATGAAGTCCACCAAGGACGACGGTCCCGACGCCGAGAAGTACACCATTAAGATGAACGGCTGTCACAGCTGCCCGCTTCACTGCTATTCCGACATGCGCATTCCCGGCTCTGCCGAGCATGGCGGCTTCGAAATCACGGGCAACACCTGCGTGCCGAACTTCCCGTACCTGTATATGATTCCTATTCTGAAGGATCAGGCTGGCGGCGTGGTGAATAACTCCGAGGACGGCGTTATTTGGAACCAGGTCATCGGTTCTACCGTGGACGATTTGGGCTTGTGGTGCAACTACGCACAGCTCTACCGCGACCTCGCGCATTGCATCTCTGCCGGCATCTTCAAGCGCGTGCTTCCCGAAGACGAGTACAACATGTTCGATTGGGACGCGTTCAAGAACAACGACCCGTCCATCATGCCGAAAATCCTGCGTCACATCGCGCAGAACGACAACGAGATGAGCTACATCGCGCACGGCCCCATCGTGTGGTGCAAGCGCTGGGACGACATGAAATGGTTCGACACCACCGCGAGCCAGTTGATCAACTACCGCGGCTGGCCTGTGCACCACTCGATCGAGTGCTTCGGCCAGGTTGGCGGCGTGTACAACATGATGTTCAACCGCGACGACATGATTCACTCCGCCGTTAACTTCCAGGGCTGCGGCTTGCCTATCGAAAAGAAGCGCGAGATCGCCAAGGAAGTTTGGGGCGGCGAAGACGCCATCGACGAGGACAAGAACTACACCCCGATGAACGAGCACAAGGCGAAGTTCTGCTGGTGGTCCATCGTCACCGACGTGCTGCATGACTCCCTCACCCTGTGCAACTGGGTGTGGCCTATGACCATGAGCCCGTCGAAGTCCCGCGATTACCGTGGCGACCTTGACCTTGAGGCGAAGTTCTACAAGGCGGTCACCGGCGAAGACATCACCACCGAAGAGCTCTACAAGCGCGGCGCGGCCATCATGACCCTGCAGCGTGCGAACACCATGCGCGGCATGAAGACCAACGATTTCCGCGGCGTGCACGACACCATCACCGAATGGCCGTTCACCAAAGACCCCGACATCCAGCCCTTCACCGCTGGCACCGATAAGATGGAAAAGGAAGACTTCCAGACCGCTCTTACCATGGTGTACAAAGAGTTCGGTTGGGACGAGAAGACCGGCGCACCGACCGCCGAGTGCCTCGACAATTACAACCTGACCGACGTGAAGGAAGACCTTCAGTCCAAGGGCCTGCTCTAGGCATAACCCTGCGGGCGGCCCACCTCCCCTCACCGTCCGCTCCTTCTTTTGGAAGCCCGCCATTGCGCGGGCTTCCTTTTTTATGCAGGCAGCCACACAGGCAGAGACGCCAGGTGCCTTGCTTATGAACTTGGGTTTATGGGCATGGGTTTATGGGCATGGAATCCTGCCGGCATCGAGGGAGAGGAACCGAGGACGGAATTCTCGCCTATGAGGCTCGCCTATGGGCGCAGAATCTTGCCCGTATCGAAAAAAAAGAGCCGAAGACGGAATCTCTCCCACGGACGGCATGAAGACGCAAGCTTTGTCGGCACGAGTACGCAAGCCTTTATCAGACGAGCATAAGCACGGGTACCGAGGTCCTGATTACAAATAGCCGCAGTTTTGACCACGATTCATGGGCGAACTGGTCAAAAAGCCCGCTATTTGCAAATACCGCTCTTGCGAAATTCCTTCAATTGCGACTCCTCTTCGCAAAACCCCAGTTGGAGACGATTTTCAAAGCCAAAGAAAAATTTTAAGCGAATGCGCATCGATTTTAGGTCGTGCAAAGTTGCGATTGGTCGCGGTTTTGACCATTCTTCAGCACAAGGTGGTCAAAACGGCGACCATTCGCAATTACGCCCAACCGCCTAACGACGAAACGGTTCATCGGGGCGTTTTCGAAAAGGTACGGATGCTTCAAAAGAACTGGATGCTTCCTAAGTCGAACAACCACGCTTCTGCGAGCGCCGAGCACCTCTAAACACGCCTACCACAACGGCAAAGCGACCGCTACCAACACGAACGTATCTGCTTAAGCATCACTTACGCGCCCACAGGACATAGTTGGGTACACCCTCGTCGCTATCGCGGGTGCGGGCGCGCGGGCACACGAATCTTCTACCCAAATCAAGCGCCCATACAGAGCGCTCCACGCGGAACTTCCAACCAATCTGCGCAGCTCGCACGCCTTCCAGCAAGGTAAATCGAGCAAACGAGAGGCTCGAAAGATTGAACCGTGGAAAAGGTCGCAGCTACTCGCAACAGGCCTTCGGTGCGTCAACCGCATAGGCGATTTCGTCTTCAGCCGTTCGAGCCAGGCATGTCAGATTCTTCAATCTCAATTTGGCAAACCAAAAGCTCAAGCTAGAAGCTCGAAAGATCAAGCAGCGCGAAGGGCTGTAGCTGCTCGCTACAGGCCTTCAATGCGCTCATCGTATAGTCGATATCGTCTTCAGTCGTTTCATTCGAAAGCGAGAAACGCAAGGCACTCTGAGTACGCTCGGACGGAAGCCCCATCGCAACAAGCACATGCGAAGGCTCGCCTTCATGGCTCGAACAGGCGCTTCCGCCCGCGGCGCACACGCCCCGTTCGTCAAGCAACTCGACAAGGGAAGCCGAATCGATGCCCATAAACGACACGTTCAACGTGCCAGGCACGCGAGGAGCGGTACCGTTTACGCAGGTATCGGCGATTTCGGCAAGAATGCGCTGCTCCAACTCATCGCGCAGCGCCGCAATGCGCGCGGCGTCGCTTGCCATATTCTCGCAGGATTCACGCGCTGCAGCCGCCATGGCAACGATGCCGGCAACGTTTTCAGTGCCGCCGCGCATCGCGCCTTCTTGATGGCCACCATCCATGAAAGGCTCCAGAGGCGCGCCTTCGCGAACGCACAAGAAGCCAACGCCTTTAGGAGCATGGAATTTATGGCCTGAAACGCTCAGGTAATCCACGCCCAAATCGTTTACGTTCACAGGAATATGAGCAAACGCCTGCACGGCATCGCAATGGAAACGAGCGCCCACGCCATGCGCGAGCTCGCTTAAACGCGCGATGGGCTGAATCGTGCCCACTTCGTTGTTGGCAAGCATGACCGAAGCCAAATCGGCTTCGTTGCCAAGCGCCTGAGCGAACGACGCCTCGTCGACCATGCCTCCATCGGTCACGCTTGCATATGCGACATCGAATCCTTCGCCCGCAAGCGCACGCGCGCTGTTCAAAACGGCGGGATGCTCGAACGTCGAAGTCACGAAGCGACCTTTGCGACCCTTCGCCTTCGCCTGCGCGCGCATACCTCCCTTAATGGCCCAGTTGTCCGATTCGGTGCCGCACGATGTGAAATAGACCTCATGCGGAGCTGCACCAATAAGCGACGCGATTTCTTCGCGCGCCTGCTCAACCGCGACGCGGGCCTCGCGAGCCTCCGCGTAGAGCGCAGAGGGGTTGCCGAATGCGCCGCGCAGAAACGGCTCCATGGCTTCAAACGCCGTATTCGAAACGCACGTGGTGGCAGCGTTGTCCAAATACACGCGCCGCCCCTCGGCCCGCATCTTCCCCATCTGCGCACTCATGGCGCTTACGCCTCCTCTGCCGCGCGAAGGCGCGACGCGATTTCCAAATCGACCATAGAATTTCTCAGCGAGCAATTCTCGCACATAACGCAATCAAGCGAAGTCTCATCACAAGCATAAGGACGGACACGCATGTCCTCGAACGTAGCGCCTTGACGAATATGGAAATCGCCGCATACGCCGCGAACGGCGCACGCCGCATAGCGGGCCGTGTACGATTTATCGCGAGGCACGACGCCACGCGCTTCAGCCAAAAAGTCGGCAGAAACAGCAGCGACCTCTTCAATCGTCTTGCCTTCCATCCAATACACTGCCGCGCACGCCGAAGCGATCATGGCCAAGCAGCCGTGGGCGCGGTAGCCGGCCTGCTCAATGACGTGCGTCTCGGGGTTCACGCGCGCGAATATCTGCACGGCGATGGTGCCGTGTTTGGCAGAACCCGCCATGCCAACGGCATTCACCCCCTCGGGCACGCCTGTTTTCGCCGTATCGGCCACAAGCGCCAAAGCTTCATCGGAATAGCCCTCAACGCCCCTATCGTTGTCGGTTTGGTACACATCTCTCGTGCGAATATAAGGTCTGCCAACAGGCGCCCCGCCAAGCATGTCTTCCGGTTTCATATGCTCCCCCTTCACGGCGCCAATCCCGGTGCCGTTCATTTCTCACCTTTTGCGCGCCTTTTGCGCGTCATGAACCAATCATTAGACGCTGCCGAATAGCAAGCCGACTACACGCTCATATATCGCTCGACCGAATACCACTCCGCCAAAGCCTTCGCCTGGGCATCGGACAAATAATCGGTCGAATAGAAGTATTGGTCGCCGTTGCTCGCGCCGCAGGTTTTTATATCGGGATACGCGCCCGATTCCTGCACGGCCTGCCACACCTGCTCGATTTGTTCTGCGCTCCAGTGGTAGGGCTTGTTTGAAAGCGACGTCGTGAGCATGGGACGCGGATACAGGCGCGACTCTTCGCGCGCGTTTTCGACAAGCGTCAAAACGTCGTCGCCCTCTTCGGCAAGAAACGCCCAGTGCGCATACGTGTCGGTCATGTAGTCGTTCGAGTACAGATACGTCTGCTTTCCCTCGAGCACTTTGATGTCGTCGAGCTCCCATTCGGGGGCCTCGATTTCAGAATCGAAGGAATCAGGCTCGGCGCCAGACGGGACATACCCGCCAGCGGCCTCATCCGCTTCATGAGCAGATGCCGCTGCATCTTCGGCACCGGAATCGGCGCTCGTCGCATCTGCATTCGTCGCAGCCGCTTGAGCAGCCCCCTCGGCAGCCTTCTGAGCTTCGGCCGACGCGGCCTGCGCGGCAATAATCTCGTCGAATGCCAAGTCGGAGAAATCAACGGGAATCAAATGATCGGGCACGATGCCAGCAGCCGCCCACGTGCCGGGCGTCGTGAGCTTGCCCTCATTCGAACGTTCGCGAATCATGTTAAACGCAGCCGCAAGGGCATCATGCTCCGCTTTGGCCTGGCGCTCTTCGGGAGACATCTCCTCCTCAATGCGCTCCTCTTCCGCAGCGACCTCGGCAGGGTCATAAAGCCCCGCTTCTTGCAAGTTTGTCGCCCCTGTAGCGGCAAGCATCTGAGCCAAGAATTCTTCTTCGGGCGTGCGGTCCGTCGGCAAAGCCCCTTGAACCTCGCCCGTTTCTTCGGTGGCGCCATCGCCCGGCTGCGAGCCTGTGCCCTCGTCGCTCTCGTTGGCGGCATTCGGCGTAACTTTCTCCCCTTCAGCCGTCCAGGCCGCCTCGTTTGCATCACTCATGAGTGGTCCCCCTCACGTACGTGTTTCGCTTCATCAAAACGAAGCTCAATTCAACGAAATCAATATTGCCTAGACGTAAAATTCCCCTATACCCTCTTTGAGGGCATTTATAGGGTACAAGGCTCGGGCTATAATTGCCTCGTTTGAGTCCCCATTATGCGCAAGAGGGAACCACGCATGATGCACAGGGGATAGAAGGGGATATCGTGAATCAAGGCGAAGAGACAAACGCAGCCGAGCAACAGAGGGGAATTGCCGGCACGGAAATTACGAAAGAGCTGCTTTTGACCCTCCTGCCAACTTCAATAGGGCTCATGCTGGCACGTACCGGCATGATTGTGGGCGCATACGGCAGCTACATGGGAACCGATGCGGGCATTTATACCGACGGGGCGTCGTTCATCTCGCTTGTTCCGTTGCTCATACTCATGGTCGTGCTCGGCCTCACCGACAAAACTATCCCCAAGCGCGCCATATTCCACAGCACAAACCTCTGCATCGCGCTTGAGGCAATAGGAATCGTCGCTGTCGCGCTCATCGAAGCGAACGCACCCGGCTTCGTCGTGGCGCGCATGGCGGCATCGACCCTCGTAACCGCATCGGCGTGGATTTGCATATTCTATTGGCTGCGCCGTTGCCGCGGCGCATCATGCACCACGGCCATCATCATCGTGCTCGGCGCCATGATCGCCAGCGAGACGATTCTGTACGTGCTCTCGTTTATTCCGCGCATGATCCACTGCTTCCTTTTTGCGATAGCGGTGCTCACGCAATACGCCGCCATCGACGCCGCAAGGCGCAAACCCCTGCCCGCGGAAATAAAGATTAAATCGGCCTCGCGCGGCTATTTCCATTTCGCTCAAAAGAACGCCGACAGCGTACGATTCCTCGGCACTATTGCCATAGGATCGTTCCTCATGTCTATCGCCATCGGCTTTTTGAAAGGTTTCCCCGACGGAGCCGCCATTCCGTTCACGCACGTCACGCGGCTGCTGTACGCTCTCCTCATCGACGGCGTGTTCGTGGGCCTGCTTTGGGGCACCATCAAAGGCAAGAAGAACACCATGACCGTCGGCACGTGGGTCATTATGCAGGCGCTTGGATCCATCGCCCTTTTGCTGTTCGCGATTTTCCCCGACCGCCTCGATATCGGGGCCGTATTCGGCAATGCCATGAACGTCACCATGACGGGCTTCATCCTCTATCTGATTATCGCGTTTTCCAGCTATGGCCATCGCGACACGTACTACTACGCAATCGCCGGCTGGGCAGTGTTCATTCTGCCGCGCTCGATTGTGCGCGTATCGAGCATCGCGCTTTACATGCAGTTCCCCTCAACCTCTCTGCCAACGGCGCTGTGCGGCGGGTTGCTGCTCGTTTCTGCCCAGTTCATCTTCCTTCAATTCCTTATGCTCGAACGAGACGAAACCGCCGCAACCAAAGCGACTGCGGTAAGCGTGCAGCGACTGCTTGGCATTAAGGACGAAGCGGCCCCTGGTACCGAAATGCGCAAGGCGATTGTGCGTGCGAGCGCCCAGGAAATGCAGAAGCAGTTCCTGCTTTCCGACCGAGAGACCGAGGTGCTCACACTCTATGCCATGGGCCTTACGCAGGCAAAAATCGCCGAGGAACTCTGCATCGCGCCCGGCACGGCGCACACGCACGTGAAGCGCATTTATTCGAAAACCGACTTGCATTCCCGCCAGGCGCTTTTGGACTATATCGAGCAGTACACCAATTAGCCTCCGCCGAAGAAAAAACCTGCGCGCGAAGGCCCATCCGCAGACCACATCAAGCCACGAATCGCACAAAAGCCGAGGCAGGCGCTTGACGGAAGCTACGATTTTTACTCGGTTAGCATCTCTGTTTCGTTGTCGCGATTTCGATATGATAGGTTCAACGAAGATTGACCCGAGAGACGAGGGGTAGCCGATGTTCTGTACGAAATGCGGCGCGCAACTGCAAGATGACGCGAAATTCTGCACTGCATGCGGAACGCGTGTTGCCCAATCGAACGCCGCCGATGCGCAAGCCGCCGCATGCGAGGCCAACTTTAGGGAAGCGACCTTCTTACCGCCAAACTCAGGCGCAGGCACGGCGACCGACGCCCGCGCGCCCGAAGCAACTTCGAACGCGAATTCGGCTGGCAATACCTCGCCCGCCGACGCAGCAACGAACCCCGGTGCCCCAAGCGGCGCCCCCGCTGGCGAAGCATCGAATCAGACACTCAGGAGCGCCGTCAAGCAAACCAATCAGCGCAGCCGCCGGCGCGTTCCCCTCGTGGTGCTCGTGGCCCTGGCGCTGGCGCTTGCCGCCGGAACCGCATACGCCGCCTACCGCGTGTACGTCGACGTTATCTCGCCCTCTCAGCAGCCGGCACAAACCGAACAGGCCGTTCAAGGCGGCAGCGAACAAACCACGCCTGCCCAACCCGAAGAAAGCGACGCGAACGCAGAGGCGCCCGAGGTAACGGAAGCGCCCGATAACATTCTGCAAGTCTCGCGCGTGCTTGCCCTAGGCAGTGAAGGCGAACAGTTCATCACAACCCATGGAGCAAGCACCAAAACAGCCGCTACCGAAACGTCTTGGGGCTATGCCGCTCCGCTGTACTCCACCAATGGCGACAGCGTGAGCTGGAAAGACACGACGAGGAACATGCCCTACGTCGACAGCTCCGCCGGCTCTGCAAACGATTATTCCTCAGTTTCGGTCGAATATGGCAATGGAGCGATGTTCCTGGTGCACGGGCTCGACAAGAACGCCGGCACCTACCAACCCGCTTCCGCCACGCCCGATAGCATCGTCGTTTCCAGCGTGCCCCTTATTGGCCCGATCACGTCGAGCAACATCGACGATTTCGCCCAACAATGCGGCCTGAGCGCATCGTCCGGGTCGTTCGAGCACACAACGGAAAATACCATCTACGAATACGGTGAAACGACGAATGAAACGGACACCGTCGTATACACGACGAACGCCTTCGCTGGATACCAAACCGTCAATGGCGAAAAAATGATGTGGTATGTGATTTACACAGGCTTCGACTACAACGCATCTGAGGGAGGTTATTCGCCCCACACGGCGACCATCGGCTGCGCTCCCATCAATTTGGCAGAGCAACTCGCAGCGTTCTCGGGCCTCTACACCGCCGAGAAGTGGGAAGGCGCCGACGACCTCACGAAGGCCGGCATGCTTTGCGCGAGCATTGTGCAGGAGCTCAATTCGGGCAACGGAGTAATAAGCGTCAATATACTCACGGGTGAATTCCGCATGTTCATGAGCGATTCCACGGGTCAAGGGCTCGGCTATTACGACGAGTGCACCGAAAGCTACGACACGAATGGATTGCTCGTGCTCACAGGCAAAAAGAGCGGCGAAGCGTTCGAAACGGGCATGACGAAATCGCAAGCCGACGAAATGAAGCAAAGCAACGGCTTCTAAAGAAAAAAACGCCGAGCCGTCTTCAGATGGCTCGGCGTTAAATGTCTCGGCTCCGCAAGGGGCCAACAGCAAATCGTATTCAAAAGCGTCCCCGCATCTCAAAGGGTGCGAGCAACTTCGGCTACATCAGGCCAGGAATCGCGCACAGCGCAATGGGAAGAAATGCGGCGGGCAGGAAATTCGCCACCTTGATATCGGTGATTTTCAGCATGTTCATGCCAATGGCCAAAAGCAGCAAGCTGCCCGCGCATACCATTTCGGCAATCACGGCATCGGTAAGAAGCGGCGCAAGCGCGCTGGCGGCCAAGCTCAACACGGCCTCATACACGAACACGCACACACCCGAAAACGGCACGCCAACGCCCAACGTCGTGGCCATCACCATAACCACGACCATGTCGATAAGGGCCTTGGCATACAGCGTGGAGTGGTCAAGCTGCAGGCCGCTTTGCAGCGACCCAAGAATCGCCATGGCACCAATGCAGATGAACAACGTGGCAGCGACGAAGCCGTCGGAAAAATTGCCGAGCGCCGTCGATCCTTTGAATGCGGCGTCGAGCTTGCGCTGAATCCAATCGCCAAAACGGTGGATCGCCGCGTCGATGTCAATCCAATAGCCCAGAATGCCACCAACGACGATAGCGAGCACGGTAATGGTGACGCTTTGCCCCTTCACCATGCCCTGCACGCCCACGAGCATCACGCACAGGCCCAGGCCCTGCATAAGGAAATCGCCCAGTTTCTGCGATACACGACGCTTGAACACCAAGCCCAGCACGCCACCGATTACCGTGGCAATGCCGTTCACCAACGCACCCAGAATGACCACAGACGCCCCTTTTCACACAACGATGCGGCGCGCCCGCGAAGGCACGCCGCATCGATTAATTCGTCAGGAGGATTTTCGCCTATTCGGCGGCGTTTTCAACCGTCGGATTCATTTTTCTCACATCCACCTCATCAAAAGTGGCAGCGACTTCGCGGTCGAGCTTGCGAAGCGACGGCAAAAGGCCAATTGCCAAACCGCCCGCCGTAACCACCACGCCCGAAATCACGAACCACATGGCAACGCCGGTAAATTCTGCGCAGGTGCCCGCGAGGCCCAGGCCGATGGGCGAAGAAAGCGCCGTCACCGTGCTGAACAGGCCCATAACGCGACCGAGCTTTTCGGGCGGAACGCGCTTTTGCACCACGGCGAGAAGCGGGCCGTTGTACATCGATTCAACAACGCCCGAGATTGCCGTGAGCACCGCGAACCAGAAGAACATGCTCGGCGAAAGGAGGCCCGTAGCAATAAGGATGATGCCCGAGAACGTACCCGAGAACGCCACCACGCGCAACAGACGCTTGCCGCCACCCCATATAAACAGAATGGCGATGCCGACAAGCGAGAACGCGCCGTATACGCCCTCGATGAGCGAAGCCGCATAGCCGTCGCCGCGGAAATGGTCGTACGTCATAAGCGGGAAGAGCGAGTTGATGCCCGTGTACATGGCCATAATCGCCATGACGATGCCGCACAAAATGAGCAGGCCCCTATCGGCACTCAGCGTCGCAAAGCCCGCCTTCAAGCTTGCGATAGGATGGCGCGCCTCGTCGGAATCGTCGTGAAAATCGGGGATCTTCGCGAACATGAGCGCCAAACACGCAACGGCGCAGCCGGCAGCATTCAGGAACAGAACCATTTGGAAGCCCACCACGGTGTACAGGAAAATACCGAGAACCGGGCCAACCACGAGCGCCATAGACCACAGGCTCTGATTCATGGTATTCACGCGCACCACGTGCTTCTTCGGCACGAGCAGCGGCATCGTGGATTCCATGGCGGGCATGTGAAACGCCTGGCCCACGCTGCGCAGCGCGCCCATGATAAGCACAAGCAGAACCGACACATGGCCCATAGCGACAATCATGCCCATAATCAACGCCATGGTTCCCACGAAGGCATCGGCGGCGATGAGCACGTACTTGCGGTTGAAGCGGTCAGCCACCACGCCGCCGAGTGGCGCCAGCAAGCCCTGCGGCAGCATGGAGCACAACGAAGCGAGCGCCAGCATGAGCGCCGAATCGGTGGTTTCGGTCACAAACCACACGCCTGCATAAATAGACGAATATGCAGTAAGAATGCTCGCCGCCTGGCCGAGCCAAATAATGACAATCGTCCTCAGCCAGTTTTTCGGCAAGGGCGGACAATCGAATTCCTTCACTTCGAGCTGCTGTTCAGACATGTTCGTTACTCCCTTTTCGGCACGCCTTGCGCACCTCTATCTTTGTGCAGGAGATACCCTAAACTATCCCATAATGGGAGAGTCAACGTCTTTCGCGGATTTTTCGCACCGTTGCCCACGCGTTTACAAAAGTCCCACGAAGGAGATCCCCTACTTCGACGCAGGAATATCGATCACAAAGCGAGTCACGCCATTTTCGCTCGTCGCATCGATGGTGCCGTTATGGGCCGCGACGATCTCTCGCGCAATCGCCAAACCGAGGCCCGCCCC
>JABLTL010094657.1_pt1 | contig 13225 bp, 6 predicted proteins | sample 7160151 | NCBI WGS metagenome assembly JABLTL01 (sample SAMN14651223, study PRJNA627086) | human gut metagenome | isolation source: feces | host: Homo sapiens
TCAGTCTGTCAACGCCACGTTTCACAATGGCATCGGCATAGCGCAGCATTCTGTTAAGCATTCGTTTCATGGTAGTCAATACAATTTGGTTTTGTACAAAAGTGCTGCAAAGGTAACACCAAGGCATTGCACCCAACAAAAAAAGTGTACAATTTGTACACAAATATTTGTTCCCTCCCCGTCTGCCTACATGTAAAAGAGTGCGTGTGTTTTTACTGCCATCTTACACTTTTTGTGCGTAACAAGTTGATATTCAGATGTTTCAAGAGTGTAGGATAAGTTCAAAGTATCATACACGCCCCTGCATACATCTTACACACCCCACCCTGCTGCCTCGCAGTCGGTTTGGACGTATGCGGTGGGGTATACGCCACAGGGACGTAGGGAAATCTGTCGGAGCGACAGACTTTTCTGCTCCCCTATGCCGTGATATTGTCCTCCCGTACTTGTGCCGTGTGGCAGCCTGTGGGGTGTGCAAGTTGTGTAGGTTGCGTGTAGGCAGTATCAGCAGTATCTTACACAGCGTAAAGTATTGATAGCCAATGTGTTGCGACGTGTTAGTGTAAGATGTAAGATGCTTGGCGTGTAAGTTGTTGTAGTATGGTAAAAGTCCCAACCATAACTGTTTCGTCTTAGACATTTACATCAACACGAGACTTGACTCCGCTTCCCGGAGCGGCTTTTCCAATCGTGCATGTTCCCAGTATATTCATGAAATATTCTCTATGCTCTTGCTAAAGGGTGGTTCTAAAAATTCTGTTTTCAGAATTATTAGAACCACCCTGATATCAAATGTCATACTTGGCTTTCAGCTCATCATAGCACATGCCTGTCACATAGAGGTATAGAGTAGCGAACGCCCTAATGTTCTCATCAAGTTGAGCTTCTGTCAGGAGATAGGAAGCATGTGCTCCGTTGCCTTCACTTGTGTTGCGATTGTTGCGTATGAGATTCAAGTAGCCAGACAACTTCTGCTCAGTCTCTCTCGGACTATAGCGCAGACGCTTTAGACAGTCGAAAGCAAAGATACATGTGCTTAGTGTTACCTTATTACTGTCGCCTGAAGGAGGCATTTCCTCACCATGTATCATGTAATAGACTTTCTTCAAGAACACCTCGAACTTCACAGACAAGTTGCCAGAATTAACGTGCTTGTCAATGATGTTCACCTTCTTGCGTCCGAAAAGCTCATCAATGGCCTTATACAGGTCAAGACCTACCCCATCTACACTCGGGATTGTGTGGATAGTGAGTATCTTAAAGAAGCCATCTACCACATTCCGCGTCAATGGCATATTGGGCACCTTACGAAGGTCACGTTTCACCACTTCGCGCAGGTTCGCCTTCATTTCATCATAAGAGCATTTGTTGTCTTCTGTGCGTTGCTGCTCGTCCTCAGGGGCCTCCTGTTGCTGCTCTTCTTCGGGCAACTCATCAGGAATATTCTCGTCAAGGATAAATGCGGCATTCTGATAGGCATAGATAATCCTCGCTCTGTCGGTCGGGTCAAGGATAAACCTGCGCACAATGCTCGACATGTTGGTAATGACGAAACGCTTGGGCACATCTTGTCCTGTCACCTTCTTTAGGAAATCTACGGCTTTAGCCTTATCAAGTGTGCGGATAAGTTCATCAAAACGTCCGTGCTCGTTGACATTCTCTGCCGTAGTGTCATTGGCAACAAGGTCTTTCAAACGATTAATGTTCAGTCCCGTTACCTCGGCAAGCGTATACACCTGCTGGTCGCATTCCCGCTTCTGATAATCGAGAATATAGTCATATATGGTCTTGTCCTTGACGAGATGCAGGTCACCGCTCTCTATATCGTGCAGTATGCGCTGGGCGGTGCGTTGGTCGCGTTGTGAAAGCGAGGCAAAAGCATTATGCAGTTCGCGCTGTGCAGTCTTCACAAGTTCACTGCCAGAGCCTGTGGTATAGAGGTTCTTGATGAACTTGATAAACTTCTCATTGATATACTCAGCATCTATTGTGCCGGCACCAGTTTCCGTAATATATGCCTCCAGCTGATAGACATCGTCGTCATTGCCGCCACCTCCTCCGCTACTTGTGAAGAGTTCGCGATAACGCTGTAACAGAATCTTGTAAACCTGCTCGTCAAAGGCCAGTTTCACTGTTGTCCAACCTGAGGCGTGTGCGAACTCATATTCCAGTTTGTCCCAAACGAAGCCCTGCATCTTGCTTGCCTCCAGTCGGTTGGTCATCGCGCAAAATTCCTTGGCAAACTTCTTCTTTGAAGCCTCAGCCTGTGGCAATGTGGTGTAGTGCTCTATACCCTCAGCATTGAAGAGCGCATCAATGGCATTGAAACTCGTATTGATATACTCCAAGTTGGCCTCCAATTTGTCTGTGAATACCGACAGCGGTTGGTTAACGTAGAGTTCGAGTGCCTCGTCGATATTCTTCTTCATTCGCTCCGGACGGGTGAAATACTTGATGATGCCGAATGGCTTTTCAGGACCGAACAATCGGTTGGTGCGTGAAAACGCCTGTATGACATCCACATACTGCATCAGCTTATCTACATAGAGCGTATTGACCCACTTTGAGTCGTAACCCGTGAGCATCTGCGTTACCACGATGAGCAAGTCAAGTTGCTTATCCTTCTCCAAATGCTGGTAAGGGGCCTTGTGGGCCAGTCGCTTGGCCACGTCTTTCTTATACTTGGCGTATGTAGATTGCTGGAACGTGGTACCATATTTATGGTTATAGTCCTCCAACATTTCAAGGATAGCATCTTCCTTATATTCGCCGCCACCATTATTGTCAATGCTGTCATCAAATATTGCGGTGACGTTATATTCAGGATAGTGTTGCTTGAAGAGGTGATAGTACTCGATAGCCTCAAGTATGTTCTTTGTGGCCAGTATGGCATGGAACTTACCATTACGGCTGAGCATTGGCCGTTCCTCCACAATCTTCTGCATCACCGCCTTATGGTGCTCATCTGACTGGTAAAGACTCTTGGCTTCGTCCTCCACCTTTATCATGTCGGTTTCATGCAGCCACTTGTTGTAGAGGGCGACCTTCTCCTTGTTATCCCCTATCTCGTCAAAGCTCTCAGCACCCACGGCACGCAGAGCCACAGCCTCACGTATCTCATTAGGTTGGAAAGTGTCCTCGCGATAGAGGTCAAAGCCGAGCACATTGCCATCAGGAATACCGTTGGCCAGCGTATATTTATGTAGCATGTCGCCAAAGATGACCTCTGTGGTCATCTCGCCATGGGCATTCTGAGGGAAAATAGGCGTGCCAGTAAAGCCAAAGAGCACAGCACGCGGAAAGGTGTTCTTGATTGTCAAGAGCATACCACTGCCGCTCTCCTTGCCGCCGCCCGACACACTGCGGTGGCACTCGTCTATGATGAACACCACGCGCTTGTTGTTGATTTTTGTAATGGTGGATTGCGGCACATGGTTCTCGTGTGTGATACGACTCATCTTCTGTATAGAGGTGACGATAAGATTCTCGTCCTTGTCATCGCTCTCCAACACACGAATGAGGTTCTGCGTGTCCTCCGTGTCGAGCACATTATCGTCGGCATTGGCAAATCCACGATATTCGTCGGCACTCTGCGTACTCAGTTCGATGCGGTCGAGCAGGAATACTACTTTGTCAGCATCGCCGGCCTTGGCTATGAGCTGTGCCGCCTTGAATGAGGTCATCGTCTTGCCCGAGCCCGTGGTATGCCATATAAAGCCGCCACGGTGAGAGTGGTCGTCCCAGTTAGTGGCACGCACCCTTTCCCAAATCTTGGTCACAGCAAAATACTGATAGCTGCGAAGCACCTTCAGCGTCTCGTCCTTATCGTCGGCAATGCTGTAGTAGCCTATCATCTGATGGGCCATGGGGATAGAGAGCAGGTTGGCACCGATGCGCTTCCAGTCGTGCATCTCCTCATTGTTGAAGTCTGCCCAATGGAAGTAGAAACTCGGTGAAAAGTTCTCCGACTTGCCAGGATTGGCAAAGTAGAGTGTCTTTTCAGGTGTCATGGCCACGAATATCTGTACGAGCGAGAAGATGCCACGACTGAACACCCCCTCATGGGCGTATTTCTTTATCTGGTTGACAGCTTGTGTCACGTCCACTCCCGAGCGTTTCAGTTCTATATGAATGACGGGCATACCATTGATAAGCAGCATCACGTCGCCCCTTCGTGTGCTGGCCAACGGGTGCTTGGTTTGAAACTTCGGCTGGCGCACTATCTGATACACACTCTGTCCGGCACGTATCTCCTTAGCATCGAAAATCTTCAAGTAGACCTCCTTGCCAAAGTTAATCTTATCCTTGTCGTTGTCACGCTTGATCTTCACCAATCCACCACCAATGAACTTACTCACCTCGTAAGGCGACTGCAGGGCATCCACCTGTGTGATTATTTGTTGCATCTCTGAGTCGGTGAGCGGGAAGTCGCCCAAGCGGTTCACGTCACGGTTGTTGTTGTAAATGATGGCGGCCCAGTTCTTAATCAATATCTCCTCTGTGGGATTCTTGATGATGCGGGGCTCCCAACCATGCTGAGGAAGCAGCTTTGCCAGTGCTTCCTCAAAATCTAATTCCTTTGTGAAAGGACGTATCAATACATCTACTGGCATATCTTTATGTTGTTCTTATATTGTTAATATACAGTGTTATTATTACTGAGGTTTCGGATTTGGCCAAGGCGGACCCAGGTATTTACATAACTCAAGTTTTGCATTTAGCATGGGCGGGCTGAAAGCCCAATGGAGCACGGAGCCCAGGGCAAGCGAAGCGACACCCTGGGTATCGCGTGTTGGAGCAGTCGCGCCCTGTAAGGGCAAAAGCTTTAACCCCTTATGTTGTTATTCTTACTTGAAAACTGATTTTGCGGTCTTAAAGTGGAACATCGTATGTATATTTTGTTCAACACCTGCGCCATGTCTTAAAGCTTTTGCCCTTACAGGGCGCGACTGTTCCAACACGCGATACCCAGGGTGCCGCTTCGCTTGCCCTGGGCTGTGGGCTCCATTGGGCTTTCAGCCCGCCCTTGCTAAATCCGAAACTTGAGTTGAGTTATCTTACTACGTTCGTTCAACATGCTTACTTCGTTCGAAGTAAATGCTTACTACGGTCGAAGTAAACGCTTACTGCGGTCGAAGTGGCATGACTTAGACTTGGCTTTGTGCTTTCATCACTCCCACACGTGCATCACCTTTTCGTTTGACAACGGACGGTCGCCGACGTTATTCGTACCGCACTTGCTAAATCCGAAAGTTGAGTCTCTTTATAAATATCGAGCTACATTACACAAACATCTTGTCCAGGCATGTCGCCTTAATCTGCTTCAGTTTCTCAAGTCGCTTGGCGTGGAGGGCGATTTGGCGGTCGAGAGAGGTGAAGAAAGAGGCGATGGATTGTTGCTCCTTTTTGCAAGGCATAGGGATTTCTGTCTGACAGAAATTATTCTTTGATAAATTGTATCTTGTAGCTCCTTGCGCAAGAATAGACATGATATGCCTTCCGATATTGCTACGCATCAAATAAGCTATGTATGATGGATATACACTATCATCTGTCAGTCTGAATCCGAAACAGAAACTGTTTAGATATACGTTGTTTACATCCTCTTTAAGAACAGCGCACATACCCACTTCCTCAGGAGTCTCAGATGAAGTATTGAAGAACAAATCTCCCTTTCTCACTTCATTCTGATGCTCTGATATTCTTACTTCAACAAAATCAAGTATGGACGTATCAATTTGCGCATTGTTCAACACATTCATAAATGTTATGAATTGGGCATTACCTGTTCCAAAGTCATCCTTGCTTTTACCGGAAAGTCCCGAATAGGTATAACCTATTTTGCCAACTACAGCTTTATTCCATTCTCCCTCGAATCCCTTGAATCTTACTTCGGGCACAGTTTCTCCCTCCTGCGGGAACATTGCTTGCAGACTCGCCGCCTTCATCTGCTTCAATGAAGCAAGACGAGAGGTTGAGGCCGAGATTTGGGCGTCGAGGGAGGTGAAGAAGGTAGCTACACGCTCTTGTTCCTCAGAATCTGTACATATATTAATTATAAGCTTCGACAAGGTTGATGGGTTAATGGCAGGAAAACTAGTCCCCGAACAATTATCCAATACTTGCCTCAAGAAAGCGTCACTTTGAAGTAGAGTAAACAAATACTTGCCATTTATCGACGAACGTATTTGAGCATAGCCAGTCGAGAAAACATAATTGTCAGCTTTAATATCGAAATAATAATTATTCTTTTGATATGGTCTGACTGTCTGATAGAAGATATCTCCATATTTGGCCAATCTTTGGGCTCTAGATGGTGCTGTCGATTTCTTTTCTGTACGATGGCTTATCATTTCAGTTCCCGATACAGACTCTAAATCAACATACTCAAACTCTGTTGGCACATTTGTTTTAGGATTAATTGAAGCAATATCACAAAGGTGATATTTTTCAAATCCTACATCCTTATGAGTAAATCTTATCTTCGACTCTTTCATACGTTCTCCTCCTGTTCTTTGTTAATCAACTCATAGAAAGCATTTAGCAGCTCACCGTATTCAGCTTTATATCGTTCAATGCGATCCAAGTCTTTACTGGTAGGTTGTGGTATTCTACTGATGTCCAAATTGTTTCTCAAGTCATTGAGCTTCACTCTGAGCGGGAGCATGTTTTGCTTAATTTTTTGGATATAGGCAGTCCTATTAGGGGCATTATGGTGGTTTAAGATATGAAGCGCAGAGGCTATTTCAGCCCAGTCATCATCAGAGGGGAAGAAGATAGAGCCATTGGGATATGGCATAATGTCAAACTCGTCCCACCAATCATCAGACTTGCTGTCTGCCAATGTGTCAAGTCTCTTGCGCACAGCATTCACAACATTCTCCACGCTATAATCTGTGTCCTCAGCAGCATCGTGCAGAAAGCCGACTACCTTTTCTTTCCAATCAAACCCACTGTTTCCTACGGGAAGCAGATGAGAGGTAAAATAGTCATTACCACCTTTGTCCTTTTGTCCATGGTGCAGTTCTTTGGCCACATACGCGGCCGCTATGACCACAGGAGTCCAGTAGCCAAGGTCATCTTCCAAACTTTTGAAACGCCGCTGCGCCTCTTTGGGATTGAACTCGGAGATATAAGCCAGATAGTCCCTATAAAGCTTCTCTGTCTCACCACCAGCTTCCATGAAATCCCACAAGCCGTCCATATAGCCGTCCATGTACTTAATGTCGCGCTCGCCAAGTGCCTTAAAGCCTGCCAACATGGTTTTGCATTGCTTCAGACACGCATTTTGCGCTTCTGCCACAGACTTGAACGTTTCTGCCAACTGGTCGAAATTTTTGAACTCGTTTTCCATACTCACCCTTTGATTAACTCGGTTAAACCCTTGATAGCGAACTCGTCGCCAGTAAGCTGACTGACAAGATCGGCCAATGTCTGTTTTGACGATGCGAGATCGCGTTCTATGTCATGATAGGTAACAGAATACTTCTCTGCCAAACTCTGGACGGCATCGGCAAGCGTGGCGATGACCGCATCAGGCATGGCGCTGATGGCTGTGGTGACAGGTTCTATCCACTTCTTATCGAGCAAGGCGCTTATCTCATGCATATCGAGGGTTTCTATCTTTTCTTTGGTCTTGGCAAGGAGTTCGAGTGTCTTCTTGGTGAGTGCTTTCTTTGCCTTAGACTGTTCGTCCCAAAGGGCTACAATAGCCTTCAGCTTGTCTTTGGTGTCAGGCTCAACATCGGCCTTGGGCTTGGCATCAGCCTTGATTTTGTTTTTGTCGAGTGCACCGTCTTTTTCTGCGTCAAGATAGGTTTCCTGTTCGTCATCGTTGAAGTCATCTTTGATGGCATCAACTTCGCCATTGATGGCCTCGATGCGCTCTGAGATAGCGGTGAGGTCATCGAGTTCGGTCTGGAAATAGACATGCTGAACAAGGTCGAAAGGCATGATGCGGCCCTTCTCACCGTCTGGCACTTCCTGCTCTACACCATTTTTGTCCTTCACCATCTTGTATTTCGGTTCCACCACATTACAAGCGCCCATGCCTTCAGTCTGGATTATTTCAATGTCGCCCATGATGTCCTGCCAGTGGTCGGTCAGAATCTGATAGGCTGCATACTTATCCACAAGGGGCAGCGGGGCGATGCGGCGGAAGATGTCGGCAGAGATATTGTCGTTCTCCTCCAGTTCCTTCACATCTTCCACATGATTTACAAGACGCTGATGAAGCATCGTCTGGAAATCAGCAAAGGCAGTGGCGAAGTTTGCCTTGAAAGCCTTTACATCTGCGTTAGCCAAGATAGCATCTAACACATTCTCTGCCTTGACCGAGGAGTATGGTTTATCGGCCTCGGCTGCAAAGATGTCCTGCTGCAGCGTAGGAAAGGCTGCCCAGTAGGTGCCAAGGTCTGAAATCTCGGTGTTAGGAATGCCACCAAACATGGTGCTGTAAATGTCATACTTCACAGCAGCTTCGCTCGAATCTACATAGCGGGGTATATTGAGATTGTACTCATTACGGCGAATTTCGTCACGACTTACCACACGGGAGTAACCAGGAATGTTCTTTCGCTCGCGATAGGTGTCGGCAATTTTCTTCACATCTGAGGCACGGAGCTTGTTCTGTTTGCCGTCCTTGATGAAGCCTTTGCTGGCATCGATGATGAGCACACCCTCGTCGCCACGGTTCTTTTTCAGTACCATAATGAGTGTGGGAATGCCGGTGCCAAAGAATATATTAGCTGGCAAACCGATAATAGCATCCTTCTTCACGCTCTTCGATGGGCAACAGATTACCGTCCTTGTCGAACCTCTTTGGTGCCTTGCCACGGAACAGTACGCCATGTGGCAGCACAATAGTAAGAATGCCGTCCGACTTAAGGTGATGCAGTTCATGGAGCAGGAAGGCATAGTCGGCCTTGGTTTTCGGTGCCAGTCCATACTGGGCAAAGCGGGCGTCCATTTCCTTGTTGGTTGGATCCCAATGCTGCGAATAAGGCGGGTTGCTCACCACAGCATCAACAGCCAGGGGCTTGTCTATGTCAGAACCTTCCTCGTGGATAGGCCAGTCCTCCTCCAGTGTATCAGCACAGCGGGTGACAATATTCTGCGGAATGATGCCTCGCATTACGAGGTTCATACGGGTAAGATTGTAGGTGTTTTCCTTAAGTTCCTGGGCGTAGTACTTCACCTTGTTCTTACCCCTGATGTGTTTGCTCACGGCCTTGCCGATGGTGATGAGCAGCGAACCGGAGCCACTGGTGGGGTCATATATTTCGAGCGACTCCTTCTCCTTATGGTGCTCAGCCACAATCTCCGACATCACCATAGCAACCTCGTGGGGTGTATAGAACTCACCTGCCTTTTTGCCAGCATGGGCGGCAAAGTTGCTGATAAGGAACTCATAGATATAGCCCAACACGTCGTAGTCCTGCGAACCATCAGTCGGTATGTCCTTGATGAGTTTGATGAGTCCTTTCAAAGCCTTGGTCTGTGCCGAAGGATTGTCACCCAGTTTGCTCAGCCCCTCGCGCAGGGTTTTGAAGATGCCGGCATACACCGATGCGAAGTTTTCACTCATCAGACGCTCGAAGTTACTGAGTGCCTCGCTAAGCGTTGCGACGCTGAACTCGGTATCTGTAAGCCAAGTATTGAACAGATACTTATATTCGATGAAGAAGCCGATGTGTTCCTGACACTCGGCAATGGCGTTCTTCATATTCATATCCTCGTAGTTCTCTACGAGTTCCACCAGCTCATCTTCTTCCCATTCGCAGTCCTCGATGAAGTATTTCACCTCTGTGTCGGACAAGAACTTGTAAAAGATAAGCCCCAAAATGTAGTCCTTATACTCATTGGCATCAATCTTGTTGCGCATATTGTTCGCCGATGCCCATATTCTGTTTGCCAGCTGTTGCTTGTTCATATATAGGATTCTATTATTTTTCTTGTCGCAAAGTTATATCTATCTATGCAGTGCATCTGCATAAAAGAGAATGATTTTAATTTTTCTTCCGTTTTTGACCACAAAGTAGCTTCGTTGAGGCTTGACGCTATATTTTCCTTATTACACTTACTTCTTCAAAAGTAATGATTTTTCTGTAAATTACGCACTGTTCCAACAAAGTAATGTGTGTTTTCAGCTGAAAAATGTACCTTTGTGTCATTAATAAAGTATTTCACGTATTATATTGGATAAATTATGAAGATCCTTCCATACATAGTGTTCAGCTTTCTTATGCTTTGTGCGTTGTGCACAGGCATTAACAGCTATCACAGAACAGAATACATGATAGCCCAGGATGTTAATCAAGCATTGAAGCAAGTTCTTCTGAAAATGCCAGACAATGTGGTTACTACAGACACCATACGTTGTTATCGCAACTGCCTCACTATAGCCGAATTGAAAGATACGGCAGGTATTGCCATGCGTACCGTACGCAGAGGTGGACGTTGGGAAACAAAGTTGGTGGCAGAGGCAAATTGCAACTTTGCTACGACTTTCATGATGTCCGACCAAAAGGCTTCGGGCTCTCTTTTGTTTATCGGGATGCTGTGGCTGTTAAGTAGTTTGTGGTATGTAAGAAGGAATAAGCCGGAATTGATAGTTCAAGGTTTGGCATACGGTGGTATTGTGTTCCATGATGATAAATTCATGACCATATCGGGTGAGGAGATACGTCTTACTCCTATGCAACACTCCTTGCTCGAAATGTTCATAACGACAGATTCTCATACGCTATCGAAACAGGAGATTTGCGACCGGCTATGGCCTAAGAAACCTAATGCAAGCGATACGCTTTATACGCTAATCAGACGCATAAAACCTATCATAGAAACACATAGCATTCTGAAAATCGAATCGGATCGGGGTAAGAGCTATAGTCTGAAAATCAGATAGATAGGCTTTTGTTGGTCAATTGTCAGGAAGATGTCAGCCTGAATAATTGGCTTTCTTGCAAGGAGAAAATAAATTTGCACCATAAAATAAAAAATGGTGCAAAATGAAACGATTATTTACAATCTCAATTATTATGACTTCTGCATTCTGTGCTAATGCTCAGAATGTGGACAAGACAATCACGCTTAATGAAGTAACGGTTAAAGCCTCTAAGGTGGTGAACAAAGCCGACGGTATGATAATCTATCCTACCGATGTACAGAAGCAGACTTCGAACAATGGTTACAGCATTCTTGAGAAACTCACACTTGCCAATATTCGTATTGACGACATCAGCCATACTATTACTGCTATTGATAACAGAGGTAGCGTTCAACTTCGAGTAAATGGCATTGTTGTAGGCAAACAGGAGATGTTGGCTCTCAACCCAAAGGATATTGTCAAGATAAACTTTATAAACAACCCCGGCGTTCGTTATGGCGAAAGCATTGGCTATGTGATTGATATAGTTATACGCAGAAGCGAGAGCGGTTATACTATTGGTGCGGACCTTACCTCGGCACTTACGACGTTGCAAGGCGATGGTATGGTGTATGGTAAATGGAATAAGGACAAAGGTGAATTATCGCTTTCGTATGATGTGAGTGGATACAAAACAAAAGGTTCAAAGAGCAAGCAGTTGGCAGAATATACCTTGACAGACGGCAGTATCTACACTATTGAGCGAAACGATGTGGAGTCGCTTGGTAAATCCATTGCGCATGACGCAAAACTAACCTATAACTGGTCTGACTCCACAGCAACCGTCTTTCAAACTTCCTTGAGTGGAGCATTCAACAACACGCCAGACAACTATAATATTAAGGACATCACGGATGGCTCTCGACAATATCAGGCTGCAAGCCGAGAAAAGGACAAGAGCCTTTCGCCTGTATTGGATATTTATTTCTTTCGTCAGCTCACTCCACGCCAATCAATCACAGCCAATGCCGTAGGTACCTATATATCCACACAGACAAGCAGCTATTATGACGAGGGTACGCCTTATAAATATGATGTGGATGGCAAGACAGCATCTCTCCTTACTGAGGTGATTTATGAGAACAGGCTCAAGCCTTTTACACTCTCAACAGGCTTGAACTATAGCTATAAACACACAAAGAACGACTATCTTGGCGACGCTTCCGCTTTGACCAAGACTAACAACAACCGCCTATATGCCTTTGCAGAAATTAAGGGTCTGTTCCGACCGTTGCGTTACACATTAGGTGCAGGCGCAAGCTATATCCATTACACTCAGAATGGTCACAGATATAACTTCTGGACATTCCGTCCAAAAGCCTCGCTGACATACAGCATCAATAACAATATGCAGTTGAGCTATACCTATCAGATGTGGGACAGGGTATCCCGTATAGCCATGACGAGTGATGCTATGATTCGCACCAATAGCATGGAATGGACTATTGGTAATCCAGATTTGAAACCTTCGCGCGATATGGAGCACCGATTACAGTTTTCATATAATACCAATCGCCTGCAGACCTTTGTTGAAGGTTATTACAAACAATGTTTCAAGCCCAACATGGCTCATTATGAGCGAACTGACGACAATAAATTCATTTATACTCAGATTAATCAAAAGGAAATTTCTGTGCTGAACGCTATGGCGTATGCTGGCTATTGGCTCTTGCCCGAAAAACTTCAGATTGCAGCCTATGGAGGAATGAACAGATGCTTTAATTTCGGCAAAGACTATACACATTGCTATACATCTTGGTTTTATGTAGGTAGCATCACGGCTTATCTCGGCCACTTCACGTTGCAAGGATACATAGATAACGGCAACCGATTTTTTGAAGGCGAATCGAAAGGCTTCAGCGGTGCTTATTCGGTTCTAAAAGCCTCTTACATGTGGCGCGACTTGCAATTCTCATTGTCATGGGCCAACCCCTTTGACAGCAATCATAAGTCGTACGAGAATGAATTGCTCAACCGTAATCTGTATAAGCACACTATTGGTTATTCTAAGGATAGCGGCAATCTCGTTACGTTGAATATATCTTGGCAACTGAGCCGAGGCAACAAACATAAGTCAGCAGAAAAGAAGATAAACCTGCGTGACACGGATAATGGTATTATGAAATAAAGCATACTCCACAATACACAAAATGCAAGCACTTATTAATTAGGCGTTTGTATTTTGTGTATTATTTCGTCAATCATATAACAATGCTTTTGGGAGTTCTCCTGCCTTTTGAGAGTATTTCCGAGTATGATAACAAACAAAGGATAACAATTAAATATCAGATTGAAAAA
>JABLTL010069277.1_pt1 | contig 13222 bp, 12 predicted proteins | sample 7160151 | NCBI WGS metagenome assembly JABLTL01 (sample SAMN14651223, study PRJNA627086) | human gut metagenome | isolation source: feces | host: Homo sapiens
ATTAATATTAAGTCTACTAATAATTTACTTACAAATAGATTTATGTTTAATAAATTATATAAAATATAAATAAAGAAACAAGATAATATTACTCTGAAGATTTTTTTTAGTAAAAACAAGATATTTCTAGAAACAAGATTATATTTGTATATACAATTATAGTTGATTATTATATGTAGTACTATCCCTACTCCTTCGGATATTAAATTTGCAAAAATTATTCCTTCTAAATCGTTTGTTGATGATCTTAAATAAAATATTATCATAAATAATATATAACTTATTAGATATGGTATGATTGATTTAAAGATATATGGTATTAAACCTTTTAGATAGGGGAGCATTTTAAAACTATCCTTCCCTACTCTATTCGTGTTTTTTCGCCAAATTGTGTTAATTTCATTTTCTTTTAAAGCAATATTTTCTGTTATTGCAGTTATCATGTAATTATTATCATTTTTTAAGTTGCATAAAAGATTATTAAATAATTTAATATTTATTGCTTTTATTTCTGGTAAAACAGATTTAAAATTAGTATTAAATAATGTATTAAATATTTTGTTTATTATATCTTTTCTCATACTATTGTTTTCGTTAGAACCAAGTATTATTGTATCTTCATGATTAATTGCATCTAAAGCACATTTTGCAACATCATCATTATCAATGTTGTTAATATTGTCTATGAAAACTATTGATTTAATGTTTAATTTTTGTTTATTAATATAGTTATTAATTTGATCTAAATAATCATAATTTCTTCCATTGAAAATCGGATAATTACTTTTTATATCACAGTTGTTTTTATTGCAAATAACAATATTTTCAAAAATTTCATGAGTTGGCTTTAATTGTTTTTCAAAATCAATAATACTTTCATTATAATAATTTACCACTAATAAAATTTCTTTATTCATTTATTAACACCATTATTATTTTATCACTATCCACATCTAATGTCAAAAATTTATAAGCAAAAAAGCATTTATCAAAAATGCTTTTAGAATTCAAAATTGTCCAAATTATAATTGCTATTGTCTTCTATATCACTAAAATCATAATCGTCTTCTGAATAATTAGGTTCATCAATATTACCAATTATACTTGAAATATCTTTAAAGAAATCAAATGCTTTAAGTTTACTATATAAATTTAACATAATAGTACTTGTTTCTGAATCAGCTAATTGTTCAAAATCTTTGGCATTTGTAATATCACTTTTTGTAATTTTGTTTTTGCCATATTCCATTTTATTAGTGAAATCTATTACTATATTTTCGTTATTGTAAGTTACATCAATCTTTCCAGTTGCATCAGATTTATTGTTTTTAGAATCTTCCTTTACTTTGACATTACAATTAACTTTTACTCCTTCAATATCGATGTTCGCTGTTATTGTTGAATTTTTCTTATCATTTTGTAATGCTAACTCTATAATTGAGTTTTCAACATTTGCTGCTAATCCTAGTTTTTTATCACTTACTTCAATACTTATTTTGTTTGCTCCTTCAGTTATTGTTATAACGTCGTCTTTACATTCTAAATATAATTCTGTATCTTCTCCAAAAATTTTATATTTATTTTTTTCAACTTTTGTACCTTCTAGTTTGCTTCCTTCAACATCTAATACAAATGATTGAACTTCGTTTGTTAAAGCTTTTATAGTTATTTCAAACACAATATTTATTGGACTATCTTTTAAACTATCTAAAATTGATGTATCATTTTCTAAATATGACATTATAATTTTATCATTTTTAACTAATTCAATAAATTTATCTATTACTTTATTGTAATTTTTTTCATTTATTTCATATGTATATGTTATATTTAGTCCACTAGTTTTTGTATTCATATTTGCTTGTTCTATTGCACTTGCTACATATTTAACAATATTTTTCATTGAATTTTCAAGATCATTAATATTTGAAAAATTCTTAACCATATCAACATATTCTTGGGTATTTGCAAAAATGTTTTCATCTAATGTTGTATAAAGCGGACTATCAAAAATATCTTTACTATTTAAATAGATTTTGTTGTTATTGTAAACAACAGTTCCTTTTATGCTTTCGTTGTTTTGTTTTAATCCTAAATCTAAACTTAAATAATTATCATTTATATTTGACTTTTCATTCAAATTTATTTGTAGATTATTTAATGACTTTAATGTTGTGGATGATGTTGTTAATGCAATATTTGTATCATTAATCATATCATACTTATCGAAGTTATCAATTAAATCATCGTTTATTGATAACACATCAAAAGACTTGTCGATAGATGCAATAATATTTTTAGCATTTTTGTTTAAGAAACTTTTAGCGTTATATGTACTCTTTATATAAACAAAGCCTCCTACAACGATGAGTAAAACTACTATAGCAATAACTAATCCTATTATTAATCCTTTATTTTTCTTTTTAACAGAATTATTAACTATGTTGTTATTTGAATTTATGTTATTTTGAGTATTTGGATCTACTCCTGGGTATTTAGCTCCGGCCATATTATTGTTGGCATTTTGATTCGTTGTTCCAGCCTCACTTGTATTAATTGTTTCAGTTGGTTGATTAGTTCCAATTTGACTTATGTTATTGTTTAAATCATTGTTTAAATTTGGCGTTTCTATAGGTTCACCGGTGTTTAATTGCTCCACATTTTGTGGGCTAGTATTTCCATTAACCATTTCGTTTGGCTGACTAGTATTTAATTCATTCACACTATTTTCTGAAACCCCGCTGTCCCCCAAATTGTTTTCTAAATTATCATTCATTTTTATCCCTCACTACTTTCATTCTATTATAAGAATATCATTTTATTAAAATAATGTCTATAAAAAAATAAAATAAAGGTAAAAATCACCTTTATTTTACATATTTTTTAAAATTTTTAAATTCTGGAGCATCTTCAAGATCAGTTTGAGCTAAATCTTGCAATAATCCTTTTTGCTTTCTATCAAGTTTAGTTGGAGTAATAATATTTACCACAGCATACATATCACCTTTGCTGATTTTATTTGGTAATTTTATTCCTTTTCCCTTAATTTTTAACTTAGTATAGTTTTGTGTTCCAGCTTTTATCTCTAATATAATATTGCCATAAAGGGTTGGTATTTCTTTTTTACAACCTAGGGCGGCATCCGTTATAGTTACTGGAACTTCCAAATAAATATCTGCTCCGTCTCTTTCAAATAGAGGATGTTCTTTAATTTTAAATTCTAGGAAAACATCTCCGTTTGGTCCTCCGTTTACTCCGGCATTACCCTTGCCACTTAATCTTAGTTGATATCCTTCGTCAACACCTTCAGGAATAGTTACAGTTAATGTTTTAACTTTTTCAACAATTCCCTTTCCACGACATTCGTCACAAACCGTTGCATAAGTTTTACCTAAACCTTTACAATCTGGGCATGTTTTTTGAGTTTGCATGTATCCAAATATAGTTTGGGCTTGTTCTAATACTTTGCCTGCCCCACCACAAGTTCTACATGTTGATTCGTTAAATCCGCCTTTACCTTTACATTTTGAACATTCACTTGTAAGATTTAATTTAACATCTTTTTCACATCCAAAGGCTGCTTCTTCAAAAGTAAGATTTAATATGACTCTTATATCTTCGCCCTTTCTAGCTCTATTGCTTGATTTTGAACCTCTGCCGAATCCAGAAAAGCTTGAAAAACCTCCACCAAATAAGTCTCCGAGAATATCTTCAAGATCAATGTCTCCCATATTAAAACCTTGGAATCCTGATGCTCCACCTGCACCTGCACCATTTTGAAATGCCGCATGACCGAATTGATCATATTGGCGCCTTTTCGTAGCATCGGATAAAACTGCATACGCTTCACCAATTTCTTTAAATTTTTCTTCTGCTCCCGGTTCTTTATTTATATCGGGATGATATTGTTTAGCTAATTTTCTAAAAGCTCTTTTTATTTCTTCATCAGTGGCAGTTTTACTGACCCCTAAGACTTCATAATAATCTTTTTTATTCATTTTTTACTCCTTTCCAGTGATAGTTATATCGTATAGTAAAAGTGATGGTGTTCTAACACTTAAACTAAAATTGGATAAATCACTACCAACTTCTAAAACATTTGAAAATACTTCAAAAAGATTCGTTGATAATATAATCATATTTAAACCTTTTGTTATTTTTCCATTTTCTACAAGTAAACCTTCTGCTTGAACTGATATGTTTCCAGTTTTTAAATCTACTCCAGAATGAAATCCAAAGGCTTCATCAATGATAATCCCATTATCAAGTTCTTTTATTAGTTCTTCATACGATTTATTACCACATTCTATATATAAATTATTGACTCCATTTGCATTACCGGTTGCTTCTTTATTTAATTTAATAGCATACTCAATATTATTTATTTCTTTTTTAAATACACCATTTTCTACTAATGCTTGTTGAGCCTTTAATGTTCCTTCACTATCAAAATTGGCATTTAATATTCCTTTTGGGGAATCCTCAACAATATTTATTTTATCACTAAATATTTTACTATTTAATTTGCCAGATAATACTGACTCATTTAAAAATATATTTTTACTTTGAAATGAATCTTTAAATGTAAATAATATACTTTCTACGACATTGTTAGTAAGTAATACTTTGTACTTATTCGTAGTAACTGACTTACTATCTAATTTAATTAATAAGTATTCTAATTTTTTCAATAAGTATTCTTTAAACTCGCTAAAATCATATTTTTTTGTATAATAACCTATATATAATACTCTAGTTATATCATCTTTATTTACTGTTATAGCGACTCCATAAGCGTTAAAATATGTTTCATCTTCCATATCACAATTATTTATTAAATTAGTAATATAATTTCCACGTTCAGTATGAGTATAATCTGCTTCAATAGATTTTATACAAGAATACTTTTTCTTTAAATCATTTAATGATAATAAATCTTCTTTTACTTTACTATAATCGATTACCTCTTTTTTTCTTAATTTATTTTTTATACTACCAGCGCATAGTCTATTAGAATTTTTATTGTCTGATGTTTTAAATATATCTTCCAAAGTGTTTATTAACTCTTCAGAATTTTTAATACTTTCAGTAACAATCTTAACACATCTATTATCCCTGATAGCTTTAATTATATATTTTGATACATTGGTTATTTGAAATAATTTAATTTTATCATTTAATGTACTTATGTCTGTGCTGTTATGTTTTTCTTTAAATATCTCAATATCTATGTTATGTTTTTTACCAATTTCAATTAATTTATTCATCTTTTTCACCTCCGACAAGTATATGACCAACTTTTATACGAGGCATTCCAACATTTACGGGAACAGACCCACTGATTGAACCACACATTCCTTGTCCAAGCGCTAGGTTATCTCCGACCATCTCTACACTTTGTAATATATCTTTACAATTACCAATTAAACTAGCAGACTTAACACATTCAGCTATTTTACCATCACGAATCATATATGCTAAATCACAAGCAAAGTTAAAATCTCCGGTTTCGGGTGATACACATCCTCCGCCCATTTTTTTGGCATAAAGGCCTAATTTTATATTTTTTATCATTTCTTCAAAAGTATCTGTCCCTTTTTCAAGATAGGTATTATTCATTCTAGATGTCGGAGCATATATATAACTTTCTCTTCTGCTACTTCCGGTTGGTTGCATTTTCATCTTACGATTGTTTATTTCATCAATTAAGTATCCAGTTAATACTCCTTTATCAATTAACTTATTAATCTTTGTTTCTCTACCTTCGTCATCAATCTTACTTGATCCCCATTCATTATATAATGTTCCATCATCAATAATACTTACTTTTTCACTTGCTATTTTGTTACCTAAATCATGACTTAAAACTGATATTTTATCTGCTACAGATGTTGCTTCCATTGCATGTCCGCAGGCTTCGTGAAATATTACCCCACCAAAACCATTTTCGATAATAACTGGCATTTCTCCACCAACACAAGGTTTAGCATATAATTTATCAAGACCTTCTTTTACTAGGTTATTTATTACTTCATCATAATTTATTTCGTCTAGTAAATCTAGGCTAATTGTTTTGCCATATGAATATGCTTTGTTACATGATTTATCATTATCTTTTAAGCTAATTGTTATATATAATCTAGTTCTTTCTCTTTCTTCTTTTTTATATAAACCGTTTTCACGAGCAATGGTTACGTTTTGTTTAACATTTTGCAAATTTAAACTTACTTGATTAATTCTTTCATCTTTAATTCTTATTTTTTTATCTAAGCTATTAAATAATTTTTTTATGTCTTCATTTGTATAATGAGTTTTATAATTATTTTTATATTTTTTTATTCTATTTAGGGATACATAATCATATATTGCTTTTCCATTAACGTTTTCTTTTAAAGAATTTATGATTGAATTAATATTTTTATTGCTAAAATCGTTAGTAGCAGCATAATAAACATTATTTTCCTTAGCTAATCTAAGACCTAGTCCACTACTATAGTTAACGCTATATCCATCTAAGTTGCTATCAACATAGTTATATATTGTAGTTTTTTTATCTTCAAGGAATATTTCTGCAAAGTCCCCACCAGTTGATAACATATTTTCAAGCATTCTTTCAAGATTTTCTTTTTTCATCTGTGCTCCTTATTACGGTCAAAAAGAGAGTATAAGACGCTCTCTTTTTACCAATTTATATTTTATTATTTTTCTTCGTATGTGGCATCTTCAACTTTTTCATGGTCATTATCATTACCACTATTTGTTTCAGTATTATTTGCATTATCTTTAGCTGCTTGTTCATATACTTTAGCTGCTAAATCCATAGCTACTTTATTTAATTCTTCAGAAGTTTTTTTAATTTCTTCAATATCAGTTCCTTCTAAGGCTTTCTTAGCTGCTTCTAGTTTTTCTTCAGCGTTCTTTTTGTCGTCTTCGGATACTTTATCACCTAGATCAGATAGAGCTTTTTCAGTAGCAAATACAATACTATCAGCATTATTTCTTACTTCAGCTTCTTCTTTTCTCTTTTCGTCAGCTTCTTTATTTGCTTCAGCTTCTTTCATCATTTTATCAATTTCTTCATCAGATAGATTGGTTGATGATGTAATTGTAATTGATTGTTCTTTATTTGTACCTAAATCTTTAGCAGTAACATTAACAATACCATTAGCATCAATATCAAATTTAACTTCAATTTGAGGAACTCCTCTTCTTGCTGGAGGCAAATTAGTTAATTGGAAGTTTCCAAGTGTCTTGTTATCGTTAGCCATTGGTCTTTCACCTTGTAATACATGAATATCAACAGCTGGTTGATTATCTACAGCAGTAGAGAATACTTGAGATTTACTTGTTGGAATTGTTGTATTTCTTGGGATTAATACTGTCATAACATTTCCTAGAGTTTCAATACCAAGTGATAATGGTGTAACATCAAGTAGTACGATGTCATCAACTTCACCAGTAAGTACTCCACCTTGAATAGCTGCACCCATGGCAACTACTTCATCTGGGTTAACACTCTTGTTAGGTTCTTGTCCAAGTTCTTTTTTAACAAGTTCTTGAATATATGGAATACGACTTGATCCACCAACTAATATTACTTTATCAATATCTTTAGCAGTCATATTAGCATCTTTTAAAGCTTTTCTAACTGGTTCAAGTGTTGAATCAAATAAATCACGACATAAGTCTTCAAATTTGGCTTTTGTTAAAGTCATATCTAAATGAACTGGACCTTCATCGTTTTGCGCAATAAATGGTAAGCTAATTTGAGTTGTCGTCATACTTGATAAGTCTTTCTTAGCTTTTTCAGCTGCATCTTTAATTCTTTGCATTGCCATAGTATCTTTACTTAAATCAATACCATGTTCTTTTTTGAATTCATTTACTAAATAGTCTGTTACTCTTGCATCAAAATCATCTCCACCTAGACGATTATTACCACTTGTTGCTTTAACTTCAAACACACCATCACCTAGTTCTAGAATTGAAACATCGAATGTTCCACCACCTAAGTCATAAACTAGAATAGTTTGTAATTTATCTTGTTTATCTAAACCATATGCAAGTGCTGCTGCTGTTGGTTCATTGATAATTCTTTCTACTTCTAATCCTGCAATTTTACCAGCATTTTTAGTAGCTTGTCTTTCAGCATCATTAAAATATGCTGGAACTGTAATAACTGCTTTAGTTACTTTTTCTCCAAGATAACTTTCAGCATCTTTCTTTAATTTTCCTAGTATCTTAGCACTAATTTCTTCTGGAGTCCATTTCTTTCCCCCAGCTTCTACTTTTTCACTAGTACCCATTTTTCTTTTAATTGAAGAAATAGTATTTTTAACATTAGTTACGGCTTGTCTTTTTGCAACTTCACCAACTAATTCTTCATCTCCTTTAAATGCCACTACTGATGGAGTTGTTCTATTTCCTTCAGCATTAGCTATAACCTTTGGTTCTCCCCCTTCAAGTACTGCAACACATGAATTTGTAGTACCTAAGTCAATACCTATAATTTTACTCATATTTAATCATTCCTTTCTTTTCTTTTACTTGAGCTTAATTATTCATTTACTTTTACCATTGCTACCCTTATAACTTTATCTTTATAAGTGTAACCTTTTTGTAGTACTTCAAGTACTACATTACTTGGTAATTCTTTATTACTATCTGTAAGAACTGCTTCCATTTTATTTGGATCAAATTCTAGTCCCTTACAGTCTATTTCTTTTACTTCTAATTCATTTAATATACTTATTAAATTAGTATAAATCATTTTAAATCCACTTAAGAATTTAGAAACTTCATCAGATAAATCTCGATCATCAAGCATTATTGCTCTTTCAAAATTATCAACGATTGGTAATATCTTTGTAATTAATTTTTCACCATCATATTTGCAAAGTTTACTAATTTCTTCATCATTTCTTCTTTTCATATTTTGCATTTCTGCCATTACTCTAAGAAGTTTTTCATTTAATTTAGCATTTTCTTCTGCTAATTTATTATTTGTTTCTTCTGCTAATTTATTATTTGTTTCATCTGCTAATTTATTATTTGTTTCATTTTTAATTTTGTTAGGTTCTTTCTTTTTTACACTTTTAACTTTTTGTTTACCTTTAATCTTTTTTTCTTCCATTATTTATCCTTTCTACTATCGAGTTCTTCATCAATATATTCAAGAAGTCCCACAATTTTTTGATAATCCATTCTCTTTGGACCTATTACTGCAATTGTGCCTTCTTCACCATTAATATGATATTTTTTTCTAATAATAGTTACATTTGAATCAAATTCAGTCTCTTCGCCAATATAAACCTTAATCTCATCCTCATTACTATTTTCTTCCATCTTAGTAATAAGATTTTTATCTTCTAGTTTATTAGCTAATCTTTTTAATTCTGTTATATCACTGTATTCTGGCTGTTCAAATATCTTTGTTTTTCCTGTAACATGAATATTACTATTATTAGCTACAAAATCATTAAAGGCATTATAGAATATACTATATACTGTTTCATATTGTTTTATTTGGGTTTTAATAATTGGTTTTACTTCTATTTCAAGTCTTTTACTTACTTCATTAATTGGTGTTCCTACAAGCATTTTATTTATTATTTCGCTTGTTTTTACCACTTCTTTAACATTAATTGTATTTGGTAAAGTAAACATCTTATTTTCAACATTTCCTTTATCGGTACATACAACTGCTACGACTTGATTATTTCCTAAATCAATTATATTAATTTGTAATAATGAATTATCACTACTACTTTTACCTAAAACAACACTCGTATAATTTGTTATATCACTTATGATATCCATACATTTATTTATAGCATCACTAAGTTCTATATCAGTATTTGCAAATATTCTTTGTAATTGAAGCATTTCACTACCAGTAAGTTTTTCAGGTTCCATCAAATTTTTTACATAATATTTATAACCTTCTTCACTAGGTATACGACCAGATGATATATGATTCTTTTCTAGATATCCCATTTCTTCAAGATCCGCCATTTCATTTCTAATCGTTGCGCTAGATAAATTGAACATATCACATAAAGCTTTTGACCCAACAGGTCTTACTGTTTTAATGTAAGTCTCTACAATTACTTTTAAGAGATTGTTTTTACGTTCATCCATAATATTACCTCTTTTAGCACTCTTTATTTACCAGTGCTAATATCATTATAATATTATGCTTAGCACTTGTCAATATATAACTGCTAATTTTTGAATATTTTTGTCAAATTAATTTTACATAAATAAAAATTAATGATATAATCTTTAGGAAAGAAGGAAAAACTATGGAATATAATAAAATTAAAAACGCTGATAAAATAATTGCAGAAAGTAAATTTTTTGTTAAAGATCCTTATAAATATAAAAATAAATGGCATGACTTATTTGGTAACAAGAATCCTATTTCTTTAGAACTTGGAATGGGACGTGGAGATTTTATCATAAACATGGCAAAAAAATATCCAAATGTAAACTTTATTGGACTTGAGCTTTATCCATCACAAATGGTAATGGCTACTGAAAAATTAAAATCAGAAAAAATAACTAATTTAAAACTTATTAATGATGATGCTAGAAACATTGATAAAATTTTTGGAAAAGAAATATCTACAATTTATTTAACATTTTCAGAACCATGGCCAAAAGGAATTGATGAGAAAAATAGATTTACGCACATAAGTTATTTAAAGCTTTATGATAAGATTTTCAAGAAGAACAAACACATTATTTTAAAAACCGATAACAAAGGTTTATTTGCTTATTCATTAGAAACTTTATCACAATATTGGTACACTTTTAATAAAGTAAGTCTAGATTTACATCATGATGAAAGACAAATTAGTAACATCATGACAGATTTTGAAAAACAATATGAAAAAGAAGGTAGACCAATCTACTATGTAGATGCTACATTTGATGAATAAAACAATAATGAAGAAACTTGCTTAAATTTTTAAAAAAACTAAAATATCTGTGTTACCTAGTCGTAACATTTTTTTCTGTTTCATTGAAATCTATACTTCTTTGCAGATCAATTTTGGATGGTCGCTACCTCACTTTTTTATTTTGTTCTTATTTTTTCAAATATCTGTCGAATAAATCATTAATTTATATATTTTACAAGAGTCCATTGCATTGTTCTTTTAAACAAGAGAACTCTAAATATCGTTTGACCATAGACTTGTTTCTTGTAATTTACAAGTGACAAGTATTTTGATTTTACTTTAAATCTATTATAATAATAAAAATTAATATTTTTTTTATCATTACTTAATTTTGCCATATAAAAACCCCGTTTCTTTTTTGCCCAAGTAACGGGGTTGATATCAGTTACAAGTTTTGTTTTTTATATCTTTCTAATTTTATTCCATTTGGATCTTTTCTAGTAATTTGAGTTTCTCCACATTTTGTGCATGTTCCATACCAGAAGGGAGACTTACCATTTTCGCCTTCCATTTTATGCCATTTACTAATACTATGTCCAATTTTTGGACAAAGACTTTTATTAGTTTCAAGCTTTTGTTTTGCGGATTCAATTGTTCTACCAATAGATTCAACTGCTACGTTTCGAACATTTTCAGGCATATCCATTAATTCTTTGATTAATTTATGATATCTCATAAATTCAAAATAAGTTTGATAATCCCAAGTTAATTCATAGAAACTAGAATGTGATTCATCATAAAAATTTGAAAAATCCGTTATATAAATTAAGTAATCTTTTGAAAAACTTTTAAAAGCATCATTTTCAACCAATTCTTTAACTAAAGTATAACCTTTATCACATTCACCCCAGAAACGATCCATAAACTTTATTTTGCAAAATCCTTCTTGCAAATTTGTTTCTTTTCTAAATTCTTTTAATACTATTCTAAATAATTTTCTTTTTTTATCAGATATTTCTCTGTTATCTTTTTTATTTATTGTATTGTGTGAAAAGAATTCACTTAAAAGAAATAATTCATTATCATATTTCATAAACCCTCCATATTAAAAAAGCGAATACTTATGCTTCGTATACGCTTACCTTTTTCTTATTCTTTCCTAGTCTTTCATATTTAACAACACCAGTTACTTTTGCAAATAATGTGTCATCTTTACCTATTCCAACATTTGTACCTGGATAAATTCTTGTTCCTCTTTGACGATAAAGGATTGATCCAGCTGATACTGTCTCACCATCTGCAGCTTTAGCACCAAGTCTACGACCTGCTGAGTCTCTACCATTCTTAGTAGAACCTTGAGCCTTAACATGAGCAAATAGTTGGATATTTAACTTCATGAAATTCATTATATTTCCTCCTTAATTATTTTAATATTTTTTTTGTATGTCGATGCAAGTTCTTCAAGCATCATAAGCATATTTTCTATTGTTAATGTAATATTATCATCATTACTTAATATTTCAATTGTTAATTTATCTTTCTCTTCTTTATATTTAATGCTTTCTTTATTAAATCTTAAACATAAATTAATACTCGTAATAACAATTGATGATACTGATGCACACACAATATCTTTTCCAAAATCATCATATCCTGCATGTCCAGTTATAATAATGATATTATTTTTGATATTAACTTTTATCATTAACCAATTTTCTTAACAACTAATTTAGTATATGGTTGTCTATGACCTTGAGTCTTACGATATTTTTTCTTAGGTCTGTATTTAAACACTTTAATCTTTTTATTTTTTCCATGTTTTTCAACAGTACATACAACTTTCGCATCAACATATGGGTTTCCAGCTTTACCATCTGCAAATAAAACTTTGTCAAATGTAACATCGCTTCCTACTTCTGCATCTAATTTTTCAACAAAAATAGTATCCCCAACAGAAACATAATATTGTTTTCCACCAGTTTCAAATATAGCTTTCATTTCATACCTCCTTATATTTTTTGAAGTCGCGCCATTAAGGTAACTACTAGTTTTATAACCTTTTCTGTGCGGTTTTTTAAGAAATTACTTAAAAACATATTAATTTTATCAAAAATACTTGTATTTGTCAAACCTTTCTTCTAGTTTTTTAGCTTCACTTACTATTTTTTCATCTTCTTTAAAATATTGATATGTATCTAGTTTTAATATATCTAAATTTCCCTTTTTAGTACTTATGTAATTGAATTTATATTTTTTTAAATATCTTTCAAGTAAAAATTTATTATAAATAAATTTATATTCTTTAATAGAATAATATA
>JABLTL010173840.1_pt1 | contig 13219 bp, 10 predicted proteins | sample 7160151 | NCBI WGS metagenome assembly JABLTL01 (sample SAMN14651223, study PRJNA627086) | human gut metagenome | isolation source: feces | host: Homo sapiens
TAAACCCCATCTATAATAAGAACATCGACCCGGTTTTTATACAATATTGGAAAATGTGTTTTATTTACTGTCCCTTGGGCAAAATAATTAAGAATTCGGAATTATGGTGCCGCCTTCGGCGGTTATTAAATACGTCCCACGAAGTGGGACACATTGATTCCGAATTCCGCATTCATAATTCCGAATTTAACAAGTGGGGTGTTTGTATGAAAAAGTATTCCGGCAAGGGCGTATACGGCGCTATAGCTATCGGAAAAATTTCCGTACTGAAAAAGAATGACGCAGCAGTCACACGCGTGCATGTAGAGGACGCAGCCGCTGAAAAGGCGCGTGTCGAAAAGGCGAAGCAGGCGGCTGCGGAGCAGCTTCAGGCTATTCACGACAAGGCGCTCAAAGAGGTCGGCGAGGCAAACGCGCAGATCTTCGAGATACACATAATGATGCTGGAGGACGAGGACTACAACGAATCCATCGCGAACATCATAGACACCCAGCAGGTCAACGCGGAATACGCCGTAGCCGTGACCTCCGACAATTTCGCAGAGATGTTCGCCGCAATGGACGACGCGTACATGCAGGCGCGTTCAGCCGATGTCCGGGATATCTCCAACCGCATAATCGCTAACCTCACCGGCACTGCGGACAGTTCCGCTGAGTCCTGCGACAGCATGATAGTCTGCGCGGACGACCTCGCTCCCAGCGAGACCGTGGCGCTCGACAAGGACAAGGTTCTTGCGTTTGTTACGGCGCACGGCTCGTCGAATTCCCACACCGCCATACTTGCCAGGAACATGAATATTCCGGCTGTAATAGGCATGGGCGATGAGTTCCTGACCGAGATATCATCCGGAACTCCGGCGATAGTGGACGGCTACACAGGCACCGTGATAGTCGACCCGGACGAGGCGACAGTCGCCGAGTACACCGCAAAGCGCACTTCCGACGAGGAGAAAAAGCGCCTTCTTCAGGAGCTCAAGGGCAAGGAGAACGTCACCGTTGACGGCAGAAAAATCAACATCTACGCCAATATCAGCGGAATCGACAACATCGGCGCCGTGCTGCTCAACGACGCGGGCGGCATCGGACTTTTCCGCAGCGAGTTCCTGTATCTTGAGAACAGCGATTTTCCCACCGAGGAGCAGCAGTTCCACGCGTACAAGCGCGTTCTCGAGAGCATGGCTGGCAAGAAGGTCATCATACGCACGCTGGATATCGGCGCTGATAAGCAGGTAGGCTATTTCGGGCTGAAAAAGGAAGAGAACCCCGCGCTTGGCTATCGCGCTATCCGTATCTGCCTTACCCGCCCCGAGATATTCAAAACGCAGCTCCGGGCGCTGTACCGCGCTTCCGTTTACGGCAATCTCGGCATAATGTTCCCGATGATAACCAGCGTGAAGGAAGTCGAGCGTATCAAGGAAATATGCGAGGAGGTCAAGGCGGAGCTTCGCAGCGATGGCATTGAGTACTCCGACAAAATCGAGCTTGGTATCATGATAGAGACTCCCGCAGCCGCGCTGATAAGCGACAGGCTGGCTCCGATGGTGGACTTTTTCAGCGTAGGCACCAACGACCTGACGCAGTACACGCTTGCCTGCGACCGACAGAATCCCGATATTGAGGAGTTTATCGACACGCACCATGAAGCTATACTCAGGCTCATTGAAATGAGCGCCGAGAACGCCCACAAGAACGGCGCATGGATAGGAATATGCGGCGAGCTTGCCGCAGATACCACGCTTACGGAGCGGTTCCTCAGAATGGGAATAGACGAGCTTTCCGTATCTCCCAGCTTCGTGCTGAAGGTGCGCGACGCAGTACGCCGAACTGATCTTTCCGAATGATATGACTGATTTCTCGCATGCATGTGCGGGGGATCGTTTTTGTTCGCTTTTGTCGCTTTGACCTGAGCAAGTAGTTTTCTGCCGAAAATTGCAGGATACTGGCGCAGTTTAAACGGTAGAATTTGAGGTGTATCGGGAATATCGTCTTGATTTTTCCGGCATGGTGTGATAAAATATAAATAATAATTTTACGGCCGGAACTCAATGGCCTGCAGACAGAAAGGACGCGCTTAAATGCTGAATAGATCGGGAATTATAGGTCTGTGCTGTACGGCGGCAAACAAAGAGCCGTCCAAGCCTATAATCGACGCCATCGCGAAACATCTTGAAAAGACCGGAAGTCACAAAATGCTGGTGTTCCAGTGCTTCGAGGATATGCACATGAACACCCCGACGGATATCGGCGGCGCTTCCGTGTATAAGCTGATAAATTATTACGTCGATCTTTCCCGGAAGCTGTGGGACATCAAGCACGAACTTCTTGACAACGGCGGAGTTCTGCGCGCACGCGACGGGAGGGAGAGATCGTGACGCTCCTGGACGCTGTAAAGAGTTTCGGTCCAAAGATCACAGAAAACTACCGCGAAACGCGTTTCTGCGACTTCGCGCCGCCAGATGAAACAGTCGGCGTGATAGACGTTTCGGCTTCCGGGAACGGCAGCCGGGGCATTGCGTTCCTTATCGACAGCATGATAGTCAAGCTGGACGGCGCCGCACGTCGGATAGACTACCGGGATATCCGCGTTATGGAGACGCTTCCGAGCTATGAAACTCCGTTCGAGGACGAGCTGCTGATAGCTTCTCCGGCGGGGGATATACGTATCTCGGACTGTTCGATGAACAAGTTTTTCCTGCGGCAGCTCATCAGCAATATGAGCCGTATCAGCCTGAGAATGACCGATTCCGACCGCGAAGCGCTCAGCGAGGTGCTGACCTCCGACGCACTCGATCACTATGCGGAGCAGTTATTTTCAGAGCCTGAGCCTCCCCGCACCGAGGTGCGAGTAGAAGCTGCCGCTGCCGTTCCGGAGATAGCCAGGGCAAAAAAGGCGGCGCTGGCTGATCTGCAGCCGAAGCCCATCGACATTCCGGAGGAGGTCGAGTGGCTGAGCACCCCGCATGTCAGCAGGCAGAGCGAAACGTTGAATCCTGCGGAGTCGGAAGAGCCGGAGAAAACTCCCGCGCCGGTAACGCCAGACGCCGAGCCTGTCAGCCTGACTGAGCCGCGCCAGCGCGACGAGGATATTTCCGATATGTCACACGAGGAGACGATGAGTTACCTCCTGGATTCCATTGCAGAGATAAATTCCACTCCAGAGCCTGAAAATGCGGCGCAGCCTGTAGAATCTCCCGCAGCGCCGGCACAGCCGGAGGAGATCCTGGCTGTTTCCGGTGAACCTGCTAAAACTGAAGCAGTGCAGTCCGAGACGTCGGAACCGCCTGAGCCAGTGGAGATTCCGGCAATTCCTCCGCTTACTAAGGAGCCCGACAGCCCCGATATCTACATACAGGCAAGCAGCCGGATACGCGGTCTTATCGAGGACGGAAGGCTCACGATGGATCAGGTGAGCACTGCGGTGCGCGAACAGCTTGTCGAGGCTTCGGAGGTATATTCCGGGCTGGATATTGAGAACGCACAACTACCGGAAGCAGTGAAAAAACGCGCGCGTCAGCTTGGCTCGGCCACGGATCGTCTGCCGGAGTATTTCACGCTGGGCGAGGATATCGCGGCGCGTGTGATGTTTTTCATGCTGTATCAGATGCTGTCCTACACCGACAGGGTAGTGCAGTCCGACGTGACAAAGCAAAAGCTGAACTATTTCTTTGTACGCTTCGGCGCGGCGGGAATGGTACTTTCCATGCTGGACGCAAATAATTAAAAAGGGAACGCGGTGAGCGTTCCCTTTCTGCTTGTCGAAAAAGTGTCTTTTACCCGCGAAGCGGGCATTTGAAATCCGTTTTTTGCCTCAGCTCTGCCGAGGCAAAAAACACTTCTATCCCAGCAAGTGTGCGGGTTGGCGGCAAAGCCGCCAAGACGTGCGCGCGGCTGGGATGTTTCGGCGGAAAAGTCACTTTAGTGACTTTTTCGACGGTCTAAAGGGAACGCGGTGAGCGTTCCCTTTGGGGTTATATAACGTCTATCTGAACTCCCCGCATTACTGCGAGCGCCCTTTCGTGGGATTCGGGGTCTGCGCAGGAGCACGCCGAATGGTCGACGGTTACGCGGCTTTCCGGGAGCGCCGCCTTTGCTATCACGGCGTTCGAGATAACGCAGATATCCGTTACCAGACCGCACAGCTCCACTTCTTCCGGAGCCAGCCTCCGAAGGAGGTCGGCAAGCTCCAGCGAACCGAATGCGGGCTTTTCGATCACGATATCGTCAGGCTTGACCGCCTCTGCGACTCTGCCGTACAGCGCGTGTCCGGGTGTTCCCTTGATGCAGTGCGGCACGGGGAGCTTCCTGCCCTCGGCGGTGCTGAGGTATTCCTCGCCGTGGGTGTCTAGGGTGAATATCACCTGACCTCCCGTGCTGCGGCAGTTCGCTATTTTGTCGAGAATTATCTGTTCCAGCTTCTCTGCACCCGGGAAACCAAGAGCGCCGTCCACGAAATCCACCTGATAGTCTACAACGACAAGAGCTTTCATAAGTACCTCACTTTTTCTTGCGCAGGGCGTTTTTCCCCCAGTTTTCGATGACCCTCATCTGACCTCTCTCGACCGCAAGGGAGTTATCGGGAACATTCTTCGTTACTGTCGAGCCAGCCGCAGTGGAGGCGTTTTCGCCGACCTCCACCGGGGCGATAAGGTTGGTGTTGCAGCCGATGAACGCGTGATCGCCTATCTTTGTGCGGAACTTGTTTATTCCGTCGTAGTTCGCGGTAACGCAGCCGCAGCCGAAATTGACCCCTCTGCCGACGTCGCTGTCGCCTACGTAGGTCAGGTGAGCAACTGCGGTGTTCACGCCGATATCGCTGTTCTTTATCTCCACGAAATCGCCTATCTTCACGCCTTCGCGGATAGTCGTGCCGGGTCTGAGCTGTGCAAACGGACCTATCTTCACATTGTTTTCTACAACGGAATCGTATGCCTGAACATTGTTGAGCTGTACGTTGTCGCCGATGGTGCAGTTTTCAATGTGGGAGTTAGCTCCGATGGTGCAGCCTTTTCCTATGGTCGTATTTCCGAGTATAACCGTGTTCGGGAGTATCGTGGTGTCGCAGCCTATTCTTACATCGGTTCCGATTATGATACCGTCCAGCGTGATGAAGCTTACGCCCTCGTCCATGAGCCGGGAGAGCTTGCGGAGCCTTGCGAGCTGGTTCAGTTCCAGCAGCGCGCCGCGGGTATTCGCGCCGAGCACGATATCAGGGTTTGCTGACTTGTACGCCTGGCGGCGGGACATCATCTCAACGCAGTCGGTAAGGTAGTATTCCCCGGCGGCGTTGTTTGTCGACAGCTTCGGGAGCGTTTGAAGCAGCGCCTTTGCGCTGAACCAGTATGCGCCGCTGTTTACCTCGCATATTTCAGCCTCGGCGGGGGAACAATCCTTTTGTTCGCGTATTGCGGTGAATTCACCGCTGCTGCGGATAATTCTGCCGTAGCCCTGCGGGTCGTCAATGTCGGCGGTGATGACCGTCACCTCGCTGTTTGAGCTTGTGTGAAGCTCCAGTGAAGCCCTGAGGGTATCCGCGTCGATGAACGGAGCGTCGCCGTTGAGAACGCATACCGCGTCGCAGCGGGAGATCACATCTTCGGCGGACTTCACGGCGTCCCCGGTGCCTTTCTGCTGAGCCTGGTGGCAGAGCGTGACCGCCTCGCTGCGGGAGGAAACGTACCCGCCGGTAAGCTCAGCTCCGAATCCGGTGACAACGGCTGTCTCATTGAATCCGAAATCCTTCGCCGCGTCAAGCACCCAGCCGAGCATAGGCTTGCAGAGTACTTCCGCGAGTACCTTCGGGCGCTCGGACTTCATTCTTTTTCCCGCGCCGCCCGCGAGGATAACACATGCTGTTTTCATAGAAAAACCGCTCCTTTTTATATGATATGGAATTTATAATGTATTTCTTGCTGCGCCGGATATTCCTGCGCGTTGACCTCGCCCGGGATACCGTGCGCGTGTCAAAGGGACTGCTTTTGCGCCGACAGTTCTGCATACCGTTTTCGGCAGTCACGAAGGTGGAGGTACGCCGCACGCCCGTCTTGCGGCTGCTCCGGGGGAAGCGCGTGGAAATAAGCACGCTCTCCGGCGGCGTGAGCTTCTACATGAAAGCCGTGGAGCATATCCCGTTTCTGCCGGAAAACGATGGCGCATATATTCGGGCGAAGCCGTTCCAGTCGGTGGTCGGAGCCTTCGTTGATACACGGGCGCTCAGCGGAGTTATTACGTTCGGGCTGTTCCTGAACCGTATCGGCAGCGTATTCGGCGATGAAAGCTTCGGCAGGATAATGACCGCGCTTGCCGGGGCTGCGGAGGGAGTCACGAAGCTGCTTGCCGCGCTTCATATCGGAGTCCCCCGGGTGACGGCATTCGCGGCGGTGTTCGTTGGCGTCGCATGGCTGTTTGTGTTCCTTGGGAAGGCTCTCGGAATGCTGCGGTTCCGGCTCTCCTGCGAAAGCGGATTTATCACGGTACAGCGCGGCATACTCACATTATATGAGTGCCGCCTTGTCCGGAATAACCTCACCGGAGTGCTCCGCTGTGATACCCTGACAACTCTGCTGCTAAGAGCCGCGCCGCTTTACGCGCACGACGTGCTTCTGTTCCCGCCGGTGAGCCGCCGCACCGCAGAACGTATCCTTACGAAAATGTGCCGTATCCCGCCGCCAAGCGGTCATGTGAAACCGCCGTTTTCCGCGATGTTCGGGCATTGCGCGGCTCCGCTCGGGTGGCTCGGGGCGTTTACTGCGGCGCTTTTGCTGACGTTCATTGCTGAGCCGGTCGCCGCCGGCCTTGTTCAGTCGGTGCTGTGGTGCGGAATCGTTGTGAGCCTGTGGTTCACCGCCGCTTATGCGGTATATATGCGGCTGAGCTGGTTAAGCAGTTGTCCCATGGAAACCGCCGGGATTTCGTTCCGCCGCGGCGCGCGGCTGTACACTGCGGTGATGCCCGCGCAAAAGCTGGCGTTCACGATCACCGGCAGGAACATCTTTCAGCGGTTCTCTGGAATGTGCGACATCACGCTGTGCAGCGCCGGCAGGAAGCAGTACCGTCTGCGGAACGTGCCGTACGACGAGGTGCGGCGTATTTTCCCGCCGGAAAAGCCAGCGTGAATCAGTCGAGGATCTCTACGGATTTCACGCCGTAGAGCTTCAGAGCCTCGACGGCTTCGCTGTCGATACGCTCGCCGGGCATTACTATCGGAATTCCGGGCGGGCATGAGACCTGTATTCCGCCGCAGACCTTCCCGTTTGCTTCGTCGACGGAAACGCTGTGCTGTTTTGCGAACACCGCTTCGCGAATGCTGGTTTCCTGCTTCGGACGGATAACCGGATATTCCACGAGTGGCTTTGCTGTTCGGCGGGGGATAAGCTCCAGCGAGACTTCCGCGCGCTGGCAGTCGTCCGGGGAGGTTATCGCGGAGAACAGCAGAACGACGTAGTTTTCGTCCGCCATCTCGCATTCAGCGCCGTACGCCCGCAGGAATGCCGCAAATTCCGTGCCGCTCCAGCCCCAGGCGCGGGCGTTTATCGTGATCCTCAGCGGGTCGGACCTTTTCAGCGTAAAGCCGAGGGCGGTGAGCCGCTGTTTAAGTCCTGCAACGGAGGCGCAGGCGCGGTTAACGCTGTCGGGGTCGCTGAGCAGCCTGCCGTTTACCTTGTCGAGGCTCTCCATGACGAGATATGAGGGACTTGTGCTGCCGAAAAGCGCGGTCATTTCCTTGGCGCGGGAAAAGTCCGCGCCCTTTGAGAAGTGCAGGTAAGCCGCGCCGGTCAGTGCCGGGAGGGTCTTGTGCGCAGACTCTGCGGAAATCACCGGGAACCCGAATTCCATCGGGTGGAGGTACTCCCTGCCGGAACCCGCCTTGCTGACGAATTTCAGGTAGGAGCCGTGCGCGTTGTCAACAACCACGGGAATTCCCGGGTCGGACGCGCGGCAGGTGCCGCCGTAGTAGTCGATGTTGGTAAGGAACAGTGCGTCTGCGCCGGAGAGCGCCTCCTTTGAGCAGTCCACGTCTGCGGAGGGGTATTCCTTAGGGTAAAGCCACTTGACCTCCAGACCGAGCAGAGCCGCCGACGAAACAAGACTCCGGTGGGAGCAGCGCCCGGCGGCGATGGTCTTACAGCCCTGCGCCCTGAGAATGGCAAGAGCCGCCTGGATAGCGAGGGTGCTTCCTCCGGCGGAGTAGCAGGTGCGTTCCGCGCCAAAAAGCTTCGCGGCGATTGCTTCGCTGTGCGCGATTATCCCCCGGGAGCTGTCGGTTTCGTAGAGGCTGTCCGCGCCGGCTATCTCGGTGATATCGTGCGGAGCCTCGCCGTTGTGACCCGGCATATGCAGGCGCAGCATGCCTTTTTTCTCATAGTCTTCAAGAAAATCTGCGATCGGTGTGTTCATATGTATCTCCGTGTGATTGCTGGTCAGTCAAGACCGAGTATTTCAGAGTTTATCTGGTAGCTGTATTCATTTTTCCACTTTTCGTATTCTGCGTTATAGAGCTTCGACTTCTCGTTTTCAAGGAGGTACGCCTGGAGATCCTCCGTGCTTGCCTTGAGAGTATCAGCGTTTACGGACACCTCGTCTACATATTTCACGATGTAGTAGCCGAAATCAGTTACCGCGGTGGCTACGTCGCCGGGATTCTCAATGCTCATTACGCATTCTTCGAATTCCTTGCCGTAGACCTCGGTGCCGGGGGTGACAAGGAATGTTCCGTTGCCGCCGTCCTCGCCGTATTCCTCCATCAGCTTGTCGAAGTCCTCGCCGGCGTCGATCTTTGCCATTATCTCGTCATATCTGTCCTGGATATCTGCGAGCTTGTCCTGGCGGTACTCGTCGGCGTCGTCGTTGCGGTTTGCGCTTCTGAGCTGCTGCATGAGGGAATACACGGTTGAATTGAACCCGACAAGTATGCCCTTGACGGCGCGGGAGCCTTCCGGGATCCAGATATTAGCGTAGGTCTGACCGTAGAATGCTGCGGGGTCGCTTTCGTACTGCGACTTGAGCGAATCTATCAGCGTGGACATCTGTTCTTCCGCCTGCTCGTAGGAGTAGACCGCGTCCTTGCCTATTTCGTCGGTGAGTTTCTGCTTCATGGCGGTTATTTCCTGCCATGCGTAGAGGTTGTCCATTGTAAGGCCGCAGTCGTCGAGTATCTTCTGGAACTTTTCCTCTGCCTGCGCGGTCAGCTCCTCGTCTGTGAGGGCGTCGTCAGCGGATGCGAGAGTGGATTTCAGGGTCGTCTTTATGCTTTCAATGCCGGATTCCACCTGACTGTGGATATCCGCTTCTTCCTCGTCGGAGAGGGTCATGCCGTAATCGGCGAATTTCGCGCGGACTATCCTGTCCTCAATTATCGCGTCGATTATCTGCTGACGCGCCTGCTTTATCGTGTCGGCGTTGGAGCCGTCGGTGTCGTTTTCGTAGCCGCTGCGCTCAAGGAAGTACTTGTACTCGCGCAGGAAGTCCCCGAAGGTGATATCCATGCCTTCTGCGCCGTTGGACGGGGAAGCCGCAACGGCGTCCGCCGCTGTGCCGGATTCCGCGATGGACGGTACAGGCTCAGGCTCTGAGGTTTCGGCTGACTGAGCCGTGCTCTCCGCTGCGGAGCTGCTCTCGGTGCCGGAGGATTCAGCGGTAACGGCGGAGCTGTCCGTTGAGGACGTGCTCTTTATGCTGCACGCGGTCGAGGATAATATTACTGCCGCCGCTGTAACTGCGGCGAGGGTCTTTGTGAGTTTCATTTTTTATCGTCCTTTCAGGATCAGGCTGCGGTGGATTCCGCCGAGGAGGTCTGCTCGGGAACGGAGCTTTCCGCTGCGGAAGCAGTTGTGGAGGCAGCCTCGGCGGTGTCTGATTCGTTTATATCAAGCTTAGCGTAGTCAAAGTCGTATGCGTATTCCGTGCGCCAGCCCTGCATTGCGTTGTTGTATGCGCTGGTGGCTGCATTGGACTGCATGTTCTCGTAAATTGCGTCGATGAGCGCCTTTTCGTTCTCCTCGGTCATTACTGCGTCTGCTGCATACATCACTACATGCCAGCCGAGGTCCGTACCTACCAGCGTGTAGTCACCGACGTTCTGAAGCTCGTAAGCCGCCTGCTGGAACTCCTTGTAGTAGGTCTCGCCGTTGGGAACGACCAGATAGCCGTCCGGATTGCTGGAAAGCCCGGTGTCCTCGGAGTATTCCTTTGCAAGCTCGTCGAAATCCGCGCCGTTGTCGAGCATGTTCTTTATTTCCTCGATACGCGGACGGAGGTTCTCAAGCGCCTTTTCACGCGCCTTTTCCGCACCGGCTTCGTCGTTGTTCTCGCGGCAGGCGGTTATCTCGGCGGAGTCATCGGAATCAAACTTTATAAGGATATGCTTTATCATGCGGGCGTTATCCGGCAGCCAGTAGTACTTGTAATATAAGTCCTGCTCGTAGTCTGCGGGGCTGTTCTCGTAGACCTGCTTTATACCAGCCACGATTTCGCTGTACTGCTCCTCGGCGTCGCTGTACTCTACCGGGTCGTCTTCCGCAAGCTTTGCCTTGAGCTTGTCGGCGGTCTTGGCGTTGCGGTACCACATCAGGATATCGTCACGGGTCATTCCGCATTCGGTCAGCTTTTCGTCGAAGATCTTCTCGGCTTCCTCAAGTATCGCGGCGTCTCCGCTGACCTCGCCGGTGCCGGATTCCCCGGCGTTTACGTAGCTCCTGAAGCTCTCGATGGAGCTTTCTATGTAGCTGTTGTAGTCGCTCTCAATGCTGTCAAGTTCTTCGTCCGTGAACTGATCCACGCCGTAGTTCTTCGCCTGCTCCAGCACTATCTTCTCGTTGACGAGGTAATTTATTATCGACTCGCGCTGAGATCTGCACTTGTCCTTGACTTCGTCGGCTGTGTCGTCGGGTATCTGGTTTACCAGCAGCCAGTATTTATACTCCTTGCTGAACGCGTCGTAGCTGACGGTGAGCGCCTTTTTGTCGGATACCTTCCCTGTGGGCCATGCGGCGTCAGACGAGGAGCGCACCGAGCAGCCGCAGACCAGCGCCATCATTATGGCTGCCGCTCCGGCGGCTATTTTTCTGAAATGCATTATTTTGTCCTTTCCGGAGCGCACGGCTCCCTGTATCACATATCATAGAACATTATAGCATATCTCTGCGAAAAAATAAATACAAAAAATCGCGATACCGAATGAAATATTTCTGAAAAGTGATGATTTTTTCCATGATTTATGGTATAATGAAGAAGTACAGGCATATTGCGCAGCAATTTGAAAACTGCATGTATATTTACCAATACAATATACTGGAGGTATTTGATATGAAAAACAGGATACTGAAAAGCATAGCGGCGGCTCTTGCGCTGTGTACTGCAATGCTGGCCTTCACGGCATGCAGCGGCTCTGGCGATACGTCGGGCACAGCGGAAGGCACCGGGGAAGCGACGGTTGATACCACAGAGGCAGAGCCTGCCGCAAAGATAGGATTTATTTACAACGGCACCGTGGACGGAAATAGCTTCACTGCGGACATCAATACTCAGCGCATAAAGGCGCAGCAGTATTCAAACATCGAGTCTGAGTACATAGAGAACGTCAGCGTTACCGATTTTGCAAAGGCGGTAAAAATGCTGGTCGAGGACGGCTGCACTCACATTGTGTCAGGAAGCCCGGTTTTCGCGCATTCTATGAACCCGGTTTCCCAGCAGTACATGAACATCAATTTCATAGACTACGGCTCAAGCATGCGGTCAGTGAATATCTACGCCTACACCGAGGCTGTTTATCAGGGCGCATATGTAGCGGGAATGGTAGCGGCTTTCAACTCTGACAGCGAGAAAATAGGCATGGTCGTAGACCCGTCAATGCTCTACACCGTTCAGGTTGTGGACGCTGCGGCGCTCGGCACTCAGATAGTGTATTCCACCGCGCAGCTCGTGACCGCCACGGCGCATGCTGACAGCGAGATAGACAAGGCGGTCGACGCCCTTGCGGCGCAGGGCTGCGAGGTCATCATAAGCTACACGGCTTCCGGCGAAACCGTGGATTACTGCGGCAAGAAGGGCATAAAGGTCATAGGCAACCTTGACTACACCGCTGATTCCGCAGACCACGACACAATGCTGATGTACTACTATTCCTCACGTGACAGCTTCTATCTGTCACAGTACAAGGCGATGCAGCTCGATACATGGCAGCCGGAGTCCTACATGGGCACGCTGGGCAACGGCGTTATCTGCATATCTGACGCGCTTCCCGCCGCAAAGGACGGCACGCAGGACATCATGAACACGCTTGTGCCGAAGGTGTCCACCGGCGCAGCGTATATATTTGCGGGTCAGCTCGAGGACATCAACGGTTCCATCAAGCAGCGCGACGACGCGATGATGGCGACGAGCGAGATACTCAATCTGTCCTGGTATGTCAAGGGCGTGGATAATTCGCTTGACAGCTTCATTGAATCGAAGGATACGGTCGAAAGCGAGGAGCTTGTGATCAAGAAGTAACCAAGAAACAAACAACAAAGGAGATCCACCAGGGTCTCCTTTTTGCTATGGGTTTCTCGGGGAGTATTCAGCGGCGGTGGCTCCGGCGCGTTTTTGCCCGGCGAGGACATGCAGCTCCGTCATGCGGGAGCTGTCGGTGAACTGCACCTTTACCACCGCTTTTTCCCGGCGGAGTTCCTCGCTGGAAATGCGGCAGACCGGCTCTCCGGCGCGTGCCATGTCCCCGGTCTGAACGAAATACTCCGCGCCGCAGGGGAGCAGCACTTCAAGCTCCAGGCCGTCTCCGGTTCTCAGGCGGAAAGCGTCGTTCTCTGCGGCAGTGACGGCTCCGTCAGCGGGGGAGAGCACTTCGGCAGCAGGAGTCAGCCGATAATACAGCCGTGCCGGGAAACTCCTCGCGCTGACTGCGAAGCCCTCGCCGCAGTGGCGCTCACCGCCGGTGTTAAGCTCACACAGAGACGACACCGCGCCGTGAACGGGGCTGTACAGCTTTCTGACTTCTCTCATACTTGCGACCTCTCTTCCTGCATTGCGCGCCGAATTGACCCAAAACGCCAAAAATTCAGCACGTCTCACCGGAATTATTGTTTACAATTATCCTTGAATTAAACCGGTATTCCAATCAATATCCGTAACACCAATGCGCCGGAAGATGCAGGAACCTGGATTGTTGAGAGTACCTGTCATCAGTCGAAATACACGATCACGGGTATCGCCGGTGGTTTGATTACAA
>JABLTL010098902.1_pt1 | contig 13215 bp, 10 predicted proteins | sample 7160151 | NCBI WGS metagenome assembly JABLTL01 (sample SAMN14651223, study PRJNA627086) | human gut metagenome | isolation source: feces | host: Homo sapiens
GTAAGTGGATCATATCATGACAAAGATTATACATTATCATGGAAAAGTACGAATCAAGGTTCACAAAATTTGATATATTATTATGGAACTAATCCATCAAAGCTTTCAAGTACTGGAACAAGTATGATTGCAAAGAAAACTCAATATGGAATTTATGTTTACGTTAAAGCTTGTACTGTTAATAATACATGTTCAGGAATAAGTAAATATATGATAAATTTGGATGATGAAGCCCCAGTTATAACATTAACATCTACTGATTTAACATATAAAACTATTAGGGAGAATTACACATTATCTGCGAAAATAACAGATAGTAAATCAGGAATTGTTGCATATGCTGTTACAGGTTATGAAACACCAAAAAAATGGATTGATGTTAATACTACGAAGACTTTAAATGTTAGTAGAGATATTACTTGGAATGAATACGCATATTATTATGTTTTTGCAAAAGATGCAGTTGGCAATATTGGAAAAGGTGGGCCTTATAGAGTGCAAATTGATAGAGATATTCCTGCCTCTGCAGAGCATGATGTTTCATATGATTGTTCAACTGGAAGATATTTTTTATCAGCAAATACTAATTTTATTGCACTTTCTATAGGAACATGGTATGCTGCTACTACCAATAAAACTGCACCAAGTGCGAGTTCTTCTTCTTGGGTTCCTGGTTGTTCTGGATTGAAAAAAGGAGATCCTATTCCAGCGAGATGTGTTGGAATGCGTACTAACCTTAATCGAACCGGAGATACCTATTTTTGGGTAAAAGCATGTAATAAGTATAATGAATGTTCTGTTTCTGCAATTGGGCATGCGGTTTGTAAGAATTATAGTAATTCAGAAAAAATAAATTATAATACAGAATTATCTGAGTGTTATGGCGGATACAAATTTTATGATATTACAACAGATAAATATAAATGTCTTTATAATGATTTAGCATTATATAATATTGCTGATAAAAATTTAGAAGTACCTTGTCCTAAAAATGCATGGGGTACTAAAGTTATTGTTGAAGGAACCAATTATTGTTGTGATAGTGGTTGGACATTAAATACTAAATTTAAAATAGGTTCATATTATTCTTGTCAGAGAGTATTTGATCCACCAATTTGTAGTTCATCAAAAAAATTAAGTTCTAATTTTGGCTATTGTATATAAAAGTGAAATTTTTGTGAAATATTAGCACTTGTTATTGACAAGTGCTAATATTAGTAATATAATGGTAGTGTTAATTGAGAAGATTAACATAAAAAACATTTTCAAGTAATAGTAAAGATTTGAAAATATGAAAGGAAGATGATATTTATGTTACCAAGTAGAATGTTTTTTGATGATATGTTAAGTGATTTTGAAAAAGAAAATAAGATGAAATGTGATATCTTTGAAAAAGATAATAAAGTGTTTATTGAAATGGATGTTCCAGGCTATGACAAGAAAGATATAAAAGTTGAATGCAATAAAGGAAATATTGTTGTTAAAGCAGAACATCATGAAAAACATGAAGATAATAAAAAATATTTACATAGAGAAAGAAAAATGTTTGGAAGACTTGAAAGAAGTTTTCATTTAGAAGATATTGATGAAGATACTATGGAAGCAGAATTTAAAGATGGTATTTTAACAATAAGTGTTTCAAAAGCAAATGAAGATAAAAATAAAAAATATATTGAAGTAAAATAATGTATATGAAGACCTTAATGGTCTTTATTTTTTGTCATAATTTTTTTGGATAATTAAATGTTTTGATATTTTTTGTCGAAAGTGTTAAAAGAAGCTAATCGTTTAAAAGTAAACATTGATGATCTTTTGCTTTATGACAAAGAAAAAATAAAACAAGATGTTTATGAGGCTGGAGTAAAAAGAAGAAACTCAATTGAAATAGCTATTAATTTTTTGAAGAATACTAATCTTACTTTTCAAGTTGTAGCAGACAAAACTGATTTAGTTGTTTATGAAATAAAAAGACCTATATTTTTTTGTTATGATGTGATAGAATTAAGGTGAGGTTATAAGATATGGATGAACTTAAAAAATATGGGGATAATATAGTTATTAATGATTATGAAATTAGTGTATTAAATAAATGTAATATTGATGTAACAAAATGTAAGACTTTAGCTGAAGTATTACTTCTTATTGATAGATATTTAGATGATTCTTTTTTAGATGATGAAGAATATGATGAAATAGATTTTGTGGCAAATAATTTAAATGAAAGACTTTATTATATGGGGAATAAATAATATGAAAAAGAATAAAAAGAGATTGTTAATTAGTACTTTAGTTTTATTCGTAATATGGAGTTTTGTAACTATTTATATTGTTTTTAATGACAAAAGGGGTATAAATGAAGAAAAAGTATTAGGATTTGAAAGTGTTACTGTAATAAATAATATTAATGTTAGTGTTGGAGAAAATTTTTATGTTAAAGATGAAGGTAATAAATTAGTTATATATGATTTTAATGATAATATAATTAGTGAGTATACTGAAGAGTTTACTAATTATGAAATATTTGACAAAAGGTTTATAATTGTAACTAATAAAAATATCAAAAAAATAATAAATAAAGATGGAAAAATTTTAATAAATGGAACTCAAATAAAAGTTGCTAATGACAATAAATATGTTTTGGTAGATAATGCTGTTTATGATAATAACTTAAATAAAATATATGTATTAGATTTTACTGGGAATTTCGAATATTTTGCAGAATTTGGCAATGATCTATTAATTATTGAACCTTATGAAAAGGAAAGTAAAAGTATAGTTGTTGATTTAATAAATAAAAAAGTGTTATGGAGAAATTTTGAAAATTCTTCTTTATATAATAACGATGAAGGAATGACTTATTTTAGACTTACTAAAAATAATAAAGGTTATTTAATTGATACTAGAACTAAAGAAGTTTTATATGAAGGTATTACTTATGATAATACTAATTATATAGAATATAATATATTTACTTATAATAATATTATTTATTATATAGATGGAGACAAAATTTATAAAGATAATACTAAAATAAATAATAAATATAAAATGTCTAAAGATAAATGCCAAACTGGTTATAAATTAAAAGATAATAATGACAAAATTGTTGTTGATAAATGTATGTATGCTTATAAAATTCTATTTGATGATGCTATTTTAGGCATTGATACAGATAATTATATACTTTTTTATAAAGATAAAGAAATTAGTGGAGGAGAAATTACTTTAGAAGGTGATTATATTAAAGTAGCAGCAGTTTTCGATTTACTTGGTGATGGTACAACTTATAAATATTATGATAAATCTTTAAAACAATTAAATATTAATGAAAATATAAATATAAGTTATTTAACTAATAATGTATATAGTGGTTATGACTATCAAAGCTTTAAATATTATTTTTTGGATAAAAATTTAAATGAAATAGCGAAAGATTTTTATAATATAAATTGCTATAATAATGGTTATTGTGATGTATTTAAAAATGCAAATGAACATTATTTATATAAAGATGGTAAAGAAATTATAGATGAGATTTTTGTAAATATTAAAATAAATGATGAACATATAATTTTAGAAACATTATATAAAACATATATAATAAAACTTGGAAATAATAAGATAAAAAAGATTAATTTTAATGTTTTTTATGACATAGATTTAGATGATATTATAGAAAAATATGATTTAGAAAAGATAGAATTAAAAATAAATAAAAATGAAGAATTATTTAAAAAATATGCTTATATTGTAGAAAATAATGATATGATACTCGATTATAAAAAAGAGGTTTATGATATATTTGAAATTATAGTGGATAAGAAAGAATATTTAGATGAATTCTATTTTTTACATAAACTTGGTTATTTGAATATTAACAAAGCTGATATTTTACAGGATGGAAAAGCCTTTGGAACTTATCAAGACTTTGATACAAGAATTGATTTAGTAACGGATAAAGATAGTGTTTTATATCATGAACTTATACATTTCGTAGATTTTTCTTTTAATAATAAACAAAGTACAACTTTATATAGATGTGATAATAAAGTTGATGTATATGATGCTATTCCAAATATACCAGATAATTGTGAGTATGTAAGTTTTACGTATACTAATTATATTACAGAAGCAGGAGCTGAAATATTTACTTCAAAGTATTTTACTAAAAATGTTAGTGCTTATAGTTTGGGTACATATTATCTTGAGGCTTTAGAGTATATTTATGGTTCAAGCGCTTTAAATAAATGGTATTATGATGATACTAATTATTTTGTTAAAGTTTTATATGATGGATTTAATGATGAAAAAAATGTTATGAATGTTCTTAATGCTTTAAGTGATACAACATCTTTAGATGTAACTTATAAACATACAGGTTATTTATTGGATGTATTAATTGATTTATATAAGAAAAATATTAAGGAAGATTATTTAACTGATAAAAAGTTTGTTTTTTTGCTTAAACCAATGCTTGATTTTATGAATGCTGATAATTCAAAATACTATAAAGAATTAAATAATTATGATTATGAATTAAATTTTTTAGATAATTTGAAAAAAGATATTAATTATGATTGTTATAATTATTATGTAGAACCAATTATTATAAATGATAAAATGTATTTAAGTTGGTATGTTTGGGATTTATCTGGTACTAAAAATGCTATTGTATGGATTGATTATGATTTTAATAAAGGTGATGTTAAAGATTTTAAAATTCTAGAAGAATGATAAAAAAACCCTAAATTGTGTGTTTGCACGAATATAGGGCTTTTTTTTTTTTTTTTTTCGGTTAAAATGAGTATATAAAATAAAATATCTGTGCGTGATATTGTAATGGAGATGATGTCAAATGAAGAAAAAATATATTATATTATCAATAATTACTTTAGTTTTATTAATTACATTTGTTACAAGTTTTAATTATTTTAAAACTTCAGATACTTATGTAGAAAATAATAGTAATAATCAAACTAAAATAACTAAAGGAATATCCATGAATTTAGAACAAACAGCAGGCGCTGGAGACTATAAACAAGTAACACAAAGTAGTTGGCCAACGGAAGGATATAAGTTTAATGCAGAATTATCTAAATGTGAAAATGGAGGAGAAATAAGCTGGGATGATACAAAGAAAGCAGTGATAGTTTCAGGTAATTTGTCAGATAAATGTTATGTTTATTTTGACATTTATCAACTAACATTAGCTGAATATATAAAATCTCAATATACAGGAACCCAAGGGGATAATGCACTATATTATCATAACTCCACTTTAACAAATGGAGCTGGAGATAATTCATACAGATATGCAGGAGCAAGCGATAGTGTAAATAATTATATATGCTTAGGTTCGGATGTTGCCACATGTCCAGATGCAAATTTATTTAGAATAATAGGAGTATTTGGAGACAAAACAAAAGTAATAAGAGCAAAATCAGTTGGTTACAAAGAATGGCATACATCAAGAGTTAACACCTGGTCAAGTTCAAGTTTAAATACATATTTAAATGGAGAATATTTAACAAGTTTAGGAACATTAGTAGGCAAAATAGCTACAACAACGTGGAAAGTTGGAGGAGGTTCATGGTCTAATATAATAACTTCAGTACCTAAAGCATATCAAAATGAAGTAGGAAGTAGTGCATCAACAACAACAGTAGATAAAAAAATAGGGTTAATGTATGTAACAGATTATTATTATAGTGCAAGTCCAAGTGCATGGACACTAATGGGATATAATCCACATGATGCCACGAGAGACTATAGAGCAGCAAAAACAATAAATTGGTTATATGGAAAAGAAAGTGAATGGACCATTTCGCGCCGTTCCGACACTACGGATGAAGCGGTCATGGTGGGTGGCATTGAAAGTGTCGACAACCAATTTGTGACCGTTAGAGCTGTTGCTCGCCCGTCCTTCAATCTTGAGTCTTCGGTAAAATATGTATCAGGGTCAGGAAGTATGAGTGACCCTGTGAGGATAAAATAAATTGGGACATATTGTTTGTCTAACGACGAAGGTGCTAGGCAAACGGGGTAAAAAATTATGCTGATGCAAGAAGGATAGCAGTAGACTATGGTAGAAAAATGTCTGCCGTGGTTCGCAGATTGTGTGAGGCGGGGTAGCTGGCAGCAAAAAAGTTATTAAAAAATGTATGTAAAAACGTGGCATTGTCCATGTTTTTTTGGTATAATTAGGTAAGAATTGAGGTATATAAAATGAACGAAGAAGTAATAAAAAAAGTAAGTAATAAAATTAATTTAAAAGATTATCAAATTAAAAATGTTATTAGTATGCTTAGTGATGGTGCAACTATTCCTTTTATGGCTCGTTATAGAAAAGAAGTAACTGGTAATTTAAATGAAGATGAATTAAGATTAATTGAAACTGAATATAACTATATGGTTAATTTAGAAAATAGAAAAGAAGATGTAAAAAGATTAATTGATGAAAAAGGTATGCTTACGGAAGAATTAGTTAAAGCAATAAATGAAGCTAGTAAGTTAAGCGAAGTTGAAGATATATATGCTCCATTTAAAGAAAAGAGAAAAACTAAAGGTACGGAAGCAATTAAGTTAGGGTTAGAGCCTTTAGCTAGAATAATTATGAGTTTACCAAATAAAAATAGAGATGAAATTGCTAAAGATTTTATTAATGAAAAAGTTAAAAGTGTAGATGAAGCAATAACTAATGCGGGATATATAATTGCAGACTGGATTAGTGATAAACCTAAGTATCGTAAATCTATTAGAAATTATTATTGGTATAATGGAATAGTTAAGGGTAAACTTAAAAAAGGTGCTGTTGATGAAGCTAAGACATATGAAATTTATTATGATTTTGAGTGTAAGATAACTAATATTAAACCACATCAAGTACTTGCTTTAGCTCGTGCTGATAAAGAAAAAGTTGTAACATATTCACTTAGTTTAGATAAAAGTGGTGTTATTAAATATTTAGAAGAACAAGTAATAGGTAATAAAAAATCACCATTAGTTAGTGATGTAAAAATGTTTATTGAAGATGCTTGGAAAAGATTATTAGAACCATCTTTAGAGCGAGATATTAAAGCTGAACTTTATGATAAAGCAAGTGAGTTTGGTATAAATGAATTCGGGAATAACTTGGAAAATTTATTGCTTACACCACCGATTAAAGGTAGTGTGGTACTTGGATTTGATCCAGCATTTAGAACAGGATGTAAGCTTGCTGTATTAAATGAAAATGGTGATGTGTTAGAAATCGGAGTAATTTATCCGCATGAACCTAAAAAAGAAGTGGATATGGCTGAAAAAATAATGTTAGCTTTAATACAAAAACATAATGTTAAGATAATTGCTATTGGTAATGGTACGGCATCACGCGAAAGTGAAATGTTTGTAGCTAATTTAATTAAAAAATATAATTTAGATGTTAAATATGTTATTGTTAGTGAAGCTGGTGCTAGTGTTTATTCTGCAAGTCCTCTTGCAAAAAAAGAATTTCCTGATTATTCTGTTGAACAAAGAAGTGCTGTTTCAATTGGTAGAAGATTACAAGATGCTTTGTCAGAACTTGTTAAAATAGATCCTAAAAGCATTGGGGTAGGTTTATATCAACATGATTTGAAACAAAAAGAATTAGATGAAGAATTAGGATTTGTGGTAAGTAAAGTAGTTAATGAAGTAGGTGTTAATTTAAATAATGCTAGTGATAGTATTTTAAATCATGTTTCTGGTTTAAATAAAAAAGTCATTGGTAAAATGCAAGAATATAAAAAGAAAAATGGAGGCTTTAGATCTCGTGAAGAGCTTAAGAAAGTTGCAGGTATGGATGATAAAATATTTGAACAATCTGCAGGATTTTTACGGATTTTTGGAAGTAATCCATTAGATAAAACTAATATTCATCCCGAAGATTATGAAATTGTTAATAAAATACTAGGTGATAATAACATTGATGTAAAGTTAGTTGGTACTAAGGATATGGAAAGTAAACTAAATAATATTAAAGATAATGATGTAATAAATAAATATAATATTTCTAATGAATTATGGGAAATGATAAAAAATAACTTAGTAAATGGTGTAATAGATCCAAGAGATGAAATTAAACAAATGACTTTAAGAAGTGATGTATTAACAATTGATGATTTAGAAGTTGGAATGCAATTGGAAGGAACTGTAAGAAATGTAACTGCTTTTGGTGCATTTGTAGACATAGGTCTTCATGATGATGGACTTGTGCACATTTCTAAAATGAGTAAATCGTTTGTAAAACATCCAAGTGAGATACTTAAAGTCGGAGATATAATAACAGTTTATGTTTGTGGAATAGATAAAGAAAAAGGAAGAGTTAATTTATCATTAATAGAGGAGTAAATAAATGAAGTTATTTAAATTAATTAAATTGTTAATTTTTGTAATAGTGGTTGGAGGTTTATTCTTGCTACTTACTAATAAGACTTTTGTTTATGATACATATAAAAGTGATGATGTAAAGGAAGGTATACCTATTAGTAGGTTTATGTATGTAAAAGAGAATAATTTAGATGTAACATTTTATACTTTTGTAAATAAAGAAAAGTTAGAGAGAGTTAAAGATGAATATTTAAAATCATTAGATGATTGTTATGGTAAATATTACTATGATAAAGATAATGATATTACAATAACTAATTATGAAATAAAGAAAAATAAATATTATAAAGAAGTAAATATTAGTTATGTAAAGGATAATTATTGTAGTAGTGATTATAAGTTAAGTGATATGTGGGTTTATGAATATAATAGTTTAAGTGCTTATTTAGATGGCGATATAAGTGAAAAAGCTATGAGTGGATTAATAGATAAAGTTTATAATAGTAAAAAAATTGAACCCATAATAACTGATTATAAAAATAAATATAGTTTAAAGGTAAATTGTGATAAGAATGGTGATAAATACTCTTTAATATTTGAAGATTTTAATGATAATCAATTATTAGTAAAAAAAGAAGTAAATAAAGATATTAAATTTGCTGTATATGAAATAGAAGATGTAAAGATGTATTTGGAGGGATTAGATGAAATTAAATAAAAAAGATATAAGATTCTTAATACTTTATACTGTTTTGTTAATATTTGGATTTATTTATATAAAAGAAATATTTAGTATATTAAGATATATTATTAAAATATTTATGCCTTTTATAATTGGAATAATGATTGCTTTTGTTTTAAATGTTTTGATGGAAGTGATTGAAAATAAATGGTTTGAAAAATTAAATTGGAATAAAAATACTAAAAGGGCAGTAAGTTTAACATTATCTATTTTTATTGTCATTGGATTTTTTATAATATTAATGTTGTTAATAATTCCAAATTTACAAGATACTATAGTTATATTTGCTAATAATATACCTGATTATTTAAGTAATTTAAAAGAGTTATTATTAAAATTAAATGTATCTAATAATGTAATTAATGATATAATGGAAACTTTAAGTAATTTAGGAGATACAGCTAAGGAATATGTTTTAAATAATAGTGGAAAAGTAATTGAAGCTACATTTGGAATAGCAAGTAATGTATTAAATGCATTTGTAAATGTTTTTATAGGTATAGTTTTTGCAATATATTTCTTAATTGATAAAGAAAAAATAAGTAGACAATTTAATAATATAATGAAAGCATATTTGCCTAGTAAGAGTTGTAATAAAATAATTGATATTGCTGAATTATCTAATAGAGTTTTTGCTAATTTTGTTAGTGGTCAATGTTTGGAAGCTATAATTATTGGTGTTTTATGTTTCTTTGGAATGATTATTTTAAGGCTTCCGTATGCTGGCGCTATTTCAGTTTTAGTAGGGTTTACAGCATTAATTCCAGTTTTTGGAGCTTTTATTGGTACGATTGTTGGAGCATTCTTAATATTTATGGTAAATCCGTTGCAAGCAGTAATATTTTTTATATTTATTATTGTTCTTCAACAACTTGAAGGTAATTTGATTTATCCTCATGTAGTGGGTAAGTCTGTAGGTCTTCCGGGTATTTGGGTTTTAGTGGCTGTTACTGTAGGTGCTAGTATTAATGGAATTTTAGGAATGTTATTAAGTGTTCCTTTAGCATCAATTATTTATAGCATTTTAAAAACAGATGTTAATTTAAAATTAAAAAAGAAAAACACAAGAGAATAAAACTTGTGTTTTTATGTGTAAAGAAACATCTTAAAGGTCACGCCTTTGGTAAAAAATATGAAAAAGAGATGTTTCTTACAAATTAATTATATTTTATAATGAAGATTATGTCAAATTATAATACTAGTTTTATTTAAATTTTTGTATTATAATATGTATGTATTTTTCTTTTGGAAAAATAATAAATAAAAAACTGGACAAGGCATTTGTTATAATTAGCTTTTTTGATAGCGAATAAATTATAATATAAATAGAAAAGAGGTAAATATATGTATAGAGAAGATTTTCCTATGTTAAAACAAGATATAATATACTTTGATAATGGTGCTACAAGTTTAAAACCCCAATGTGTTATAAATAAAATGACGGAGTATTATGAAAATTATAGTGCAAATGCTCATCGCGGAGATTATGATATTTCTTTTAAAGTTGATGTTGAATATGAAAATGCTCGTGAAGAGGTTAAAAATTTTATAAATGCTAAATCTAAAGAAGAGGTAGTATTTACAAGTGGTACAACGGATTCTTTAAATATGATTGCTAATGGTTTTTTTTCAAACTTGCTAGAAGCTGGAGATGAAATTTTAATAACAACTAGTGAACATGCATCAAATGTTCTTCCTTGGTTTAGGTTAAGTAAAGATTTAGGTTGTGTTGTTAACTTTATTCCTTTGGATGAGTCATTACATGTAACTTTAGATAATGTTAGAAAAAGTATAACATCTAATACTAAAGTTATTGCTTTAGCTGGTATTACTAATGTGGTCGGTGATATTAGGCCTATTAAAGAGATTACTAAACTTGCTCATGAACATAATATTTTTGTAGTAGTAGATGGAGCTCAAATGGTTCCACATTTAAAAACTGATGTTCAAGATCTAGATATTGACTTTTTGGCTTTTTCAGGACATAAAATGCTTGGACCAACAGGGGTTGGAGTTTTATATGGTAAGAAAGAATTACTTGAAGAATTAGAACCTATTAATTTAGGTGGAGGAATGAATGAATCTTTTGATACAGTTGATACAGTTTATTTAAAGGGCTTACCGACAAGGCTTGAAGCAGGTACTCCGAATATTGCAGGTGTAATTGGTTTAGGTGAAGCTGTTAGATATATTAATAAAATTGGTATGGATAAAATTCATGAAAGAGAATTACATTTAAGAGATTATTTGATTGAAAAATTAATGCCTTTAAGTCATGTTGATATAATAAATCTTGAAGCTGATAGTGGAATTCTAGCATTTAATGTTGATGGAATATTTAGTCAAGATGTTGCTTATTATTTAAATAAATATAATGTTTGTGTAAGAGCAGGTAATCATTGTGCTAAAATACTTAAAAATGCAACTGGAGTTACAAATACTTTAAGAGTTAGTTTATTTTTCTATAATACGGAAAAAGAAATTGATGAATTTGTGGAACTATTAAAAAATAAAGAAAAAATAGAAGAGGAAATGATCTAATTTTTGTATAGCTGTTAAAAAATAAACACTGTTTTGTTCAGTGTTTATTTTCTATTGCTTTATGATATACTTTTAAAATATCTGCTGCAAAAACTTCTTTTGAATATTTATATGTACTATTTCTTGCATTAGTGGCCATATCTTTATAAAGTTTTTTGTCATTCATTAGTTTAAAAATATAATCTTTGAATTCTGTGTCATTTTTAAATAAATATCCATTGTAGTTTGGTTCAATCATAGCCCTAAAGGAATCATCTTCGATACATAATGTTGGTTTAGATGCTGCGAGCCCTTCAATAATTGTAAGTCCTTGTGTTTCTGTTTTTGAAAAAGAAACTACAACATTAAAGATGTTAAAGTATGTTGGTACAAGGTCATAATCTATTTTATTTGTAAATATAACATAATTTTCTAAATTTAGTTTTTTAGTTAATTCTTTTAAATTATCTAAATCTGGGCCACCGCCCACTAATAAGACTTTGATATTGGTGTTAACTTTTATCATATCTTTAATATTGTAAAGTAATTTATCAAAACTTTTTTCGGGTGCAATTCTTCCTACTGAACCTATTATAAAATCTGTGTCTTTTATTTTATATTTGTTTTTTATACTTTGGATATTTTTTTTCATTGATGGCGTTATTTTAAATTTATCAATGTCTATACCTGTAGGAATAACATTTACTTGTTTTATTATGTTATATTTATTTATAAATAAGTCTTTTATTTTGTCTGTTGGCACAATTAATTCATCGCATCTTTTTTCACAATAATATTTTGTGATTTTAATAGCTAATTTTTTTGCAAAATTATCAAAATGCCCATGTGTTACATAATGTACATAATCTTCATACAATGTGTGATATGTATGTACTATAGGTAAGTTTAATTTTTTTGCTACGATTCTAGAAAAGTAACCAACTCCAAATTCTGTTTGGGAATGAATAACATCTAAATTCCATTCTTTAATTATTTTCATTGCTTTTTTAGAATATATACCTGTTAATTTTGTTTCATAAATTCCAGTTTTTATTCCTGGTAAATAAATTATTTTATTTTTTTTGTCATAAATGAATTTGTTGTTATCTAAGTTTGCTGTTACTATATATACTTCATGATGCATTTTTTCTAATGCAGTTTTTAACATTTTAATACTTGTTGTAACTCCCGATATATGGGGTTCATATGCATCTGTAAATATTCCTATTTTCATTTTTTACCTCGTTTTTCTATATATTAAGTATAATATATTTTGTATGTTTTGTATACAAAATGTTTAAAATTGTATGTTTTTTGTTTTTTTAATATTTCCCTAAAAATGAGACGAAATAGCATGAATATCCCGATTTATGTCGATTTTCGACGGACGATTTTTCTTGCATTTTTTGGTACTTCTCTTTAAGATATAGACTTATCGAAGGGAGAAATTTTATGCCTAGTAAATTAATAGAAAAAAATAAAACAAAGGATATCTTTTATGGCTTTAATTATGATAAGATGTTTAAAGCCATATTCGTGGGGTTTAATGAAGATCGAACACACTTACTTTGTGAACTTTTAAGTGAATGCTTAGATATTAAAATAGA
>JABLTL010163003.1_pt1 | contig 13191 bp, 11 predicted proteins | sample 7160151 | NCBI WGS metagenome assembly JABLTL01 (sample SAMN14651223, study PRJNA627086) | human gut metagenome | isolation source: feces | host: Homo sapiens
AATTTTACATTAACAGCCCCGGCGGCGCCGTGACCGCAGGGATGGCGATCTACGATACCATGCAGTATATCAAGGCGGACGTGTCCACCATCTGCATCGGCATGGCAGCCAGCATGGCAGCGTTCCTGCTGGCCGCCGGCGCCAAGGGCAAGCGCATGGCGCTGCCCAACGCGGAGATCATGATCCATCAGCCGGCAGCCGGCACCCAGGGCAAGGTCACTGATATGGCCATCGACGTGGAGCGGTTCCTCCGCATCAAGAAGCGCATGAACCAGATCCTGGCGGACAACACCGGCAGAACGGTGGAGGAGATCCAGCGGGATACCGAACGGGACCACTGGTTCACTGCCGATGAGGCGAAAGAATACGGCCTGGTAGACCAGGTGATCCATCATCGATAAGGAAACAGAGAGAGCGGGGACTGGAACTGGAATCCGGTTTCTGCTCTTTCTCTTAATGTAAGGATAAGGGATGAACTATGGCAAAGAATGAAGAACGCAGAGCAGTTCGCTGCTCCTTTTGCGGAAAAATGCAGGAACAGGTGAAGCGCATCATCGCAGGACCCGGATGCTACATTTGTGACGAGTGTGTCACCCTGTGCAACCGTATCATTGCCGAGGCCCAGGAGACCGATGATCGCTATGCCACGCCGGAAGTACAGGAGGAGATCCCTACCCCCAAGGACATCCGTGCCGTTCTGGATCAGTATGTCATCGGCCAGGACGAGGCAAAGGTGGCCCTCTCCGTGGCCGTCTACAACCACTATAAGCGCATCTTCTTTGGGGGCGGAGACGATGTGGAATTGCAGAAGAGCAACATCCTGCTCCTCGGCCCCACCGGCAGCGGCAAGACCCTCATCGCCCAGACCCTGGCGCGTATCTTGAAGGTTCCCTTCGCCATCGCCGATGCCACCACGCTGACCGAGGCCGGTTACGTAGGCGACGACGTGGAGAATATCCTGCTGCGCCTGGTGCAGGCTGCCGACTACGACATCGAGCTGGCCCAGCGGGGCATCATCTACGTGGACGAGATCGACAAGATCGCCCGGAAGAGCGAGAATACCTCCATCACCCGGGACGTCTCCGGCGAGGGTGTCCAGCAGGCACTGCTGAAGATTCTGGAAGGCACCGTGGCCAACGTGCCGCCCCAGGGCGGAAGAAAGCACCCCCATCAGGAATTTTTGCAGGTGGATACCACCAACATCCTGTTCATCTGCGGCGGCGCCTTCGACGGCATCGAGAAGATCATCGAGTCCCGCACCGACCGCAAGAGCATCGGCTTCGGCGGCGACGTGGCCACCAAGCAGGATCGGGACAGCGGCGTGCTGCTGGAGGAACTCCAGCCTCATGACCTGCTGAAATTCGGCCTGATCCCCGAACTCATCGGCCGTCTGCCGGTCATCACCACCCTGCGGGCGCTGGATCGGGATCAGCTGGTGGAGATTTTGACCAAGCCTAAGAACGCCCTGGTTAAGCAGTACCAGAAGCTGTTGGAGTACGATCATGTGGATCTGGAATTCCAGCACGAGGCTCTGGAGGCGGCGGCTGACAAGGCGTTGGAGCGGGGCATTGGCGCCCGCGGACTGCGGGCAGTGCTGGAGGCCACCATGACCGAGCTGATGTACGAGGTGCCCTCTGACCCCACCATCTCCAAGGTGGTCGTCACCCCGGACAGCGTGCTGAAGAAAGGCAAACCCATTGTAGAACATGACAATGCGCGGCTGGATGCGCCCAACCAGGAAGCTGGCGGGGCAGCAGGTCAGGAGTCCGACCAGGTCGGCTCCGGTCACGCATCTTAACGATGTCATCAGAACCAGACAGGCCGCAGGATCGGGGAGATCGTGCGGCCTTTTTCCCCATCAACTCCATCCAACTTAGAAAGGAGTCGTGTATTATGAGCGAATTGGAACACAAGGAAACGATGCAGGCACTGACGCTGCCCACCATGGCGCTGCGGGGCATCACTGTGTTTCCCAGTATGTTGCTGCACTTTGATGTGGGACGGCAAACTTCCATCAAAGCCCTGGATCAGGCGGTGGAGCTGGGCTCCTATCTCTTTCTGGTCCCCCAGAAGGATCTGTCCGTAGACGATCCAGAGCTTTCCGACCTGTACAGCATCGGCACCATCGCCGCCGTCCGGCAGGTGCTGCGCCTGCCCGGTGACAGCATCCGGGTGATGGTGGAGGGCATCGCTCGCGCCCGTGCCATCGAATGTTGGCAGGACAAACCCTTCTTCGTCATGCAGGTGGAGCAGATCCAGCCCGGTGAGAAGACGGCCAACACCGTCCGCGCCGAGGCGGTCATCCGCATCACCTACGACCTCATCCAGCGCTACTGCGAGCTGTCCCCCAAGACCTCCTCTGACGTGCTGCTGACCGTAGTGGACAGCAACAATCCGGGGTATATGGCGGACTATATGGCCCAGAACCTGTCCATCCGAGGGGAGGACAAGCAGACCATCCTGGAGGAGCTGCGCCCGGTGCGCCGCCTGGAGAAGATGAACCGCATCCTGCGCCGAGAGATCCAGGTGCTGGAGATGGAGAAGGAGCTGGAGACCAAGGTCAAGGAGCAGGTGAGCCAGAACCAGAAGGACTACTACCTGCGGGAACAGCTGAAGGTCATCCAGTCCGAGCTGGGCGAGACCGGCGACGGCATGGACGAAATCACCGAGTACGAGCAGAAGATCAACGCCGCCAAGCTGCCGGAGGAAGTGGACGCAAAGCTCCGCAAAGAGCTGAACCGGCTGAGCAAGCAGCCCTACAGCTCCGCAGAAGCCTCCGTCCTGCGCAACTACCTGGACGTGTGCCTGGAGCTGCCGTGGACGGTGCGGACGAAAGAGCGACTGAACGTGGAGGCGGCCAGAAAGGTGCTGGACGCGGACCACTATGGGCTGGACAAGGTGAAGGAACGCATCTTGGAGTTCCTGGCGGTGAAGCAGCTGGCACCCGACCTCCGTGGGCAGATCATCTGCCTGGTGGGGCCTCCCGGCGTGGGCAAGACCTCCATCGCGTCCTCTCTGGCCAAGGCCATGAACCGGAAGATGGCTCGGGTCTCCCTGGGCGGCATCCACGACGAGGCGGAAATCCGCGGTCACCGGAAGACCTACGTGGGCGCCATGCCCGGCCGCATCATCGCCGCCATCCAGAAGGCAGGCAGCTGCAATCCGCTGCTGCTGCTGGACGAGATCGACAAGCTGGGCGCCGACAGCCGCAGTGACCCTTCGGCGGCGCTGTTGGAGGTGCTGGACGCGGCTCAGAACGCCACCTTTAGAGACCACTTCTTGGAACTGCCTTTCGATCTGTCCGACGTGGTGTTCATCACCACCGCCAACGACCTGAGCACGGTCTCCCGGCCGCTGCTGGATCGTATGGAGGTCATCGAGCTGAGCAGCTATACCGATGAAGAGAAATTGCAGATCGCCCGGCGGCATCTGCTGCCCAACGAGATGAAGCGCCACGGCCTCACCGGCCGCAGCCTGCGGGTCACCGACGGGGCGATTCGGGAAATTATCACCGGTTACACCCGCGAGTCCGGCGTCCGTCTGCTCCAGCGGGAGCTGGCGTCTGTGTGCCGGAAGGCGGCCATGGAGCTGGTGACTACCGAGACAAAGCGAGTCACTGTCAACGGGGACAACCTGGAGCACTTCTTGGGCATCCGCCGCTACCATCCGGAGAAGCTGGATCACACCCCTCAGGTGGGTCTGGTCAACGGCCTGGCCTGGACCAGTGTGGGCGGCACCCTGCTGGAGGTAGAAGTGAACGTGGTGCCTGGCTCCGGTAAGGTGGAGCCTACCGGCAACCTGGGGGACGTGATGAAGGAGTCCTGCCATTCGGCCATCTCCTATATCCGCTCCCGCACCAGTCAGCTGAACATCGACCCGGACTTCTACAAGACCAAGGACATCCACATCCATTTCCCGGAAGGCGCCGTGCCCAAGGACGGCCCCTCCGCCGGCGTGACCATCACCACCGCCATCGTCTCCGCCCTGACCAACACGCCGGTGCGCGCCGACGTGGCTATGACCGGGGAAGTGACCCTGCGGGGGAGAGTGCTGGCCATCGGCGGGCTGAAGGAGAAGACCATGGCGGCCTATCGCAACGGCATTCAGACGGTCCTCATCCCGGCGGAAAACCAGAAGGATTTGGAAGAGATCGACCAGACCGTGCGGCAGGCACTGCACTTTGTGCCGGTGGAGCAGGTGGACGAGGTGCTGGCGGAAGCGCTGGCCTACCCGGTCACCACCCCCGACGCCAGCAGCGATGTGCCCGCCCTCCCGTTAGAAGACAGCACCGCACAGCCTGCCGCTGTGGGGCTGCAGCAGTGAGGTAAGAGATGAATCTACACAACGCGGAATTTATCCGCTCCTCCGCCAGCAAGAAGGATTTCATTCGGGACGGCCGTCCCCAGATCACCATGGCCGGCCGCTCCAACGTGGGCAAATCCTCGGTCATCAATCGTTTGCTGGATCGGAAGAATTTTGCTCGGGTGGGCAACGCCCCCGGCAAGACCAGTCAGGTGAACTACTTTCTGATCGACAAGAAGGTGTACTTCGTAGACCTGCCCGGCTACGGCTACGCACGGGTCTCCCACGCGGAAAAAGCCCGCTGGGCACGGCTCATGGAGGACTATTTCGCCGACGGGCAGATCACCGTGGGGCTCCTCATCGTGGACGCCCGCCACAAGCCCACCGCCGATGATCAGACCATGGCGCAATGGTTCCACGAGACCGGGTGCCCCTTCATTGTGGTGGCAAATAAGCTGGATAAGTTGAAGAAATCCGAAATTGAGGGCAATCTTCAGCGCATCCGCGAGACATTGGAGCTGGCGGAGGACGAAAAACTCATCCCGTTCTCGGCGGAGAAGGGGACAGGGAAACAGGAGTTGCTGACGGCGCTGTTTGACAACCTGTAAAGGACAAAGCCCTTTCACGAAAATGCTTGCATTTTCGTGAAGCATATTGCGCTTTATTCCGGTATCTTTGATACCGGAACGCTGTGAGACAGGAATGGACACCGGATAGGACTTCCTATCCGGTGTTTTTCTCTTGGACACAAAATTGAAAAAAGCTCTTTACAATAGCACTTTATCGTGGTAATATATTAGTGCATTTTGATTTTCCTTTTTTGAGGAAGCATCCAAACACTTAGAAACCAATTACTTAGGAGAGAAGCACTATGAAGAACATGAAGAAATTTGCCAGCCTGGGTCTGTCCCTGGTGATGATGCTGTCCCTGGCCGCTTGCGGCGGCTCCAAGACCCCTGCGGCCTCTGGCTCTGCTGCACCCGCTGGTTCCGCCGACGGCTCCGCTGCCGCCGCTGAGAGCGATCTGGAATACGTCAAGGGCAAGGGCAAGCTGGTCGTCGGTATCACCGATTTCGCTCCCATGGACTACAAGGACAAGGACGGCAAGTGGATCGGCTTCGATGCTGATAATGCCACTGCGTTTGCCAAGTCCCTGGGCGTTGACGTGGAATTCATCGAAGTGGACTGGGACAACAAGATCATGGAGCTGGACTCCAAGAGCATCGACTGTGTCTGGAACGGCATGACCCTGACCGATGAGGTCAAGAACTCCATGGAGACTTCTAAGCCCTACTGTGAAAACGCACAGGTCGTGGTTGTCAAGGCCGCTGATGCGGACAAGTACAAGGACACCGACAGCCTGAAGGATCTGAAGTTCGCCGCTGAAGCTGGTTCCGCTGGTGCAGCCGAGGTCAAGAAGCTGGGGCTGAAGTGCACCGAGCTGACCACCCAGGCTGATGCCCTGATGGAAGTCCAGGCCGGCACCTCTGACGCCTGCGTCATCGACCTGCTGATGGCCGGCGCTATGATCGGCGAAGGCACCAGCTACACCGATCTGACCTATACCGTCAAGCTCAACAGCGAAGAATACGGCGTTGGCTTCCGCAAGGGCTCCGACCTGGCAGCCGCTCTGAACGACTTCTTCGCCGCTTCCTACAAGGATGGCTCCCTGAAGAAGACCGCTGAAACCTATGGCGTTCAGGAATCTCTGATCGCACAGTGATCGGCACGGCCATTCATTTATAATGTTATCCATCGCAAAGGCAGAGAGGTTCCTCTCTGCCTTTGTGGAGGTTTTCGGAAGCGAGGTTTTCATTGATGTTCCTAACCGTCACCCTATCCCTGTTCGAGGGCTTAGCCGTCACCGTCAAGCTCTTCGCGCTCACCCTTCTGTTCGCTCTGCCTCTGGGGCTGGTCATCAGCTTCGGCTCCATGAGCAAACTGAAGGTGCTGCGCTACCCGGTCAAGACGCTGGTCTGGATCGTCCGAGGGTCCCCCTTGATGATCCAGCTCCTCATCGTCTACTACGGCCTGCCCATCGTCTTCGGTATCCCGCCGCTGCCCCGTTTTCCGGCAGCGCTCATTGCATTCGTCTTTAACTACGCCTGCTATTTCTCCGAGATCTACCGGGGCGGCATCGAAGCCATCCCCAAGGGACAGTATGAGGCCGGTCAGGTGCTGGGCATGACCAAGAACCAGATCTTCTTCAAGGTCGTCCTCCTGCAGGTGGTCAAGCGCATCGTGCCCCCCATGTCCAACGAGATCATCACCCTGGTCAAGGACACCTCGCTCGCCCGCATCATCGCTGTGTACGAGCTGATTTGGAGCGGCCAGACCTTCATCAAGAGCGCCGGTATCATCTGGCCTTTGTTCTACACCACCGTGTTCTACCTGGTGTTCAACGGCGGCCTGACCCTGCTGTTCGGCTACATCGAGAGAAAACTTGATTTCTTCAAGTGCTGAGGAGGATAGAACCATGGCGATGTTAGATGTGAAGAACATTAGTAAGAGCTTCGGCGCCACCCGCGTCCTGGAAGACATCAGCTTCTCCCTGGAGCAGGGGGAGACGGTGGCGGTCATCGGTGCGTCCGGCAGCGGCAAGACCACCCTGCTGCGCTGCCTGACCTACCTGGAAAAGGCGGACAAGGGTACCGTGGCCATCAACGGGCAGACGGTCTTTGACGCCGCCAGCCAGCACAAGCTCACGGACAGCGAACTGCGGGATCGGCGGCTTCACTTTGGGATGGTCTTCCAGTCCTTCAACCTGTTCCCCCAGTACACCGCGCTGGAGAACGTCATGCTGGCCGGCCAGCTGCTGGCCAAGGAGCGGCCGGACTACAAGAGCCGCAAGAAGGAGATCAACCAGGAGGTAGAGGCCAAGGCTAAAGAGCTGCTGGCTCAGGTGGGGCTCAGCGACCGGATGGGGAACTACCCCCACCAGCTCTCCGGCGGACAGCAGCAGCGGGTGGCCATCGCCCGTGCGCTGGCCCTGGAGCCGGACATCCTCTGCTTTGACGAACCCACTTCCGCACTGGACCCGGAGCTGACCGGAGAGGTGCTCAAGGTCATCCGCTCCCTGGCGGAGCGCAAGATGACCATGGTTATCGTCACCCATGAGATGGCCTTCGCCCGGGACGTGGCCGACCGGGTCATCTTCATGGATCAGGGCTATATCGTGGAGCAGGGGAAGGCGGAAGAGGTCATCAACAACCCCAAGGAGGAGCGCACCAAGCAGTTCCTCTCCCGATACGCATCGGAACAGTCTTTCTCCTAATCTTTTTGCAAGGTATGTTGCATCCAACGGCGGAGCGCAGGGGCGTTCCGCCGTTCTTTTGCTTGTTTGTGAACATACAAACACACCCTGATTTTTACTGTAACGTTAATTTGTGCATGAAATAGGAAAGCGATAGCAGATTTGTGACCGAAATGGGGTCAGTTTTGAGAGAGAACAGCAAAAAGGGAAAAAAGCTGAATGATTTTTTGGGCAAAATGACGAAAAAGTTCAATCCGTCCCTGAAAGACAGATGCAAGGCCAAAGCCAGCGATTCCCTACGAATGTCCGCCATTGGCGGACAAAATGTGACGGATTCCTTTCCAAACTGTGAATTTTCTGCGACAGCGCCCCTTCTTTCTGGCGATAATCCCACTTGCCAAATCGGATGAAAGTGCGTAAAATAACAGTACATTTTAATAATGGTTCACCAGGGCGTTTTGACCTCTCTTGCCAGAGCGCCCAAATCAAAACAGGAGGAAACAACACAATGAAAAAGTTAACAGCACTCGTGCTGGCACTGTGCATGGCACTGGGCCTGGCCGCTTGCGGCGGCTCCAAGGACACCGGCTCCGCAGCAGGCAGCACCGCAGCAGCCAGCGGCGATACCGTCAAGATCGGCGTCTATGAACCTCAGTCCGGTGATAACGGCGCAGGCGGCAAGCAGGAGATCCTGGGCGTCCAGTACGCAAACTCCATTGCTCCCACTGTCGAGATCGGCGGCAAGACCTACAACGTCAAGCTGGAGATCGTCGATAACGAAAGCTCCAACGACAAGGCCGTCAGCGCAGCCAGCCAGCTGGTCTCTCAGGGCGTCTCCGTTGTCCTGGGCTCCTATGGCTCCGGCGTCTCCATCGCCGCTTCTGACACCTTCAAGAACGCAGGCGTTCCCGCCATCGGCATCACCTGCACCAACCCTGCTGTCACCGCAGGCAACACCCATTACTTCCGCGCTTGCTTCATCGACTCCTTCCAGGGTCCCGTCCTGGCAAACTATGCCTATGACAACCTGAAGGTCAAGAAGGCTTACTGCCTGAGCAAGCTGGGCGATGACTACTCCGGCGGTCTGGTCAGCTACTTCACCAAGCAGTTTGAAAAGAAGGGCGGCCAGGTAGTCAAGGCTGAGTTCCCCGAAGGCAACAGCGACTTCACCTCCTACATTGCTAACGCAAAGAAGGAAGGCTGCGGCGTATTCTATGCTCCCATCTCCATCGAAGCAGCACAGCTGGTCATCAACCAGGCAGCAAGCCAGAACCTGGGTATGCCCATCCTGGCAGGCGACACTTGGGACTCCAACGTGATCCTGGAAGCTGCAAAGGGCACTGACGTGAAGATCGACGTCACCACCTTCTATGCTGACGGCACCAACAAGGAATTTGAAAAGGGCATCAAGGAATGGATCAACGCCGACTCCACCAACCTGAAGAACAACGGCGGCAACGACACCCTGTCCGCAGTTTCCGTTATGGGCTATGATGCTTATATGCTGGCTCTGGAAGGCCTGAAGGCCGCTGGCAGCACCGATCCTGCTGACGTTATGAAGGCTCTGCCCAGCGTCTCCTATGACGGCATCACTGGCACCATCACCTTCGACGAGACCGGCGACGCAAAGGTCAAGACCGCTTACGTCAAGAGCGTTGACAATGAGACCGGCACTTGGGTTGGCGGCGGCTCCGTCACCATGGACGAATAAGATCCAGGTCTGAACGCGATTTTAGTCGGCACATTCACAAGTATGAAATGCGGCGGGGGCCTGACGGTCCCCGCCGTCTATGCGTTTGCCTCTGATCGGGGCGGCGCAGCCGCGCACGCAAACCATTCTTCCGAGGAGGAACAACATGAGCTTTATTCAGGAAAACCTGCCGTTCCTATTGGCAGGTATCTCCGTAGGCGGCCAGTACGCTCTGATCGCCATCGGCTACACGATGGTATACGGCATCCTGCGCCTGATCAACTTCGCACACGGTGACGTGTTCATGGTGGCGGGCTTGGTCATGGTCTATGCAGCCACCGCTCTGCCATTGTACATCTCTATCCCACTGGTCATCATCCTGACCGTCATCCTGGGTGTGGCCATCGAAAAGGTGGCCTATAAACCCCTGCGGACCGCACCGAGAATGTCGGTCATGATCTCCGCCATCGGCGTGAGCTATCTGCTCCAGAACCTGGCCCTGTACGTCACCGGCGGCCTGGCCAAGGTCTATCCTCAGATCCCCGGCCTGTCTGCCAACGTCACCATCGGCGGCGCGTCCACCAAGTGGGTCACCATCATCACCCCCATCCTGACCATCATCCTGGTGGTCATCCTCACCCAGCTCATCAACCACACCAAGATCGGTATGGCCATGCGGGCGGTCTCCCGTGACTTCGAGACCAGCCAGCTGATGGGCATCAAGATCAACAACGTCATCAGCATGACCTTCGTCATCGGCACCTTCCTGGCCGCCATCGGGTCCCTGCTGTACTTCACCAATTATCAGTCCGTCGTCCCCACCTCCGGCGCTATGCCTGGCCTGAAAGCCTTCGTGGCTGCGGTCTTCGGCGGCATCGGCTCCATCCCCGGTGCAGTCATCGGCGCGTTCATCATTGGTATCTGCGAAAACATCATCAAGGGTCTGGGCTGGACCACCTTCTCCGATGCGTTCACCTTCGCCCTGCTGATCGTCGTCCTCTGTGTCAAGCCCACCGGCCTGTTCGGTGAGAAGGTCACAGATAAGGTGTAAGGAGGGTATGGAAATGACAAATAAAAAAGCCAAGACCCTGCGCACCATGTTGGCCATCGTCCTGTTTTATATCTTGCTGTTCGTGTTGGAGCAAGTCCTCCCGTCTTCCTCCATCCTGTTCCCGGTCCTGAAGAAGACCGCCGTCTACGCACTGGTGGCCGTCTCCATGAACCTGCTTAACGGCTTCACCGGCCTGTTCTCTCTGGGTCAGGCGGGCTTCATGCTGCTGGGCGCTTACACCTACGCCATCATCATGGTTCCCGAAGCCTCCCGCGAGAGCGTCTACCGGATGTTCAGCGGCGAGCACTGGGTCAAGTTCTCCCTGGCTGACCTCTTCGGCACCACCGGCGTCGGTTCCGTCGTCGGCATGCTCATTGCCCTCATCCTGGGCGGCTTGGTGGCAGCCCTGTTCGCCTGGCTCATCGGCCTGCCCGTCCTGCGCCTGAAGAGCGACTATCTGGCCATCGCCACCCTGGGCTTTGCGGAGATCATCCGCGCCATCTTCCAGTGGGACAAGCTCGGCCCCCTCACCAACGGCGCAAACGTCCTGGGTGGGTTCCCGTATTTCAACTCCACTGTAGCCTATTACCTGGTGGCCGGTGTCTGCATCGCACTCATCGTCCTTTTGATCAACTCCACCTACGGCCGTGCCTTCAAGGCCATCCGTGACGACGAAGTGGCAGCAGAGGCCATGGGCGTCAATCTGTCCCGGCACAAGATGATGTCCTTCGTGGTCAGTTCCTTCTTCGCCGGTATCGGCGGCGGTCTGCTGGCGATGTATCAGTGCATGGCTCAGGCCAACAACTTCAAGACCAACATGACCTACGAAATTTTGCTCATCGTCGTCATCGGCGGTATCGGCTCCATCTCCGGCTCCGTCATCGCCAGCTTCCTGTTCACCGCCTGCAACGAGTGGTGGCTGCGTTTCCTGGACGACGACTCCCTGGGCATCTTCCTCTTCCGCGGCGGCTTCCGTAAAGTCGTCTTCGCCGTGGTCATCATGGTCATCGTCCTGTTCTTCCGTCAGGGTCTGATGGGAGATAAGGAATTGCCGGATAAGTTCCGGGATTGGAAAGCAAAGCTCCAGCGCCGGAAAGAGAAGAAAAAGGAGGCAGTGAAATGAGTGAAAACGTCCTCCGTGTGGAAAATGTAACCATGCAGTTCGGCGGCGTCGTGGCCGTTGACAATATGAACCTGGAGGTCAATCAGGACGAGATCGTCTCCCTCATCGGCCCCAACGGCGCTGGTAAGACCACCGCCTTCAACGTCATCACCGGCGTTTACGCCCCCACCAACGGCTCCGTCTACTTCCGGGGGAACAAGATCATCGAGAATCACCCCCAGGGCAAGATGAAGAAGCTGTATAAGGGGGAGCACGCAGGCGATTACAAGCGCGTCCTCCAGCCCACTCCTGATAAGGTCACCAAGCTGGGCATCGCCCGTACCTTCCAGAACATCCGTCTGTGGAAGTCCCAGACTGTCTTTGAAAACGTCCTCATCGCCAAGCATTGCCGCGTCCACGCTGGCATGCTCTCTGCCACCTTCCGCATGAACAAGGCGGAGGAGAAGCGGCAGCGGGAAGAGTGCGCGGAGCTGCTCCACGTGTTAGGTCTGGACGACGTGCGGGATGAGCTGGCCACCTCGCTGCCCTACGGTGAGCAGCGCCGCGTGGAGATCGCCCGTGCCCTGGCCTCCGAGCCGTCCCTGCTGCTGCTGGACGAACCGGCTGCCGGTATGAATCCCCAGGAGACCAATGAGCTGACTGAGTTCATCGGCCGCATCCGGGATGACTTCAAGCTGACCGTCTTCATGATCGAGCACCACATGGACTTGGTCATGGATATTTCCGACCGCATCTACGTGCTGGACTTCGGCAAGCTCATCGCAGACGGTACGCCGGATGAGATCCAGAACAACCAGCGGGTTATTGACGCATATTTGGGGGTGGCTGACGATGCTTAAAATTGAAAACCTTCACGTCGCCTACGGCGGCATCCAGGCCCTGCGCGGCATCTCCCTGGAAGTGCCTGACGGCCAGATCGTCACCCTGATCGGCGCCAACGGCGCTGGCAAATCCACCATGCTCCGCACCATCACCGGTCTGGTCAAGGCGCAGAGCGGTTCCATCCAGTGGAACGGCAAGGAGCTGATTGGCCTGTCCATCGACCAGATCATCAGCGAAGGCATCGCCATGTCCCCGGAGGGACGTCGGGTGTTCGCTGACCTGACGGTGCTGGAGAACCTCAAAATTGGTGCTTACCTGCGCAAGGACAAGGACGGCATCCAGAAGGACATCGAGTGGGTCTACTCCTTGTTCCCCCGCCTCCAGGAGCGGAGCTGGCAGGCTGCCGGTACCCTGTCCGGCGGCGAACAGCAGATGCTGGCGGTGGGGCGTGCCCTCATGAGCCGCCCCAAGCTGATGATGCTGGATGAACCTTCCCTGGGTCTGGCACCTCTGGTGGTGCAGGACATCTTCTCCATCATCAAGGAGATCAACAACCAGGGCGTCACCGTCCTGCTCATCGAGCAGAACGCCAACATGGCGCTGAAGACCGCGGACCTGGCCTACGTGCTGGAGACCGGCAACATCACCATGCGCGGCACCGGTGCGGAGCTGCTGGCCGATGAAAAGGTCAAGGAAGCCTACTTGGGCAAGCACAAAGCAAAATAAAAGCGCAAAACAAAAGCACGGCTCAACGAGCCGTGCTTTTTCTTTATCGAAACTACCTTACTTCCGGTCAAAGGCCGGGTTGGTGAGGTAGACATTTTTCTGATTCATCTTGGCCTTGGCTAGTTCCAGCGCCTCGCCGAAGCGCTGGAAGTGGACGATCTCCCGCTCCCGCAGGAAGCGGATGGCGTCGGTCACGTCCGGGGCGTCGCTGAGCCGGAGGATGT
>JABLTL010011134.1_pt1 | contig 13186 bp, 16 predicted proteins | sample 7160151 | NCBI WGS metagenome assembly JABLTL01 (sample SAMN14651223, study PRJNA627086) | human gut metagenome | isolation source: feces | host: Homo sapiens
GGGTATCTAATGGTGGTTTTGAAATTGACACTTGACTTCCCCTACCTCATTGTGGTATAATAATTATAGTATCAGCAGACGCACCTTGTAAAAAGCGTGAACAGGTGCAACCCGTGACTGGGCTGTTTGCGTGGGTACTTGCAATGCCATTTTCAAGAACGCCTGTGTCGATACAAAAAGAAAAGCCCTTGAACTTTTTACAGTTCAGGGGCTTTCCTATTGAATGGTAGGCTGTGGCTCAACCTACATATATTATAGCACACTGTAACCCAGAAAGTCAAGCACCATGTTTTTACACTCCAAGTCCTCAAAGCGGACACACCCGACTTCATACATATCTTTCATATATTTTGCAATGCGTGAACTACGCCTAACCATAATCAAGTTTGGTTTGTGTTCTTCTGTTTGGTATACAATATTTAGTGGGAAAGATGGGTCATATTTAGTGTTTACATACAGCAAGCCTTTCTTGTCATGCTCCCAAACACCTACCGTTTTACCGTTAGCAGTAAGACAACATAGTAAATAACCTTGACCGTCAACACGTTCAATAAATGCGTCATTGTCTAACAAGTATTTGTTGTCGGTTGCATACGTCATATAATCGCTATCAGCAAACGCCCTACCAAAACCAGAATCTTGTATAGCCTTTGAAGCTGATTCAACATAGCACTGTTCAAGAACCCAACCGTTACCACGCAAGTATTTTGTTTCAGGGCTTAAACGCTTGTGTATACCAAAGATTGTGTAGTAAGGACACAGTACCGTTACAGAGTTTGAACACATAAAGACAGGAACTCGGCGGGTATGCTCTCCACCACCACGGGCGATTGATACATGAACAGACTGAAATTTTGTTAGTTCGTCAGGTGTGTATTTTCCTGTTTCTGACATGAACTCGTCAAAGAACATATTATCAACGTCAACAAACCTTGCACTATATTTCTTTAATGCGTCCGCACTGTTTAGGGCGATAGCGTAACCACAATGTTGCCGTTTTGCGTCCTTGCCCGTTCCGCTCATTATAAACAATTCCTGAAACAAACCCTTTGCAACGGGCTTACTTTCCATCGAATAACCCTGAAAGTCAATTTGTGACAGGTCTTTGAAAAAGTTGTCTGCAATGCCGTCCAACTCATAGGAGAAACGCACAAGCAAGGCGAACTTTTCACCACGGTTCATAAACTTACGCACAAGCAGACGTTTGAAAAAGTAAGATTTACCCGCCGTTCTGTTTCCAACACACATATATATTTCAGGCTGTAAGCCGCTTATATCTTTTAATGATAATAGTTTTGTTCCGTCATAGAATTGTTTTTCACTCATATAATTGTCAACCTCACCATGCTAAAGTATTTGCCCGTTGTAGTTGGGTGGTAATAGATAATGCTTGTACTTCTGTATTTTACTGTTTCCATAGCCCATATATTTTCAGGGTATTTTTTAGACCAGTCAATATAGAACTTGAAATAACCGCTTGTACTGTCTGTCGGTGTGTGGTGTTCAACTGTTCTATACAGCATTGAAACAAGTTCGCGTCTACCGTCACGAACATAGATAGGATAACCGCCGATAGTGGATTGATAATGCCTATTGAACTTACTTAGAACAACACCACCGCCGCCAACACCACCAGTAGAACCCAGAAACGGCAATATTTTTTGTGTGCGTTCTATCAAGCTGTCAAGTGTTTCGTTTGGTCTGATTTCAACTGTGGCGGTGTCCATGTAGAATTGCATATTGGTTTCACCGTCAATCAGTTCGCCATCTAAACCAATCCATTTGTCAAAATATGGAATATCTGTAAAAATCCCGTATTCAGGATTTGCACCGCCAATATACGGTTGTAGTAAACGGCTACTTACACCAACCCCGAACTTAGCAACGTAACACCTTTGAGCCATGCCATATTTGCCCGTTGTTGGTTTTATTCCCTCGATATTTAAGGACGGATTGAACCAGTACCCTTGCATAATGTCACCACCTTTGAAAAGTCCTCACGGTGAGGAAGTTTTGAAAAGTCCTCACCGTGAGGAAGTTTTTACCCAACAATGAAACCGTCAAACCCTGCTTCTTTAAGTTTCTTTTTCATGTTCTCCGCATTGGCACGGATAGAGAAAGCACCAACCTGAACACGGTACAGTTTCGTTTCCTCTTTCTTGTCCTCGGTCTTTGCGTTCATGTAGTCATACACGGCTTTTCTAAAATCGTTCATAGTCAGCCCGTAACGCTTGAACCAGTGTGCGGGGTCGGCGTGGTTACTTGCGTAACCCTTTTCGTGTGCTTCATAGTGTGAAGTAATATTTTTCAGAGGGTCAAACCCGTACTTCTTGCACAGTTCAGCACAGTATTCAACCGCAACCCTCCAACACTCTTTGAAATAAATTTCGTTGTCAAGACCATCTTCGCAAATTTCAAACTGAATATGCCCCACGGGGTTACGATTGTAAGAGCCATTCTTACCAGAGCCACAACCCCAACACGCTTTGTTATACGGTAAACACTGTGCAACACGAACGTCATTGTTTTTGTCATAACCAATAAAGGCATGAACAAGAACCGTTGTGTTTGCGGTGTTCCAAGTGTTGTTATACTTGTTTACGCCAACTTCGGCGGGTGCGTCAACGTACCTTTTCAGATACGGGTTATTTGCACCCGTACTATGAACCAGAATACCAACGGGGGTCATAGGTGTACCCGCTTTGTAACACGGGTTCTTTACTGCAAATGCTTTGATAATATCCATTTTAATCACCTCAATTCAAACCATAGATAGCTGCACCGATAACCTTTATATTAGTTGCAACCGCTCCCGCACTTGTGACAAATTTGAATGTTACCGTAGCCGTGTAGTCAGAACCAGTTTGTGAGAAGTCCACAACACAATAATTCTTTGCGTCAATCAGGAACGTGTGAGAAAACTTTTTCGTTGCGTTCGACATGGTCTTTTTATAATATGGGTTGTAGAACGTTGCACCTACAACACCGTAGTCAGCAGACGGCATAATGAGCGAAACGCCAAACTGTTTATAGTTCACCATCTGGGCGAAAATGTCAACTGCCTTTGTCAGCTTCAAAGAACCGCCGCTAACAGCTTCACCTCCTGTCAGGTTCGCAAGGCTAATATCGCCGTGACTTGCAAGAAGAACAGGTTCAGCAGAACCGCCAGAACCGCCGCCCGACTGTTCGGGAACGTACAACTTGCCCGTGGCGGTGTCAATGGCAACTTCCACCGTTTCTGTGGTTTTCGCTTTCGCTTTGATACCGCCTAACACCGTTTCGGTTGCCTGTGGTAAAGTGTAGCTTTCACCACCTCCACCGCCGCCCGACTGTTCGGGAACGTACAACTTGCCCTCTGCGTCAACGGCAACGGGTACTGTTTCGGTTGTCTTTGCAACCGCTTTCACACCACCAAGAACCTGTTCGGTTGCAATAGGTAAAGTATATACTTCACCTCCACCGCCTGACGGTTCAGCCCATGCGGGAACACCTGTTTCATTGACGGTAAGAACCTTGCCACTATCAGCCAGAGCAGAAACGGGAACTTGTCTCGCATTCTGTTCAAATTGTTCACGGGCTTGTGTTTCCTGTGTAAGCTGTTCTTGTAGTGCATTATCTCCGTCAATTCGTGCTTTAATTTCACCGTCAACCTTTTCTGTCATATTTGTCTGATTTGTGTTGACGGTTTCGGTCAGGCTTGCCAGTGCTTCACCCTGACTTGCAACGGTCTGTTTTACGTCTGCAACGTCTTGTGTCAAACCTGTAACGTCAGGGATTTGTAAATTGTTGATACGGTTGTTTGTTTCAACAATCGCTTGTTCAAGCGGTGCAATGTCAGGAATGTCAAGCCCGCCAATACGGTTGTTTACATCTGTGATAGCCTGTTCACGGGCTTGTGTTTCCTCTGTCACTTTCTGGGTGATTTCCTGAACAGCCGCACCCAGTATTTCAGGGGTTACATATTCAGGAAGTTTCGCCCATTCGGTGTCATAGTTGTTTGCACTCTTTTTTCGGAGAATGTCACCAGTTGCACCGCCAGCGGGTAACAGTGCTTGCGGGTTCGCTTCCCCTTGTTCCCAAAAAGGGTTATTATTTACAGGGTCTTTTATAATCTGGTAGCCCTGTGGCGATACAGTAGGCATTATTTAGTCCTCCTTTTCTGTGAACTTCCCGAAAATCATTGCGATTTTTTCAGGTAAAATATCAGGGTTCAACTTTGTAATGTTTTCCAGAATGGAAGTGATTTCCATAATACAGATATACCCGCAAGCGGGGATAATTACGGGAATCGGTGCGGAATCGAAAATATAAGTCTGCCCGTATTCAATCACCGCCGCAAGAACCATGAGCATTACAAGCCCTGCTTTGTGGAAAAGCCCCTCACGCATGACTTTACTTGATACGTCCTCATTTTTGATTGCGGCTACATATCCCGAAACAAAGTCAAAGATAATAAACGCAAGGGTAATAATATACACCATTTTCATTTAGTCCTCCTTACTCGTAGATAGCCATAAAAGCGGCTTCCAGTTTGTCAACCAACCAGAAAAACCCGTTCGTGGTAGTGATATAATAAACCGCCTTTTTGAGTAGTTCAGAAGTGGGTTCACCGCTTCTGCCTGTCATACGTTCCTTGACTACCTCGCTATTGCTTCCGCTTCTTTCACCATTCTTCACAGTCTGATTTGTTCTGTCACTTTTCGTTGTCTGTTCATTGCTTGCCGTTCCTGTACTTGTCCCCGTGTTCGTTGTCTTTCCTGTGCTTTCGCTCTTGCTGTTGTTCTTGCTTGTTCCCTTGCGTTCGTCCTGTTGTGTTGCATACTTCCAGTTCAGATTTTCGGGAAGTCCTGCACCCGCTCCCGTAGAACTCTGGGGAAGTTGTGCGTTCATGGACTTGTCACCCGTTTCGCCGTTCTGGGTTGTACTGTCAACACCTCTGGAATCTGTCACGCTGTTATCACTATTATTGGTTTTCGCCGTTCCAGAAGTGTTTACAGTATCGTTGCCAGTGTTCACGGTTGTGTCTTTGTCCTTTTCGCTACTTGAACCATCACGGTTTAGCAGTCTTTCCATGTACTGTGTAACAAGCGGGTCAAACTGCACCGTTTGAATACGCATATAGTTTATATACTGTTCTTCGTTTGCCTTTAACAAACGCTGAAAGTATGCAACGAACTTGTCATTGTCGGCAACCTTGCGGAACTGAAACCAGTTCACAATAGCCGTTTGCGTGGCTTCGTCAATCTGTGTATCACCGAAAACAACGGCTTGTGTCTGTTCCTGCAAAACCTCACGAAACGTTTTCAGGTTGTCATAGCTGTCATAATAGTCTTTATAAAACATCTTCGTCAACCTCCGTTTCTTCGTTTTCCACATTATCCACAACGTTTTCCACATTCACAGAAACGGAAATGTTAAGCCCGAACGCCTTATTGACACGTTCACAGAACAATTCACGTTCTTTCAATCTGTGGGAAATGTTATCTTCCGTTGCTTCGTTGTTTGCGTTTACTTCGTCCACAAGCAGACGTTCTTTCTTGTCCACGTTCGGGTTGTTGTTCACGCCTAACAGTTCTTTCACCTGACTGTCAAGGTTTCCGTAGTGTTCCCACATGACTTTCAGGGTGTTCGGGTCTGCTTCGGTTTTCCATACCTTGAAACTATCAATCGGTAACTTACCGCTTGAAATAATGCTACTTACATTACCGTCACGCTGATTCAAGGCTTCCTTAACGGATTTCACCATGCTTTCCTCGCAAGTGATAATGATAGGCTGTTTCAAGTTCTGGGCGATAACGTCCGCACTTCTCATTGTCTGGGTCAAGCGTCTTGCCGCTGTGAAAATGTAGTTGATATACGGGTATGAAAGTTTGTTGTCACGGCACATCACACCGTTATAGTTCTTTGTGCCGTCCTGCCCGATACCGTCAAGAACAACGGTTGACTGTTCTGCACCGTCAATATAAAGTTTGAACTGTTCGTTGAAACCGTTGATACCGTAGCCGTAGCCGTTCATGGGTTCACCGTAAATATTCAGGTCAGAACCCGCCGCAAAAGCAAGATTCATATATGCACCGTCACGGTTCACAAGAATAGCTTTGCCATACACCAACAACGAAAGTTCAAGGAATCGGGCGTTACAGGTTTCGGGTAAACCCTCCCACTTGAACGTGTCCAGTGCTAAGTTCATAAGCCTGTTGAAAGTGTTTATAAACTCCATATCGGTTTCATACTTAGCAAGTTTCCTGTCACTCATATTCAAGGGAAGATTCCCGAAAATATTTTGATACCATAACATTTTGTGTTCACCTCCTATTTAATTGGGTTGCTGTTGTAATAGCTTGCGTTCGGTAACGTGTGCCAGATACGAACGCCACCGCTTAACTGTTCCACAATGTTTTCACGGACACGCAACCCAACGTTTCCAGAAACGTTTACGCCGTCAGCCTGAACATAGTTAAAATAACGGCGGTTCGTAAAGTCTGACTTTTCAAGGGGTTTACTTTGTGCGTAACCGAACATTGTAAGAAAACGGTCAAAACGTGCAAGGTCTTTTGCGGAAAGTCTTGTCTGATAGGTAACAAAGCCGTTACCCACAAACGCCTGAATTGAACCGCTTCGTGGAAACTTAACGTCAGGGGCGTTTATTGTCTGGGCTGTTTCAAACTCTGCCCGTTCAAGTTGTCTCTGCTGGTTTGCAAACTCATAGTTTATTGCTGATTCTGCCTGTGATTTAGCACTCCCAAGAACCCCAGAAAGATTTCCTGTTAAAGCACTACCAATAGCAGAAAGGAAATTTCCCGCTGTTGACATACCATAGTTGACATTGTTTCTTGTTTCTGCTAAGTCCTGCCGGTTTGTGAACTGTGTTTGTGCAATCAGTGAACCGCTTGTTCCAGAAAACGCCATCGGCTGATTCAACCATGTACCACCCTGAACACAGTTCTGGAACGGTAATTGTGTGTTGCCTAAAAACTTCTTGAACTGTGCGTAAGGCTTACCGTTTTCAGGTGACGGGTCAGAAAACATTATAACCGTAGGACTTGCCCCACCGTCATAAATGTCATGTGCTTCACTTGTGATTTTATCACCCGTAGCCATAGCAACAACAGAAAATTCATTGTACTGTGAAAAGCACTTTTTGTTGTTCACACTACCGTAACTGATAGCACCTCCACAAGATTCACTGTATAGCTTACCGCTAACATTTTGGTGTAAACCACCATCACCCGCAATTAACGCCATACCCCATTCAGACGGGAGAACATACGAACCAGTAAGACAACTTTCAATGCCAAGTTCACGAACGTGTGAAATTTCTGCTTTGAAGTTATCAACACGGAACAACATTGTGTTTGGTATGATTTGATACTTCGTACCATATACAGGTAAATTCATTGCGGCTTTACTTTCCGATAAAGCGGGTGGAACTTTCGGCACATAGCAGACAACGGCGTTATCTTTGTCCAGATACTCTTGTGCAACGTTTCCAATTTCCTTTAGGTCAACCGTAGAACAAACAAGCGTAACACCTGTGCCCGTACTTTCAACGTGTTTTTTCAACCCGACAATTTCAAGCGGTTCTGACGGTTGCCACGGTTCGGGAATGTTGTTATCAAATAGAGCGTCATTTCCTGTGTGGGAACGCTTACACCAACCGCCCGTGATACCAACAGCGTTTACACCTCCCGCCGTTGTCAGCCCGTCCAGAACAAGGGAAAGTTCTGCACACACTTCCGTCAACATGGTAATTCCCTTTACATAGTAATAGGAATTGCCGATTGCTACATAGTCAATGTTCTGTACATCTTCCCACGTTGCATTAAGTCTGACGGCGGTCAAGTCCTTGTTCTGCAAAAGCCAGTTTGAAGCAAACGTTTTACTTGAAGCGGTTGCAAGAACAGCGGAGCTATCAGGAATGTTCACGCTGTTAAAGCCCGTATTAAAATAACCTTTGATAGAGTATACAGCCATTCTTTTAACCTCCTTTATAAAAAGTCCTCACCGTGAGGAAGTTCTGAAAAGTCCTCACGGTGAGGAAGTTTTCACCGCTTAATTCTCAAACAGTACAACGTTGTAAAGCGGGTCATAAGCAATACAGTTGTTCGGACTGCTCGCCCAGTAGTTTGTATAACGTCCTGCGGCGTTGCGGACAGGCTCAACGGTGTAAGGGTTCTGCTTGCACTCAAAGATAAGTCCCTTGTCAGCCAACATTGCGTTCACACCCTCGTTCGGGTCTTTCCAGAATACCTCACTACTCGGAACAGCGACAACACTTTCACCCCGTGTTTCGGCATAGCCAATGACAACACCCAGTTTGTCATACACCTCATAAAGGCGTGTGGTGTAAGTCTCTTCCTTGTACGGGGTCAAGCCGCCAAAGTTGGGAACTTCCACAAAGTCAATTCCCAGATTCAGCTTTTCAGGGTTGAAGATACCCGCAAGCACGTTGACGGTGATAGCGTTGGAAATAGTAGGACGGATAAGCAACTTCAAGCGGCTCTTATCCTGACTGCTTGCATACTTCATAGCATTAAAGCCGTCAGTCTGCGGGGCAATCGTCATAGCACTTACAACGTTCTTAACCGCAAGCAAGAACTTTGTAAGTTCGTCCGCCGTAGGCTCTGCGGAAAGTGCAACCTGAATGTGCTGTGTGTCCTGAAGCGGGGTGACAGTGCTGTTGATACCTGTGTTGATTGCTTCAAGTTTGTTGGTGTATCTCTGGATAGTGTAGCCGTTTTCAAGTCCTGCCATGATACCCGCCATGAACTCACTCATGCCGTATTCGGAAACAAAAATCTGCTTCATTTGGAACTCGTCAGGCATGGTGATAAGAGACTGATAATCAAAGTTCTGCTTCCAGAAACGTTCCTTTACGTCAGGCTTGCGAACCACGAACGGGTCAACACTGTCTCCGTCTTTCAGCCCCTTATACTTCGGGTTGATGGGCTTGACGCTGTTCGTTGCCATACGCTGAACGTAGCCGCCCCACGGCATATCAAAGTATTCACCAAAGCCCTGACTTTCAAGGGTGTCGGTTGCGTGGCTGATATTTACGATATTCAGCCAGACACGCATAGACAGACTAAAGAAGTCATTCAGCGTGTCGGGGTTGAAGTTTTTCAGCTTCTCAAACCCTGCTTCGGTGAATGTGGTCTTTGTTGCTTCGGCGGTGTGACTTGCAAAGTTCGGGAAACTTTTTCTTACGGCGTTCCACAACTCCGCATTGCTAATCTTTGCCATTGTGTTATTCCTCCATAATCTTTTCTACAAGTTCGTTGAAATAGTCCTCTGGGGTCTTTTCAGGTTCGGGGTCATCTTCCTTAACCTTTTCCGTCTGGGCTAAAAACAACCTCATATTTGTATCACGCAAGTTGGCAATCGTGGTTTCATTCTCCTGCACGGTCTGCGTCAACGTCTCGTTCGTGGTGAACAGTTCGTTGACTGCCCCCGTCAACTCACTAAGAGCGGCAGGGGCAGTGTCAGCGTTTGCGGCTTGCGTGATAAGGGCTAAAACCTCATCACGGGTCATATATTAAACCTCCCTCTGAAATACGGCGGTGATAAAATCACGCCCGTTCTTGCTCGTTCCGTGCTTTACCTTGACGGTGTAACCAGTGTTTCCGAAAATAGAAACAATCTCGTCAAAACTTCTCTGGAACGTTGCACTGTTGGTAGCGTAAGCCTTGCCCGTGATTTCGTCACGGATTGCAAGAATGGTGTTGACCTTTTCAGGGTCTTTGTAGTCGGCTTCCTCATACTTGCACCAGTCAGAAACGGTGATTTCCTCCATGTCGGAAACCTCGCTCATTTTCTCCACTTCGGGGGATTTCGTCAGGTGGTAGATAGTTGCCTTGTTCATGTCATCGTTGGAAAGTGCAATAATGTTCATTGTTTAGTCCTCCTGTTCGTTTTCGTTGGTGTTCATATTGCCCTGCATGAAGTCGGTAATTGCGGTGCAAATATCGGCTTCCTGAACGTCCATGTTTGCAACGGCGTTCATGTAGATTTTACCCGCTACACGCTTAGTAAAACCCTTTCCGGTGATAAACTTGATTGCTTCGTCTTTCTTCATTTCTTTGTCCTCGCTTTCGTTATTTGTTTTTATTTTCAACGGGGTGAAGAATTTCCCCTTTGTTGACACGGTGAATGATGGGTGGTGTCTTTGTGCAATAGTCTTTAATAAGACAGGTTTTGCACTGTTCGGAATTGTGGCTATAACAGCCGCTTACAAGGTTAATCATGTCTGTACACCTCCTGTTTATCATTGTAATAAGCCCGTTCAACACGGTTATTACTTCCAATGATAAACAATCTTTCGCCAAAATCGGCTTTGATTAAAGCAAACCGCCTTTCTGGGGTTTGTCTAAACCCCTTTGCAAGATTTTCTCTTACAAGATGTTCTGTGTTGCCGTCACATTGTCGTGACATTGTGCAACCTTTACAGTGTGTGGTGTGCGGGTGTGTACAGCACACAACTTTTGCGTTTGTGCCTTTGTTCATGTTGTTGTCCTCGCTTTCGTTCTTGTTTATGTATTTATATTACCATACTTTTTTCATGTTGTCAACCCCTTATTTCAAAAGGTGTAGTTTTTAATAGCACACCACCGTCAACCGTTACAGGGCGTAACTTGATATTGTCATATTGTAAACCAACTGCAAAATCATCTGGGGTCTTTGTTCCGTTTGCGATTTCGTCAAGAAATACGTCTTTGACGTTCTGGGGCATACCTGCACATTTAATATCCCAGTGTGGGTTACATTCTTCACCGTCAACCTTTACAACGTGTTCCATATAGGTTTTCTGTCTAAGGAATTTAGCACTATCCCATTGACTTTCCCACGCCCAACAACACAAGTCAGTGGGGTGTACTTTCAGCCCTTTTGCGTCACCGATAAGGTGTATACTATCCGTATCAGCATAGCAGAACTTTTCATAGTTCTGTTGTGCGTGGTAGATTGTGAAACGTCTGCTGTATGCTGTAACAAAACAGCCCACGGGAATGTATACGCCTTTTCTTTCCTGCACTGGTTCAAAGTGATATGATACCTTGCTTGCCCCCTCCTCAATAAGCGGGGATTTTGAACCAACTTCAACAGATTGTGCAAACTTGCCGTAAAGATTATTAAGCATTAGTTTCGCCTGTGAACGTTCAGCCCCTTTTGACTTCTTTTTGATTTCCATAAACGTATTTATGTATTGGTCAAAAATTCCTGTGCAATAACCGTATTTGTAACCGTCTATGAACTCAATACTATATATTTCGTAGTGTTCACAGAATAGTTCATAGTCCACGCTTGTTAAATATAGTTCTTGAACGCCGTTGCTATCTGTGATATACTCGTTTGCAACAAACATAAAGTTGTTCTTTAACTGGATTGTAGGCAAGTAGCCGTCTTTGACAACAAACCCCGCTCTAATATGGCACACATACAACGGGTATGTATCATCTGGTATATACTCGCCCTTATAGTAAATGCCTGTAAAACAAGGGTATCTATTCACGGTCATTTTACCGTGCATTTCATACGGTGTACTTGACATCATAGATGGGTAAAGACTGTTTACGTCATAAGTGTTACCAATTTCATGTAAAACCCGTGCTGAATATTTCGGATTTACATAGCACCAACCACCCCTATATGCTTTTCGGATAAAGGAATCTTCTTCTTTTGTAAGCTGTGGAAAGAAGTGCTTAAACTGTGACGGGTTAATGTCTTTATAGTGCGTCAGTGCGTCACTACCTATTGTCATTTTATCGAAACCGCCGTCATACAAGAAACGCAAAACCTCGGCAACAATGCGAACGTCATTCTTCATATATTCCAGTTCGTCAGCGTCAGGAACATAACCAACAGGACGGTCTAAAACATAATCTAAGTTCAGTTTCTTGTATTTAGTCTTAAATGATTTTGCTATAACGTCAACGCTAAAGGGTAATTTTTTCATGCTGTCACGAAACTCAACTTTCATTCTATACCCGTTGTGAATCGTGATTGAGTAAAAAACGCCGCTATCGTCTATCAAGGTCATAAAGCCTTTTTTGTTATTGGCTTTGAACTCTTTACGGTCTGCACACCACACATAATCATTCTTTAACAAATAATCAAGTATGAATTTACCGTCAAACTTTAGATTGTGAAAATAGCAGATACAATCACAGCACTTACGCAAGAACGCAAAGAAAGAGTTGATAGAACTACCGCTGAACACGTTTTCAATATCATAGATATTGCAACAAGTCCAACCCCACACCCATGTTTTATTTTCTTGTTCTGCTAACTCTCCCGCTCTGGTTTCAAAGTCAGCCATTAAAATAGTTGTATCTGCCACGGTTGCCACACCTACCTAACCCATTCTTCTGCAAAATCATCTGGGTTCAAACCAAACGGAACCATTAAACGCCGTAAGCCTATGAAAATCTGCTCTGGTCTTGAACTCAACAGGTAATTTATAACTTGCTGTTCAACGTCCTCAAATGACATGATTATGTTTACAGCCTTGTTAATGCCTAACTGCTTTATACGCCGCATAACTGCGTCATACGTCTTTGTTCCATTGATACACGCTAACGATTTAGTGAAGTTTTCAATGAAAAGACGGTTCTTTTCAGCGTCATATTTTGGGCTTGAAACGTCCTCAATAAATGCCTTGTACGCTTGCCAACCTTTAGAACGTTTTACTGTTGGCAGTCCTATGGGTTGACCGCCTTTTGTCTTTTTACCCTTGCGGCGTAATTCTTCGGCTTTTGCAAGTGTTTCAATGTATTCGTAAAATGACAGGTCACTATCTTCTAACTTTATAACGGCATAGTTTTTCAAAATGGTGTCTAACTTGTCACCCCTGATTTTGTGAATTTCGGTTGCCGATAACGAACGTTTTCTTGTTCCCAGTATTGCGTCAACTGCTTTTCCCTTTGCGTCATGCCAATAACCTTGAACAGACAAGTTCAAAACCATATCAACGTCAAGGTCTAATTTCATGCCCGTGTCTTTCTCAAACTTTCGCTTGCGGGTTGCTATTCGTGATTGTAAGTTTCTTACTTCTTTTTCACGGCGTTTTTGCTGTGCTGTTTTCTGTTTCAGTTTAGCCACTTGTAACACCTCCATTGTTTAGGGTTATATTTATTGTATCATAAATGGTGGGGGAAGTCAAGTGTCAATGTCAAAATCACCATTAGATACC
>JABLTL010030117.1_pt1 | contig 13174 bp, 12 predicted proteins | sample 7160151 | NCBI WGS metagenome assembly JABLTL01 (sample SAMN14651223, study PRJNA627086) | human gut metagenome | isolation source: feces | host: Homo sapiens
ATAAAAAAATAAATACTGCCAAAAATATATTAAGCCAAAGATTAATGAAAGAGCCATCAATAACTGAATTATCACTATTTTTAGAAATAGACGAAAAAGAATTAATAAAAGTATTAACTTCAATGAATAGAGTTGATAGTTTAGAAAAAGTAATATATAATGATGGAAAAGATTTATCACTATTAGAAACAGTAAGTGATAAAAAAGACTACTATAACATAGATTATCTAATGTTAAATGAAGAAATAAATAAATTAGAAAGTCCTTACAAAGAACTAATTTATTTAAGATATTATGAAGATAAAACTCAGAGTGAAGTAGCAAGTTTATTAGGTATGAATCAGGTAGAAGTATCTCGTAGTGAAAAGAAAACATTGAAAAAAATACGAAATAATTACCAAAATGTAGCCTAAATAATCACTTTATCTAAAAATGTAACCAAATAGTTTACATAAAAAAGTTCATTTTTGTGAGAAAATAAGATTAAAGGTGATATCTCATGAGAAAAAGGAAAGATAAACATTATGATATTTATGAAGTAGTAGCGAAAAATATTAAGTATTATCGCAAAAGTAGAAAAATAACACAAGCAGAATTGGCAGAGAGGACAGAATACTCGCATGAATTTATCAGGAGGATAGAAGCCCCTAATAGCAAAAAGAATTTCTCGCTTGATGCAGTAAGCAATATCGCAGATGCTTTAGATATTGATATAGAATTATTATTCAAAAAAAATGATAAAGAATTTGAGAAACAGCCATAAATTGGTTGTTTTTGCTTTTACTTTTATAAATAATGTGATACAATAATTATGGTGGTTTGATGGAGTACAAAAGCGAAGAAGAATTATTTAATAGTCTAAGAGGAGCATTCAATGTAAAACTAAGGCTAATAAAGAATAACTATAGTTATATAAAAATGATTGATATATGGAATTATCTAAAAATAAATAAATGGATAAAGACTAAGAATCTATCAATATCAGAAATGGTAAATGATATAATAAATGTAGATATTGAAAAAGTAGATAAGAACTTAAAAGAGAGTATTAAAAATACTGATAGAAGAATATCTATACAAAAATAGAAAGAAGGATAACATTATGAAAAAGAAAAAGCAAATAAAAGAACAAAAGAATATAAAGAAGGTTATATTAGGCCTACTGGTAACCATAATAGTATTACTAGGTAGTGCTTATTTATGTATTCCAATATTTAAAAATATAAACTATGGTTTAGATTTACAAGGGGGTTTTGAAGTATTATATGAAATAGAGCCATTAGACCAAGAAAAACTAACGTCAGATATGGTCTATAATACTTATAAAGCAATTCTAAAGAGAGTAGACATCTTGGGAGTAAATGAACCAGAAATCTCAATAGAAGATAATAATAAAATAAGAATAGCCTTAGCAGGTATTAAGAATAAAGAAGAAGCAAGAGAAATAATATCTTCGACAGCCGTACTATCATTTAGAGACTATAACGATAATCTTCTTATGACAGCAGATGTATTAGGAGGAGAGGCTAAAGTAACTACTGACCAGTATGGACATCCCGCTGTCAGTCTATCTATTAAAGATACTGATAAGTTCTATAGTGTAACAAATAAAGTAAAAGATATGAATAACAATTTAATAGTAATATGGTTAGATTTCGATGAAAATACTGATACTTTTACTAAAGAAAAAGATAATTGTGGCTCTCTTTCAACATCGAGATGTTTGTCCGCTGCTAGAGTAGATAGAGCCTTTGCTAGTGATGTAATAATTCAAGGTAACTTTACTACGGAGGAAGCAACATCACTTGTAGAATTAATTAACTCAGGTTCACTTCCAACTAAATTAAATGAAATCTCCTCTCGTACGGTTGAAGCAACCTATGGAGAGGCAGCCTTAAATAAAACTTTAGTAGCAGGTGTAATAGGAGTAATCTTAGTACTTATTATAATGATTCTAATGTATCATTTTAGTGGCTTAATAGCAGGAACATCATTAGTACTATATACAATGCTATCATTCTTAGTATTCTATTTAATAGAGGGAACACTAACTCTTCCTGGTATTGCCGCTATGCTACTTGGAATAGGAATGGCAGTAGATGCTTCTGTAATAAGTTTTGAAAGAATAAAGGACCAATTGAAAATAGGTAAGCCATTAAAAGAAGCTGTAGAGATAGGAAATAAAGAATCTCTATCAAGTATCTTAGACGCTAACATTACAACTATAATAGTGGCTATAATACTATTTATACTTGGACAATCAAGTGTAAAAGGTTTTGCAACTATGTTAATAATAAATATTCTATTAACTATAATAGTATTAGTATTCATGTCTAAAGCAGTAATTTATTTCTTTGCTAAGTCAGGAGTATTTGATGATAAGGTAAATCTATTCATAGGACTATCAAAGAAAAAAATAATACCTGCTAAAGAGGTAAGAATACCATTTAAGAAATTAGATTTTGTAAAATCAAGAAAGATAATATTACCTGTAATACTAATTCTTATACTAGGAGGTCTTGCATACTCTATAGTAACTAAGTTTAACTTTGCAGTAGATTTTACAGGAGGAACTTCAATAACAGTTAATACAATAGAGGATATTGACTTAGATGGATACACAATAAATAAATTAGATAAAACAAAAGACTCTACGACTGTTGTAATAAATGAAAAACTAACAAAAGAAGAAATAGAGAGTCTATCAAATAAATTAGAGGAAGAATATAAAGTATCTTCAAATATCTATGTTGTATCTGATTTAGTAAAAAAACAACTAATAAAGAATGCTATAATGGCAGTACTAATATCTTTAATTGGAATAATTATCTATGTAAGTTTTAGATTTAGATTTAACTATGCAATAAGTGGAATAGTTGCCTTAGTTCACGATGTATTAGTAACTATTATTTTCTTTGGAATATTTAAACTTCAAATAGACTCTGTCTTTATAGCCGCTATCTTAACAATAATAGGATATTCAATAAATGATACAATAGTTACATTTGATATGGTAAGAAGAAACTATAATGAAAGAAATATAACTAAAAAGGAAGAATTACCAGAATTAGTAAATGATTCTGTAAGATTAACATTCTTTAGGTCATTAATGACTACTGCTACTACAATAGTACCTATAATATGTTTAATAGTTTTAGGCTCAAATGAAATACTAAACTTTAATATAGCCTTACTAGTAGGTTTTATAGCAGGAGTATTCTCTTCTATCTATATATCAAATAGTCTTTGGTTAGTATTAGAAGGAAGAAGATTAAGTAAACCTAAAAGTAAGGAAACTAAAAAAGAAGAAAAAGAAGAAATGCAAATAAAAGGAATAAATTGTTAAAAGTAGGCCTGCAAGGACTTCCTTGTAGGTCTATTTAATAAGGTAGGTGAAGAAAGATGAGTACAAAAACAATAAACCTAACAATAGAGGACTTAATAGAAAGATTTAAAAAATATAATGATAATGCTGAAGATATAGACTTAATTAAGAGGGCTTATCAGTATGCAGAAAAAAAACATTTCGGACAAAAGAGAATATCAGGAGATGATTATATCTTACACCCATTAAATGTTGCTCTAATATTAACTGATATATCTGCTGACGCACCATGTATGGCAGCGGCTCTTCTTCACGATACAATTGAAGACTCTGATGCAACTAAAGAAGAAATAGAGAAACTATTTGGAAAAGAAGTAGCATTATTAGTAGATGGAGTAACAAAGATTAATAAACTAAACTTTACATCAGATAGTGAGGCAAGTGCTGCTAATCAAAGAAAAATATTAGTAGGCTTATCTGAAGACCCGAGAGTAATAATTATTAAACTGGCAGATCGTCTTCATAATATGCGAACGATAAATGTCTTGTCTGTAGAAAAGCAAAAGAAAAAAGCAAGAGAGACTCTAGAAATATTAACACCAGTAGCCCATAGACTAGGAATATATAAAATAAAAAGTGAACTAGAAGACTTATCATTAAGATATCTAAAGCCTGATGCATATTTTGATATAGTAGAAAAATTAAATCAAAAGAAAACACTTCGTGATGAAGCAGTAAGTAAAATGATAAGTGAAGTATCAACTCTACTAAATGAACATAATATTCCCCATGAAATAAAAGGAAGAAGTAAGAGTATCTATAGTATATATAATAAAATGGCTAAAGGAAAAAGATTTGATGATATTTATGATATATTAGCTCTTAGAGTATTTGTAGATACTGAGCAAGATTGTTACTTAGCCTTAGGATTAATTCACTCCAAATACAAGCCAGTACCGAAGAGATTTAAAGACTATATAGCAATGCCTAAAACAAACTTATATCAGTCTTTACATACAACAGTATTTGGTTTAGATGGTAATCTTTTTGAAATCCAAATAAGAACATATGAGATGGATAAAATAGCAGAATATGGAATAGCCTCACACTGGTCATATAAAGAACATAAAGATGGAGAGAAGTCCGCTAAAGACGCAATAGAGCAAAAACTTCAGATATTCAGAAATATTATTGAATTAAATGAAGAATCAAATAATCCAGAAGAGTTTATTTCTTCAGTAAAGAAAGATATTTTAACTAATGATGTTATCTATGTATATACACCAAAAGGAGATGTCATAGAACTACCAAAAGATTCAACTCCTGTTGACTTTGCTTATAAAGTACATAGTGAGGTTGGAGACCATATAGTCGGAGCCATTGTAAATGATAATATTGTAACACTAGACTATAAATTGAAAACAGGAGATATTATAAAGGTTAACACCAATAGTAGTGCTAGACCTAGTAAAGATTGGCTTAACTTTGTTGTGACAAGTGGGGCTAAAAATAAAATTAAAAGTTATCATAGTAAATTAGAAAAAGATGAAAATATTGAAAAGGGAATGGACCTATTAGAAAAAGAATTAAGAAAAGAAGATATAGGAATAAATGAATTCTTATCAAATAAAAATATAGAACTAATACTAAGTGAATTAAAATTAAAAGATATAGATGATATTTATGCTACTATTGGTACTGGGAAATATACTCCTAATAATATAATAAAGATAGTAAATAAACCACCAGAAGAGAAAAAGGATATAGCAACTAAGATAAATGAGACTAACTATTATAAAGAATCAAATGATGGTAATAGTATTCTAGTAGAAGGAATAACGGATATTAAAACAAGTTTAAGTAGTTGTTGTAAACCTCTTCCAGGAGATAACATAATAGGATATATAACAAGAGGTTCAGGAATAACAGTACATAGAATAAATTGTCATAATATATTGGATACAGATGAAAGATTAATAAATGTTAAATGGAATGAAAATAAAGATAAAAAATATCCTTCTGATATCTTAGTATATACTAATACATATGATAATTTATTGGATATAATAACTAAGGCTTCTGCTAATAACATAGTAATAGATAGTATATCTACTATTAATAAAAGTGAATATAAAGTATATAGAATGACTGTAATAGTAGGAAATAAAGATATATTAGAAAAGTTTATGAATGACTTATTAAATCTAAAGTTTGTTCAGAAAGTAGAAAGAGAGGTAATATAATGAGAGTAGTAGTACAAAGAGTTATTAATTCTAGTGTTGAAGTAGATAATAAGATAGTAGGTAAATCTGATAAAGGTTTAATGTTACTAGTAGGGTTTACTGAAGGTGATAGTTCTAAAGAGATAGATTGGATGGTAGATAAGGTTATTAACTTAAGAATATTTGAGGATGAAAATGATGTTATGAATAAGAGTTTATTAGATATAAAGGGGAATATTTTATCTATTAGTCAGTTTACTTTATATGGAGATGCTTCTAAAGGTAGAAGACCATCTTATATAAAGGCACTAGGGGGAGATAAAGCTACATTATTATATGATGAGTTTAATAATAAATTAAGAGAAAAGGGTATAGAAGTAGGTACTGGTATATTTGGTGCTGATATGAAAGTATCATTAATAAATGATGGTCCTGTAACTATATTATTAGAAAAGTAGATTAGTCTACTTTTTCTTTTTCCTCTTGTGCCTTAAAGTCACTAGAGGTTTTCTAATGCCTAAGGTCATTAGAAAAAAGTTTAGAGCCTTATTGTCTCTAAACTTATGTGTTATTTATTTTGTTCTTTTTAAAGTATATACATTTTTTGATATTTCTTCTGTTTCAAATCTTTCGGATTTTGTAGGTTGTGATAATATCATTCCAAATAGTGATGAATAATCAGTATTTCTATTTAAATTATCAATTTCTTTAATAACTCTTTTTGCCTCTTTTAATTGTTTTTTGTCTTTTATATTATCTAGGTATACTGATATCTCTTTAACAATATCAAACCATCCTGTTATATTTCCGATAGTCATATGTTCTGCTGCTATCAAATAAGTGATAACATAACTATGATTTTTAAAGTATAAATTCTTGGTCTTTAAAACATCTACATCATAGTTGTATTTCTTTTTACCAATATAATATTCATTGATATCTTGAGAAGTTTCTTCAGTTTGTTTTTCTATTTCACCATCAGTAAATACTTTCATTTTAATTCTCTTTTCTTCAAAAGTATCAGAGTCTTTTGGGCTTCTAGCGATAAAAGATGGATAATGATATTGTTTTGTTACTTCAATTACCTTTAATGGTTCATTTTCTTTTAATTCTCTAATTTTCATAATATCTCTCCTTGTAGTTAAATATTATAGCATAGTCATATATATTTGTAAATTATTTTGAAAATAAGATAGTGTTGCAATATTAAAGTTAAGGTGCTATAATATACATAAATCAAATTAGGAGGTTTTATTTATGTATATTGATTTACTTAAAAGAGAATTATTTGGGGAATTAGAAGATTTGGTTAACAATTATAGAGGAGGAAAAGAAGTAGATTTTACTAGAATAAAAAAGGAGTTTGAAAAACTATTAAAAGGAGCAGAAGATTGTAAAAATGTAATTAATAACAGAAGAAGTATAACAGATAAAGAGTTCTATGATATGTTGGAAGAAATTGCATTTATTGAATGGGATGAAGAAGACTATTATAAAATTATAGGGAAGGCAAATAATATAGAGTATGTAGGTGATGATACTATTTTGACTACAATGGAACAATTTTTCCCAACAAATGAAGAACTAGAAGATATTGATTTTTGGGATGATACTGCAGGAATAAGTCTAAAAATCCTTTATACTAAAGACTTTGAAATTGATGATGAACATTATTATACTATTGAAGAAATAGAAAGATTAATAGCAGAAAAGAAAATATTTGTTATTTGGGAAGAACAAAGAACATTTTATTGTGATGAAGATTTTGAGCCAGAAAAACCTAAATCATTTGGTTATGATTATTATGAATCAGATGAAATGGAAAGAGATTTCTTTACAGAAAATGGAAAATATTTTCTATATACTTTAAAGTATATAAGAGAAAAAATAAATACTAAGTCATTAAAGAAACTTTATAATAGCCATTTACAACATTTAAATGCAGTAAATGAAGAACTAACAAATGAAAGTTGGCATACTGAAAAAGATTATCAAAGTGTTAGTAGAGAATGTAAAAAAAAGTTTGAGAAAAGTGGTTATATGAAAAGAATAAAAAAACTAAATAGTGAATGTAAATAAAATATTAATTGATTTTTATATTATATTGGAAAGAGTGTATTAGTTATGGAAAGAAAATATAATATGACTAAAGAAGATAATATCTTTTTTGCAAAGAGAAAGTTAGTAGATAATTTATATAAAAGTGCTAATTTAGAGGGAATAATAGTAACCATTGAAGATATTTTCTACTTTGTAAATAATGTAAATACAGGAAAAATATCAATAGATGATATGCTTAAATTAAAAGGACTAAAAGACGCTTGGGAATATATTTTAAGTACAATAGATGAAGAGTTAACAATAGATTATATAAAAAAGATACATTTCGAGATATGCAAAGGACAAAATATAGAGCCACTAGGAGAGTTTAGGGATAGAGGTGTTGGAATAACTGGAACTTCATATAGACCTAAATTACCAAGTGAATGTAATTATGACGAAGAATTAAACGATATAATGAAAATAGAAAATAGTTTAGATAGAAGTATAACATTATTTCTATGGATACAGAGAAGCCAAATGTTTTTAGATGGTAATAAGAGAGTTGCTAATTTAATAGCAAATAAAGAAATGATAAGAAATGGTCTAGGTATACTAGCAGTACCAGTAGAAAAAATAGGTGAATATTTTACTATATTAATAGATTTTTATGAAACTAATGATTATACAAATATAAAGAAATGGATATATGATAATTGTATAGATGGAGTAGAGTAGTAATTATAATATTATTATTTACTCTTTTTTATTTACATATAAAAGAAAATCAGCAGCCGTAGTGAAAAGGTCACCTAGGGCCGCTGATTTCTGTATTAATCTTATCATAAGTCTCTTTTGTTGTCAATCGTTATTTTACCATTTAATCTATTTTTTTCTTGCTTTTAAAAGTCTTTTATGATATCATAAGTAATACATTTAAGGAGTGATGTAATATGTTAATAACAGTTCCAGGTGAAAAAGAATTATATAACTACGATGGTCGTTATGGTTATTATAGAGGTGAGGCTACTGATTTTGTGTTATTACAAACTTCATGCTCAGAGGTCTGGGCTTGGTGGTCTAGTATATATGAAAAAGATGGCAATTATTACGATATTGAAATATATTCTTGGCTTGAAAGCGTATATGGTTATTTTAAAGAAAAAGGTTTTATAGAGCAAACAATAAAGGCAAAACAAGGAATGGAATATGAAGTTGGAATCGGTATTCGTCCTTTAATAAAAGATTTAAATAATGCATTAGATGAGAAAAAGATAATAAGTAAAGAATATTACAAATATGATAACAGAGATTGTACTAGATATGAAATAGAGTATGGAGAATATCCATCAAATGTTGCAGATAGTACTATAGCGACAGAATTAGAGTATCATTTTTATAATAAAGAATTAACTAAAACTGGTAAAGAATATACATATTCAATATTAAATAATGTAAAGAAACTAGAGGAGTATATTTATAAAGGAAAAAAGTATGTTCGTATTGTATGTGAAGTAGAATCAAAGTATAACAGATATTTATCTAATCATAAAAAAATCAATAAAGGGGAAATATATTGGATAGAAGTAACTCCTATTAAATGGATATTATCTGATATGTCTTATGATGTCTTATCTAAAGATGTCATATGCTATGTACCTACATATGCTACAAAGTCTTGTTTTAATTGTTTTTATGCAACAGATATATATAAGTTTTTAAATAGTACTTTTAAAAAAGATATAATACCAAGTAAAGTATCAGATAATTATTATAGTAAGGAAAAAGTACCAAACACAAAGATAGTAGAACTAGAAAAGTTATTAAAAGAAATAAATAAAAAAATAAATAATTTAAATAACATCTTAAGAGAATTATATAAATTAACCTATGAAATAGAAAGTATAAAAGTAAATGATAGAAAAATAGAAAGATATAAACTAAAGAAAAGAAGGTAGTAAAATGAATGAGAAGTTAACATTATTAGGAGAAGAAGAATGGAGTCATGACCCTTTTGAGATAAAATCAAAATTATTAGAAAAATATAATGGTAGATTTGCTTTAAGTAATGCTGCTAAATTAACTGGAAATGGAAGTTACATAAATATATATCATAATGAATATGTATTATTTTGGCTAAAACTTACTAGAACCGAATATTCAGCTTCTAAAGTATTTTTATCTGACCTTACATATGAATCTCGTTATCATACTGCTAGTTCGTATGACCCAGTAATTCTTCCAGTACTTCCGCTTACTGAAGATATAGAAAAAAGAATTAAGAGTAAATATAAAGTTATAAAAGATTATGGTATAGAGTTTGCTGAATATGGAGAATCTCCATTATCTATCGCAGATGAGATAATAATGCAAAGTAAACTAGAAGAATTATACAAAAAGAATAAATTAAAAAAGACAGGAAGACATTTTACATACAATGATAATAGTATAAATAAGAATAAAATAAATCTAGTAAAATATGATGAATATATTTATAATAATAGGAAATATATTAGATTAAAAGTAACATTAAATGAAAAGTATTCTAGTGTAAAGTTTAGATATACATATAAAACTGGAGATTATGTATGGATTAAAGTAGAAAAAATAATATGGATAGTAGATAGAGAAAATAAAAGAATGATAAGTACAATAGGCTTACCTAGTGGTATGAGATTTGATTCACCACGAAAGGCAAACATAAACTTTAATAAGAGTGAATTAAAATGGTATTTAGATAACTATATGTCAAAAGAAATATTTCAAAATATAAAAGGGCAAGAGGAAATAAAAGAGGATACAACTATTAAAGAGAAAACTAAAATAGATATATTATTAGATGAATTAGAAAAAGAGATAAAAAATTATTTAGGTAATAAAGAAGAAGTATATAACTATATAGATAATTTAATAGAAGATTATAATAAATCTTTAGATAAACTAAATATAAATAAAGAATTAGTATTAGATAGAAGAGAATCACTAGAATTACAATTACAGATAAGATTAGAACAAATATTAACAAAGATAAAAAATAGTAATGATAAAGAAATAGAGAAAATACTAAATATAATAAATATTTGTATAGATAAACTAAATGGAAAAGAAATAGAAGATACTAATGAATTATATATAGATATAAGTCTATTAAATGATAAAATATTACCATTTTTACTAAATGAAAAAGAAGAATATTATAAGAATATATTATTAAATATGTTTGTAAAAGAGAAAAATAAATTAGATAAATATTGTAATAGTATAAATGTTTTAAATATAGAAGTACCTATCTTAGAAAAGCCATATAATAAAGAAGAAGATTTTGTATATGGAATAAGAGAAAAGTTAAATACTATATTATTAGAAGTAAATGCTGAAGTAATAAAAACAGATATCATAAAAGAAATTATAAATACATATAAAAATATAATGGATAACAATTATAGTGAAGCAAAGAATAAAAATATTAAGTTATATTTAGAATTAATACAAGAGTTATCACGCTTTATAGAAGAAAATGGTAATACATTAGAAAAAGAAAATCTAATAAAGATATTAAATAACAATATAAATTATCAAAATGAAATAGAAGAAGTAATGACTACTTTACTATATAATATAATATCATTATATAAGTTAAAGTATAGAGTAGAAAATAGAATAAAGACAGAAAAAGAAATAGAAAGTAGTAAAATTAAAAGAAAATTAAAGAGATAAGAACATTAAAAAAGTAATTGACAATAATAGTATAGTTTATTATAATATATGAACGAAGGAGAGGATAATAATGATAAACCAAGAAACAGAAAAAGTAAAAGAAATGAAAAAAATGACTAATGATATATTAATAGATTATATGTCATTAGGCTTTATAAGAGAAAGTGATGAAACATTAGCAGCATTACACGAACTAACAACAAGTATAGGAGTAAAACCAGAAGATAAATCTACTATCGAGACAATGTTAATAAATACTCTTTTAAGTAAATATAAAGATAAAGCAAAATATTATAAAACACTATTTAAATATGGAAATACCAATGAAATATTAAACTTCTTTTCAAGTTATACAAAACATATTGATAAATTAAATGGTTTCTATAGAGAAGACCCTGTAGAGATTGGCAAAAGAGGAGACCGTGAAGGATACTTAATGCGTATTTTTATATACTATATGAACTCAAATAGTTATTCACCTGCGGATAAGAGAAATGTATTTGATAATATAAATTATTTATATAGTATTTTAAGTGGTGAAGAAGATACTCAAGAATATAAAAATATGATAGACAATAGTTCAAAATTATATGAAGAAGCAAGAAATATAATAAGAGGAATAAGGGATACTAAAAAGACAATAACTGATTTAGATAATAAAGGACTTAATGTTAAAGAACTAGAAACATCTTTCTATACGAATGTAGATAAAGCAATAAGTAATTTACCAATAATGTTATATAAAGCGGTAGATAATCTATCTAACAATAAAAAGTTAGTAAAGTAGATTATCTACTTTTTAAATAATATTTTAGAAAAAATCTAAAGTTTTTAAATATAATCTTGTTATAAAAATAAATATATTATATAATTAACTAGGAGGATACTATGATAAAAGTAGAAAAAATAACAAAAAAGTTTACGAAACTAAATAAAAGTAAGAAAAAAGAAGAGTTCTATGCAAATAAAGATATAACTCTAGAATTAAAAGAAGGAGAAATTCTAGGAATACTAGGGCCAAATGGAGCAGGCAAAACAACTTTACTTAGGATAATAGCAGGAATAATGTCTCCGACTAGTGGAAAAGTAACTATAGATTATTTAAATTATAAAGAAAATGAAATAGAAATAAAAAGAAGAATAGCCTTTCTAACAGGAAATACAAAATTATATAAAGATTTAAGTGCTAAAGAATTACTTACAATGTGTGGAGAATATTACCAAATGAGTAAAAAGGAAATAGAAGAACGAATAAAATATCTAACAGAAACATTTGATTTATCTTCCTTTCTTTATCAAAAGATAGGCTCACTATCAACTGGTCAAACACAAAGAGTAAGTATAGCAAGATGTCTTATGCATAATCCAAAATATTATATACTAGATGAGCCCACTAGCGGACTAGATATAATATCAAGCAAGGTAATATTAGATACCATCAAAAAAGAAAAAGAGAAAAATAAAAGTATTCTATATTCAACTCACTATATGGAAGAAGCCGATACAATATGTGATAGGGTAGTATTTATAAATAAAGGAAGAATAGTAACAATAGATACACCAGAAGAAATAAAAAAGAAAACAAAGACTAATACTTTAAGAGAGGCCTTCTTTGTTTTAACAGGAGGTCCTACTAATGAATAATGTAATAGTAACACTAAAAAAAGAATTAAAACTAATAATAAGAGATAAAAAATCTTTATTGATGATGGCAATAACACCATTATTTATACCAATATTTGTAATATTAATGAGTTATGTCTATGAAGAATTAACTGTAAATACAAAAGAAAAAACATATGAAGTAGGAGTAAACTATAATTTATCTGAAGAAGAAAAAGAACTATCAAATAAAGAAATTAAATATATA
>JABLTL010025619.1_pt1 | contig 13146 bp, 12 predicted proteins | sample 7160151 | NCBI WGS metagenome assembly JABLTL01 (sample SAMN14651223, study PRJNA627086) | human gut metagenome | isolation source: feces | host: Homo sapiens
GTTCCGCTAGAGGATTTAAAGAAAGGTACTAAGGTATATCCTTTGGAGTTGATACCATATATTCTTGAGCCGGGGAAAGAAATTGTACACTTTGTTTCAAGGCAAATATAATTATAGAGATTTCAGTGGAGGAAGAAGAATATGTTGGAAGTGAAATTTTATGATTCAATAGACGATTCATTGTTGAAATTTGCGGTAATTATTTCACAGAGTAATGGAAAATGGGTATTTTGTAAGCATAAAGAAAGAGACACATTCGAAGTGCCGGGAGGACACAGAGAGGCAGGCGAAAACATTCTTGAAACAGCTAAAAGGGAGCTACAGGAGGAAACAGGAGCTATTAAGTTTGATATTAAGCCAGTATGTGTATATTCGGTTATAGGAAAGACCAGAGTGAACGATACGGGGGAAGAATCGTTTGGAGGACTTTATTTTGCAGAGATATCGGAATTTGCAAAAGAACTTCATAGTGAGATGGAAAAGGTTGTTCTCATGGATGAGTTGCCAGATAATTGGACGTATCCGTTGATACAGCCTAAACTGATAGAGAAGTATTTGCAGATTGAAAGACAAACTTACTGCAAAATTCAGTTGGCAGCAAAGCAAACTATAGAATACATAAAGAAAGTTATAAAACCAGAAATTAATTTGCTTGAAATCCGAAAACTATGTGAAGAAAAAATGTTAGAGTTAGGGGCAGATTCTTTTTGGTATTGGGATGTTGGCGCATTTGTATTTGCAGGTGATGAAACTACTATATCGGTATCAGGCAAGCAATATGTAACATCTGATAGAGTTATAGATATAGACGACATTATTACTATTGATTTAAGTCCACAGACAGGGAATATTTGGGGTGATTTTGCAAGGACTATTATAGTGGAAAATGGTAAGGTTGTAGAGGATGTGGCACAGATTGAAAACTCAGAGTGGAAAAGTGGCTTGCAAATGGAAGAAAAGCTGCATGAGGAATTATTGCGATTTGCTACGAAAGAGACAACATTTGAAGAACTTTATTATCATATGAATGATTTTATAGTAAAAAACGGATTTATCAATCTTGATTTTATGGGGAATTTAGGACATTCGATTGTGAAAGACAAAGGAGATAGAGTTTATATTGAAAAGGGTAATATACAGAAACTTAGTGATGTAAAATATTTTACATTTGAACCACACATAGCTTTTCCAAATTCAAAGTATGGATATAAGAAAGAGAATATATATTACTTTGCAAATGAAATATTAGTTGAATTGTAAGGGAGATTAGAAATGAAGCAATTATCTGAAAATGAAGCATATGAGAATTTTTATCAATTTATAGGCTCTACAAAATACAGAAAAAATCTTTTTTATGACAATGCGATTCGGGCAGAGGAAATCGTTATTATGGATATAGTGATGCAGTTTCATTAGTGTGGGGGCAAAAAGCGCCGTCAAAACAGCAAAGTGACGGCAAAAAGCGCCACCACTCAAATCAGAGTGAAAAAATTCATGGTGGCGGAAAACGCCACTAAAACAGCAAAGTGATGGCAAAAAGTGACACCATATCAGTAATCGTGGTGGTACATTAACCACCACATATCATATACAGGGTGCAGGTGCTCCTGTCAAGACGAAAAAAAAATGTAAACGCTGATGCGTTTATATTTTTTCAGGAAAAGGTACGACCTTTTCCGCATCTTGCAAAACCTATAAGCAGAACTTTTAGAAAGGATGACAAAGCAATGGTACAGATAAAAAGAGATTGAAAGGATGGAGATGAAATGTATGAGGAGTTTCAGAAAATTTATGATGAGAGTGTTGGCAGAGATACTGATAAGAAAAAAGTGGAAGATAGGACGCAAAACAGGGGCTGAGAAGAGGAAATGGTTAGGTTTTAATTAAGGATTTTTTAATAAGAATATGTTAAACATGTATGAAAAGTGGTAAATTTAATATCTTTGAAACGAAAAGTGTGATATTATAATTTCAGAAAACATGACAATTAGCCTGTTTTGTTAATATATATTATAATGCCAAATATTTTCAAAGGGAGGTGCATACTTGTATGGGGGCAAAAAAATATGCATATGTAAATTATAAAATGCTTGTATGGGCACGTTCTGAAACACCATTTGGCACAACAAGTGATGTTGCTAATCATATTTCTGGGTTTAGGTCAGAAGTAATTGATAAATGGGAAAGAGGCGAAGAGTTGCCTTCAATTACAGAAGCAAAGAAACTTGCTAATTTATACAAAGTTCCATTTGCAACATTTTATTTATCTAATCCACCTGAGAAAAAACAAAAGCTTATACCGATCGTAGGACATACAATGATACTGTTTATAGAGAAACAAGTTATACATTGTGGTCTGAAATTGGTAGAATAACTGGTAATAGGCAAATTATAGTTAATCTATCTGATGATACGGAATATAGGAACTTGCCAATCGTTGGCCCGAAATTAAGCGAAAAACAGATAGCAGATGTAATAAGAAAGTATTTTGAATTAGATTTGCCATTTAAGAATAAATCAGCATATAGAAATAATGGATTTAATTATTATAGAGCCCTTTTAGAACATTATGGGATAATGGTTGCTCAGATAACTGGAGTATCATTGTCTGAGATGCGAGGCATTTCTATGTATTATGATACATTTCCTATCATTGCAATTAATAATAAAGATTTTGAGAGAGCTAAAGTTTTTTCATTATTTCATGAAGTCGCACATTTGGTTAGAAGGTCTTCATCATTATGCTTAATAGATTTTGATGAGCGTAATGATGAAGAAGAAAAAATATGTGATAGAATTGCTGCAGAAGTATTAATGCCAGAAGAAAGTTTTAGATATGTGTCATCAAATGCGCTTAATTTATATGGTGATTGGTCAGATTTATGTTTAATATCTATTGCGGATAAGTATGCAGTAAGCACATTTTCGGTAGTAAGAAGGTTAAGAGAATTAGATATTATTAATAGGTCAGATTATTATTCTATATACAAGAGGATTAGTGACTCATTTAAAGAAGAACAGGATTCTATTATTCAGAATAAGAAAGATAGAGAATTCAAAGTAAAATATTATATTACCTACTTGAGTAAAGAAGGCTATTTGTTTCCAAAGAAAGTGTTATCTGCTTATAGCAGAGGCGATATATCATATGGTGAGATGTGTAGTACACTTAGTATAAAAGGTAAACACATAAGTAATATAGAACGGGCGGTGATGTTCATATGAGTAAAAAGTATGTAATAGATGCCTGTGCACTTATTAATGCATCAAAGAACTATAATATGACTAAGAAAGCATTTTCACATATATGGCAGGCTTTTAATGAACTTGTAGAAAATGGACAACTTATTTCAAGTTCGGAAATATTTGAAGAATTAAAAGATGATGATATTGTAAAATGGGCAAAGGAACACAAAGATGCTTTTTTGCCTTTATCAAAAGAAGTACAGTTAAAGACTACAGAAATATTACAACAATTTCCACAAATAATAAAAATTCAAACAAAGGGAAGCTCAAATGGAGATTCATTTTTGATTGCAACAGCTATTTTAGAAGATGGGATTATAGTAACTGATGAAGGAAACAAGAATAATGGAATTCCAATGGTATGTGAATCATTAGGTGTAGAGTATATGAAACTTAATGATATGTTAGATGAGGTATTGGAGTAATGAATTAGAGGGGGAGAAATCCTTCTCTTTTTTGTTTGTATTATTCCGATAAACGATGTATAATCAAACTAGTTTTATGTTTCTGCTTATGTATGATTTTGAAGAGGTAAGATTATGGAGTATTTAACGACTGTGGAATTATCACAAAGATGGAATATCACTTCACGTCGAATAGGTGTTTTATGTGCAGAAGGAAGAATTGAAGGTGCAATAAAAAAAGGAAAAACATGGTTAATTCCTTCAGATGCAATAAAGCCTGCTGATGGACGATACAAGAAAAATCAGAAAAGTAAGATGTAATACGAAATAGGATTTATAAATATATGAGAATATATAATTAAATGCAGAGGGGGTACTGATATGGCATTTGATTTTGGAAACGCAAATGAAGCACAGAGAAGTGCTATTTCAACAACAGATGGTCCGTTGTTGATTATTGCAGGCCCTGGTACAGGGAAAACATATACATTAGTAAAGAGAATTGTTTATCTTATAACTGAAAAAGATGTGCTTCCTGAGGAAATAATGATTGCTACATTTACAGAAAAGGCTGCGAAAGAACTGATTACACGTATCACAAATGAATTGTATGCAATAGGAGTATCCGTAAATCTGAATGAAATGTATATTGGTACTTTTCATTCAATTTGTTTGAGGATTCTTAAAGAGCATCTTGAATATACAAGGATTAAGAAAAATTATAGGATGCTGGATAATTTTGATCAGCAGTATATGGTGTTTCAAAAGATTAATAGATTTAGGAACTTGCCTTATTTTGATGTTATATTTGATAAAAAGCAAGGAGCTTGGAGACAAGCTGGAGAAATAGTTAAGTATGTTAATAATCTTGCTGAAGAATTGGTTGATATTGATGAAATGCAGGAAGACTCGGATGAACATATTGTGGCTGTTGCAAATATTATGAAACAGTACAATATCCTGATGGAAGATGAGAATTTAATTGATTTTTCAAGTATTCAAACAGAAGCATATAAATTATTGATCGAGGAACCAAGCATATTGGAAGAAATACAGCAGAAAATTAAGTATGTGATGGTTGATGAATATCAGGATACAAATTACATACAGGAATTACTTGTGTTTTTGATTGCCGGAAAAAATAGAAATATATGTGTTGTGGGAGACGATGACCAAGGTTTGTATCGTTTTCGAGGAGCAACAATAAGAAATATATTGGAATTTCCAGGCCATTTTGCAGAAGGAGAATGTAAGCAGGTTAAACTTGTTACAAATTATCGTTCAGAGAGACAAATTATTGATTTTTACAATAAATGGATGAGCACAACAGATGGTAGGGCATATGATTTTATGTGGAAGAATTTTAGGTTTGAGAAGAAGATTGTTCCGCCGGAAGGGAAAAAGGATGCTAAAGTAGGTGTTATTAAATGTTCAGGAAAAGATTTGCTAGATGATTGGTATGAACAAGTTTATTCATTTATTACACAATTAAAAAGTAGTGGTGTACTAACTGATTACAATCAGATTGCAGTTCTTTGCAAGTCTGTAAAAGGGGATAAAATCATAGGTATGGTTGAATATCTTGAGGAACATGGTATTAAAGTTTATTCACCTCGTTCGGAAATGTTCTTTGAAAGAAAAGAGATAAAACAGGTAATAGGGTGTATGATCTTATGTTTCCCAGGGTATGTTCGTAAGTTACAACAAAGAGATTTTTCGTATGATTTTGAAAATCTCTATAAATATTACGATACTCAATGTATAGCTGCTGCAAGAGAGCTTATTTTACAGTATAGAGATACATTGGGTAAATGGATTGCAGAGAAGATGCATAAACACGCTAATCTAAGAAAGGATAATGCAGATTACGCATTTACAGGATTACTGTATCAGCTATTACAGTTTGAACCATTTAGTACATACTTAGGGATAGATATGAAATCAGGGGTGATAGATGAAAGACCTGCAAGAAACTTATCAATTTTATCTTCAATTTTGGGAAAGTACGAATATCTACATCGGATAGATGTCTTTACGGAAAAAAATATTATAGAGTCAGTAGAACGTTTTTTTAATATGTATTTTCGCTTTCTATTTGATGGAGGAATTACAGAGTATGAAGATGATTCGGAGTATGCTCCGAGTGGGTGCGTTTCATTTATGACTATACATCAGTCAAAAGGAATGGAGTTTCCAATAGTGATTGTTGATTCATTAAATGGAACACCGAGAAGTAGTGGAAATCATTTGCTAGAAGAAATAGAAAATAAATATTTCCATAGAAAAGTTTTTGAGACGAGGGAAGATATAAAATTTTTTGATTTTTGGCGATTATATTATACGGCATTTTCAAGAGCACAAAATTTATTGGTACTCTCTTGTTGTGAAAAGAAAGGTCATGGAGCCACACCAAGCAAATATTTTGAAGAGTGCTATGAGAAGCTACCTGCTTATGAAGAGGTAAATCTTTCAGAAATAAAGTTGGAAAAGGTAAAGCCTGTAAATATAAAGGATACATATTCTTTTACTTCTCACATCGCTCTGTATGAGAATTGTGCATTACAGTATAAATTTTTTAAAGAACTTGGATTTACGCAGGTAAGAGTAGGTGCAACACTCTTTGGAACTTTAGTGCACGAGACAATAGAAGACATTCATCGTGCAGCTATGCGTCATGAAGAACAGACAATAGTACCGGAAACAATACGAGAGTGGTTTGATACAAATTATATGACATTATCGAAATGTGAGCATTCATATTTAGGACAACCGCAGATAGAAGCTGCGTATAAACAGGTTTTGAAGTATGTTGAGAGAAATCAGAGTGACTGGAGTCGAATTCAAGATGCAGAGGTGGAAGTAAGTTTAGTAAAGCCTGATTATATATTGCTTGGAAAGGTTGACCTTATCAGGGGCGAAGGTGATACAGTAGAGATTGTTGACTTTAAATCCGAGAAGAAACCAGATGTTTTAATTGAAACAGCGGAGATGAATCGTTATAGGAGACAGCTTGAAGTGTATGCTCATCTTATTGAGGAAAAGACAGGCAAAAAGGTAAGTAAAATGCATTTGTATTATACTGGTGAGGATAATGGTGTACCAACAGTAACATTTAATAAGTCAACGGAAATGATTGATAAAACAATAAAAGAATTTGATGCAGTGGTTCAAAAAATACAACATAAAGATTTTAGTGGCAGAGCTAAAGATAAAAATCTTTGTGCCAACTGTGATATGAGACATTACTGTAGAAGAAAAGGAGATTGCTAATGGATGGACAGATTTCATTTACATTTGAACAAAGACAACCAATAAAAGGATATCCGGAGTTACACTGGACGGGGAAAAGGCCTTATACATCAACGCAGTATTATCCTGCACAGCTTAAGGAATCCTATGGAGAGCCTAAGGATGGTTGGATGAATAAGATATTTTGGGGAGATAACCTCCAGGTGATGAGTCATCTTTTGAGACAATATAGAGGAAAGATAGATTTAATTTACATTGATCCTCCATTTGATAGTAAAGCAGACTATAAGAAGAAAATTGATTTAAAAGGAAAGAAAAAGATATTTTCAGATACATCCTCGTTTGAAGAAAAACAGTATGGTGATATTTGGGTAAATGATGAGTATTTACAGTTTATTTATCAAAGAATGATATTAATACGAGAGTTATTATCTGAAAAAGGTACTGTTTATGTACATTGTGATTGGCACAAAGCTCAGTATATCAGATGTATATTAGATGAAGTTTTTGGTTATGATAATATGCTTAATGAACTGGTTTGGTATTATAGAAGGTGGACTGCTGCAAGTAATTCTTTTCAAAAAATGCATGATACAATTTATGTTTACTCAAAAACAAAGGACTATATATTTAATCCGATATATATTGATGCTACTGAAGGGCAACAAAGAAAGCATGATAAAGGATATGATCGTAACTCCGTAATGATAGATGGAGAAAGAAAACCACAATTATTAGTATATGATAAGAAAAAAGTAGATGAAGCAGTAAAAAATGGCGTAATTAATTTATCAGAATATGCAAGAGTAGTTGAAGTAAAATCTATGGGGACAATTGCTCATGATGTTTGGAAAATTGATAAGTTAAATGATTTTTATGAAGTATATTTGGAAAGAGATGGAAAAGAAGTTGCAGATGTGTGGGAGATTAATTACATAAATTCACAGGCTGTTGAAAGGACAAATTATCCTACACAAAAACCAGAAGAATTGCTAGAGAGGATTATTATGGCATCTTCAAATGAAGACAGTATTGTTTTTGATTGTTTCATGGGATCAGGAACAACACAGGCTGTCGCAATGAAACTTGGAAGAAAATTTATTGGAGCAGATATAAATCTTGGTTCAATACAAACAGCAACAAAAAGACTCATCTCTCTTATGAATAAGCAAAGTGTTGGATTTGAAGTATATAATGTAAATAGCTATGATTTCTTTAGAAATCCAGTAGAAGCTAAAGAATTAATTATTGACGCTCTCGGTATTCAAAAATTTGATTCATCAACAGTATATGATGGTGAATTAGATGGCTGGATGGTTAAAATTATGCCTACAAATCGTATTGCAACAAAAGCTGATTTAGAAGAACTCAAGGCTAATTTACCATATCATACATTTGAAAAGCGTAAGGAAGAAAATCCGAATGGCGTGGTGGAAAAAATTAAGATTATTTGCATGGGACATGAGGCTGATTTAAAGGCATCGTTGGAACAGGAACTTTCTTCGTATAATTTGGAAATAGAGGTAGTTGATATCCTTAGGGATAAGAAAGATTTACAATTTAAGAGAGAAGCAGATGCCAATGTTGTTAAAGAAAACAATCAGATTATAATAAAAGAATTTTATCCGATGAACCTTTTACAGAAATTAAGCATGCAGAAAGAATCAGTTGAAGATTGGAGGCAGTTGGTAGAATCTATCTTTATTGACTGGAATTATGATGGTCAGACAATGAGACCGACAATTTGTGACATTCCGGCAAAAGATGAGTTGGTATCTGGTATATATAAAATTCCAGCTTCAGCAGGTAAAATTAAAATAAAGATAACAGATTTGTTATCTGAGTCACTTGAGCTGGAGGTATAGATATGGCAAAAAAAGTTGGAATGGAATTTGCCTTTTTTGAGTTCCTTCGTTCATTCTATGTAGATAATAGAGGAATTATAAGAAATAGGTATCGTGAAATAACTAAGAAATATCTGGATTACAATGACAAGGAAAAGAACCCAGACGCATTTTTACGAACCCCACAGTTTGAAGCCTTAGAAATGTATGTGTTTGTAAAAGAATTTATGAATAATCAACAGATGTATCAGATGTTTGATGACTGGTCAAAGAGAAATGGTGTTTTTTCAGATAGGCGATTCTGTGATGAAGCTGGGCAGATGACATTATATGATGTTTATTCACTAAAACAGTATCATGATTACTTTTTACAAATAAAGAAATATGCGGAAGATTATCCAAATTATATTTTTGCATTAACTATGGGATTAGGTAAGACAATTCTCATGGCTACCTGTATTTTTTATGAGTTTCTTCTTGCTTCAAAATGGCCTCGAGATGATAAGTATTGTCATAATGCATTGGTTTTTGCGCCGGACAAAACAGTATTGCAATCGTTAAAAGAAATAGTAACTTTTGATAAGAGTAAGGTTGTACCTCCAGAGTATATTGGTGTATTAGATGCGAATATTAAGGTATATTTTCTTGAAGATAGTGGAACCACATTAAATACATTAGATGGTTCTAAGTATAATATAATTATTTCTAATACACAGAAAATTATATTAAAGGCTCAGCATAAAGAAAAAAGTTCTGTAGACAAGTTGTTTAGTGATCAGGTACCGGGACAATCCGTATTGGATGATGTTCTTGGAATATTACAGGAAATAAGTAACAACGACGATTTGATGTCAAATCAACGTTTTGAGAAACTTACCAGGCTTTCACAAATGGGTATTTATGTAGATGAAGCACATCATATGTTTGGAGCAGACTTGGAGAAGGCTTTGCACGAAAATGGTAAGGGTACTAGCCTGCGTAATACTATAAATGAATTGTCTAAGGAATTATCTAAGCATGGAAGTAAAGTGGTTGCTTGTTATAATTTTACAGGAACACCATACGTCAATAATAAGATTCTTCCGGAAGTTATATATGCTTATGGATTGCAGGCGGCAATTAGAAATAATTTCTTAAAAGATACTAGTGTTATTGGTTATAGTAACGTAAAAAGCAAAGAATTCCTAAAAGCTGTTATTGCCGATTTCTGGGCAAAGTATGGTGGAGAAGAATATGAGGGATTAGCACCTAAAATGGCTATTTTCGGTGCAGAGATAGTGGAAGTTCGTGATGAAATCAGGCCAGTTGTTGAAGAAGTACTATCTGAATTGGGAATACCTCTTGATAAAATTTTAGTTAATGTTGGAGACGAAAAGATTACTAAATCTGAAGACATAAGAGATTTTAATAATCTTGATATAGCTGGAACAGCAGGCAGTGAGAAGCAGTTTATATTGCTTGTTAATAAAGGTAGAGAGGGGTGGAACTGTAGATCATTATTTAGCGTGGCTCTTTTTAGAAGTCCAAAGTCAAAAGTATTTGTGCTTCAAGCAACAATGAGATGCTTGAGAAAAATTACAGATGAACAACTAACGGCCACAGTGTACTTGTCAAAAGAGAATATGGATATATTGGATGACGAGCTTAAAAAGAATTTTAGAACTAGCATAGAGGAACTTGTAGTTAAGAAGGATAAAAAACGTAAGAAAGTTCCTGTACGTGTGAAAGAACCACCTAGAACATTGCGCATGAACAGATTGCATTATAAATATTCTTTGGAAACTAAGCATTATGATAGAGGATTATCGTTTGGTTTAAAAGAAATAGAAACAGAAAATTATGATGCAACAATGTATGTTAAAGAAGGACTTACAACTTCGTCTGTTGTGCGTGAAAGCAATATTAACTATATGGTTAGTAAATTAGCGTATACTGAGATAACGTTGGTGGCAGAAGTAGCAAAATATTTTCCTGATATCAGATGCACAGAAGTTGCTAGGATACTGAGGGAATCAGAAGAAGGTATTGATAAAATATTAGTAGCTGTCAATGAACATAATGATATTATTTATGATAAAATTGTGCCAACCATATTTGAGGCATTATACCGGGTTAACAAAGAGATTGTAAAAGAAAATGTTGATGTTAAATTACTTAAGAAGCCTAAAGAAGGTGGATATTATGAGTTTAGTGGAAATGAGGATTTGATTATAATGCAGAATTCAGAGGATTCTGTTGTTGTGAAAAATAAAGACAAGAGTTTTCACGCAGATACCTATGTTTTTGATTCGAAGCCTGAGTTACAATTATTTTTACAGTTGCTTGCAAATGAGCACGTAAAAAAAGCTTATTTCACGGGAATGTTTACTGCTGACCAGACAGATTTTTATGTTCCATATATTGATCCGGAATCGAATAGATTAAGGAAGTATTATCCAGATTTCTTAGTAAAAATGGACGATGGAAGTTATTTGATTTTGGAAGTAAAAGGTGACAATATGATAGATGATCCAGTAGTAAAGGCGAAAGGAGCAGCGGCAGAGGAGGTTGCAGTAGAGAGTTCTATGAAATACGAAATGCTTAAAGGAACAGACATTATGGAAGGAAAAGCAAAGTTTTAGCTTAAACGGGTCTCATTCAACCTGAATGGCGGATAGTAATTAAAGATGATATTAATATGGGAAAATCAGGGATAATAAAAGATTTTGTTTTGCCACAAGAAATATATATTGGATGTAGACAGCAGGAAACAGTCGCTGAGAATAACAATAATCGTATGTTACATAATAAAAAAGAGAATGAGATGTATGCTGATCTAGATGAGATACTTCAATGGGCGGAGAATAACTATATTGATGTATATATGCCAATAATAAGTAGAAAAGAATATAAAATGATGGATAGAGCGTTACGATTGATTTAGCAAGTTTTAGCAGAGGTGGCTATATGTCAGATTTTGAAGAAAAATATGATTATCAGGAAATTATGGTAGAAGATATTTCGCAGATATATCAAATTGCAAATGATTATAATTCGTTCTATGATTTACCAAGATCAGGTAGAGGTGACCCAGGTGATGAACGAACTTACTTACAGGCATTTTATAGAGGACAAAGCGATTCTTCTTGGAAAATCACTCCAAGTATATGCAGAGATACATCTGTGGATGAGAGTATACTGGAATCTGGAGATTTACTATTTGAAGTAATGGCATATAATCAGCATTATATACATGCTACAAGATTAATTGACTTTACAATGGATATAAATGTAGCATTGTTTTTTGCTTGTTGTGAAAATATTGAAAAAGATGCGGCTATATTTATATGGTCATATTCTCCGTATGATCCTAAATGGACAAGAATAAAGATACAGTGTGAACTTGTTAATGTTAAAAAGCAACGTATAAGTGTAAGTGAATATGCAGAGATACTTTTGCAGAAATATCCGGAATTGAAAGACAATTATACTTATAAAAAAGATTTCTATACTGATTTAGTTTCTTATTTGGACCACGGCTTTATGATTATGCAACCACGTAATCCGTATTTGGAAAATATGAGAATACAAAGACAAAAAGGGTGTTTATATGTTTGTGGTGTGAAATTTGAAACTCCGATTGATAAAATGAGAACAAGTGTTAATGCGGGGAATAATATATTGTGCCCGCATGAGCCGGAAGCTCCTAAAGAATTGGACGGAGGTAATTTTTTGGTAAAGGTGGTCATTCCTGCAAGATTAAAAAATGTGATAATGAAACAATTGGAAGAAAAGGGAATTACAAAAGAAGCTTTGTTACCCATGTGATGTAAATAGGCACTTGTTTAATGTAGAAGGATGGTGAGAACTATGGATATAAAGCAGCTAATCGGCGAAACCACAGATTACGATAAAAAGGTTGCACTTGAGACAAAGAAACCCAAAAGCTGGTGCAAGAGTATAAGTGCATTTGCAAATTGCTATGGTGGTAAGCTGGTATTTGGTGTGGCAAATGATGATGCGTTGGTTGGTCTTTCGGATGCTGAAGGAGATGCAGAAAAAATTAGTGAGATAATTAAAACACACCTTAATCCGATACCAGAGTTTAAGCTTTCATTTGAAAAAGATAGTGACAAGACATTCGTTATTGTAGAAGTTATGAAAGGGCAGCAGACTCCATACTATTATGAAGGTGATGGGCAACTTATTGCATTTATGCGTATAGGAAATGAAAGTGTTCCGGCGACACCTTCGCAGTTAAGAGAGTTGGTACTTCGCGGAAGTGGTGAAAGTTATGATAGTCTGAAGTCAAGATATGATTTTAACAATATGTCCTTTACAAAATTAAAATCAGTATATAAACAGAGAACGGGGAATACATTTGAAGATACAGATTATGAATCTTTTGGGCTGATTGATGAAAA
>JABLTL010170021.1_pt1 | contig 13084 bp, 7 predicted proteins | sample 7160151 | NCBI WGS metagenome assembly JABLTL01 (sample SAMN14651223, study PRJNA627086) | human gut metagenome | isolation source: feces | host: Homo sapiens
ATTAACCCTTTAAAAAACTGATTGACTATGGGACAAGGAACTAGTAAGTATCGTAAGATTATGCGTACCCCTCAGACGGGTGAGAACGCTGGTAAGAAACTCTGGTATGCTACTGCCGTGAGCGACCGTGAGATGAGTTTCGAGGACTTCGTGACTCACATCTCCGAGCACAACTCTCCATACAGCCGAGGCACCATCCACGGTGTGCTGATGGATACCCTCGACTGCCTGAAGCATCTGATTCTGGATGGCAAGAGCGTTCGTTTCTCCGACCTCGGATTGTTCTCCATCGGCATGACTTCGCGTGGCGAGGTGAGCAAGGAGAAGGTGACGGCGGCTAGCGTGCAGGGCGTGCATCTGATTGTAAGAAACACAAAATCATGGAGCAACGCTGAGCTGAAGAAGCTCACCAAAATCGTGGCTTACGATGACTATACCACCGGGGCTGAGGACGGCGGTGGAACTGAGAACACGCCGAGCGGAGGTGGAACCAGTCAGGGCGCTGGCGGGGAGACCAATAAGGATAACGGCGGAACCAGCCAGGGCGGAGGTGGAACCAGCCAGGGCGGAGACGGAACCGACAGCGGCGGCGATAACGTAAATTTTTAAATCTTGCTTGATGCGGATTGCAAATCCGCAGAGCACAAATAGGTTAGGACGTTTTTAACGGCGGATTACAAATCCGCCGAAACGCCTAACGGGATCAATCATTAATCACTAAAAAAACTGCGTATGAAGAAAGAAACTTGGAAAACTGTATTTCAGATAGTACTATCTATCTTGACTGCTATTGCCGCCTCTCTGGGCGTGACGAGCTGTATGTAACTTAAATGAGCATGCCAAAGTCGAAATGACTTTGGCATGCTTTTTTTGTTTTTATAATTGAAGGGTAGCTTGTTGTAAGTCTATGGATTCGGCACGGAGCGTGCCGTGACCTCGCAAGACGATGATGCACTTGCCGAAGAATGCCTTCCTCTTTGGATCGGTGAAACGCTCCAGGGAGGTTTGATTGCCGTTATCTGTGCCCAGAATCTCGGCGGTGGAAGAGAAATAAATCTCGTTCTCGGCATTCGGACAGAGATTGCCATCCTTATCTACTACATTTACTTCTACGAAGGTCGTAGGGGAGGATGGGGATTGCAAATCCCCAGGGAGAGAGGTCGAACCTTTTTTGACTGCGGATTGCAAATCCGCAGGAACGCCTGACGGGGTTGGAGTGCACGATTGCAAATCCGCAGGAACGCCTGACGGGGTTGGAGTGCACGATTGCAAATCCGCAGGAACGACTGACGGGGTTTGGGCTGCGGATGCAAGGGTGTTCTGATAGGTTTTCTTCAAGACGAGGTGATGAGGAGGACCGGCTGTCTTGATGGTCTGGGACGAAATCTCCCTGCCCTGCTTTCTCGCTACAACCTTTACTTCACCCGGCTCAAAGTTTACTCGCCACATCACGTGGTACTCGGTACTGCGATCAAAGGCGCCAGCATTGGCGGCATCAGCATGGGCACCGGCTTTTGCTGAAACGGCATGGGCTTTGCCTTCATTCCCCTCTCCATGCACCTTCTTCTTCCGGATGCCCTGGCTCTTGCCATTGATGAACAGCTCTACTTCATCAGCCTGGTTGTAATAGCACCACATATCTATCTGCTGACCTGGAAGCCAGTTCCAGTGAGGGAAAAGATGAAGAACAGGCTTCTTCGTCCACTCACTCTGATACATATAATAACTGTCCTTAGGAAGACCAGCCAGGTCGATGATGCCAAAATAACTGCTGCGTGCCGGATAGGCATACGGAGTCGGTTCGCCGATATAGTCGAAACCAGTCCAGATAAACTGACCGCCCACGAAATCATTGTGCTTCACCACATCCCAGGTCTCCTCGTGCGTACTGCTCCAGGAGGCATGCATATTGTCATACGCCGAACACTTGAAGGATGGATCGGTATATGGCAGCCACCACTCCACCGGAGCCGTATAGATGCTGTCGCTCGGCATCCGGTAATAACCACGCGTCTGGAGAGCCGAAACACTCTCGGAGAAGATGAACGGCTTGTTCGGGAAGTTCCTAGGAACATCCTTCGCCCACTGATGATGATAATTGAATCCGATGACATCGATGGCTCCGCTCTTGAAGAGATGATTCTTAGGATCAGGCTCGTTGCATCCGGCAGTAACCGGACGGGCGCCCCACGGATCATACTTCTTCACGATATCTGCCAGATGACGGGTGAGAAGCGAATTCACGCTCAGCTCATCGCTATGCGCCAGGGTAGAGGCATCATGCCCCGCATTCAGGATGAGATTCGCCTGCTCCAGACTCAAGGTATCGGCAGCGGCATCCGACCACTGTTCGAGCACCTCGTTGCCGATGCTCCACATGATGATGCAAGGATGATTCCTGTCGCGCTTCACCAGATCAGAGAGATCACGCTGGTGCCATTCATCGAAGAAACGGGCATAATCGCCATTCGACTTCTTGCGGCGCCACATATCAAAGCTCTCGTCCATCACCATGATTCCCATGGAATCACACATATTCAGAAGCTCGGGAGCCGGAGGATTATGACTGCTCCGGATGGCATTCACACCCATATCCCTGAGGATGGTGAGCTTGCGATGAAGCGCATCCTCGTTGAGGGCGGCACCGAGACATCCGAAATCGTGATGCTCGCACACGCCATTGATCTTCATATTCTCGCCATTGAGAAAGAAACCCTTCCGGGCATCAAACCTCACATCACGGAAGGCGGTCTGCGTAGTGGCGGTATCCACCACCCTGCCATTCACCACCAGTTCGCTCTTCACGGTATAGAGATAGCCCTTGCCGATAGACCAGAGATGAGGTTTCCTTACCTTGAGCTGCTGGCTCTGGGTGCCCTGGCTCCTTGCCACCACCTTGCCAGCCGCATCGTAGATGGTATTGCGGATGGAGAGCTTCATCCTGCTGCCACTGGCGTGGAAATCCACCTTTACCCTGACATCACCCTTCGGCGTGGTAGCCACATACTGCCCCCACTGCGGGATGTATGCCTTCTTCAGGGTCTTGGTAAGCCAGACGTGGCGATAGATGCCGCAGCCCGAATACCAGCGGCTGTTGGGCTGGTCGCTGTTATCCACCTTCACGGCAATGACGTTATCACCCTTCTTATATATATAAGGTGTAAGATCGTACTCGAAGGTGCTGTAGCCGTAGGGACGGGTACCGAGCTTGTGACCATTGATATAGACGGTGGAGTTCATATACACGCCATCGAAGGTGATGGTGAAGCGGTCGTATTTCTCGTCTGGCGAAAGGGAGAAATGCTTGCGATACCATCCGATGCCGCCCGGAAGAGCACCACCACTGGCTCCCGAAGGATTCGATGGAGAGAAATCGCCCTCTATCGCCCAGTCGTGAGGGAGATTCAGGCGACGCCAATGCCCGTCGGAATACTCCGAATTCTGCATACCGGCACTATCAGCCAAAACGAAAAGCCAGTCTTTATCAAAAGACTGGCGATCGCGGGCGCTCAAAGACTGAGCGCCCAATAGTAGAATTGCTAAAGCAAATATCTTCTTCATATTATTTCAATTTTACAGTCATTGCCTGACCTGCATACTTCACTACCTTGCCCTTAGGCGACTTGGCGAGATTCACGCCCTGCTGCTTCTTCTGATCTACCAGGATGATGTTGAAGCGGCGCTTCTGGAGCATGCCGTCGAAACTACCCTTGCGGGCACCGATGGTTACCTGCTTCCGGGCATCATCATACTTGAAATCGATTACAGCATACTTGCCCTTCTCGTAGTTATAGTTCGTGCCCTCATCCTCGTACAAGGTATAAGAGCCATCCTTGCCGGCATAGACATAGAGGTCGATCAACTCCGGTTTCTTCTCATCACTCCACTGCATCTCAGGACCTATCGGAAGGATGGCGCCCTCTGGGATGAAGACAGGAATCTTATCGTATGGCGCATCAGCCACGATGGTCTGACCGCCTGCATGATATGCTCCGGTATAGAAATCATACCAGCCCTTCTGCTTAGGCAGATAGACTTCGCGTGAATACTTCTGATACTCGCCTACCGGACAAGCCATCAGGGCAGAACCGAACATCCACTGGTCCTTGATATCCAACACCTTCTCATCGCCATTGAAATCCATCACCAGTCCACGCATCATGGTGTAATCCTTGAGATGCACCATACCCGCCATACTGTAGAGGTAAGGCATCAGGCGATAGCGGAGCTTGTCGTAAGCTACGATGGTCTTGTAGGCAGGATGATCGGCTGGAGCGATGTTCCAAACCTCACGCAATGGCCACTGACCGTGGGCACGATAGAGCGGAACGAAACAGCCAAACTGGTTCCAGCGAGCCTGCAATTCTCTCCATTCCTTCAAATCGGCATTCTCCTTACCGGTCTTGTCAAACTCCTGCTGGGCTGCCACATAGCGGTTTTCCACACAGAAGCCGCCCTGGTCCATTCCCCAGAAAGGAAGACCTGCCATGGAATAGTTCAGTCCGGCTGTCATCTGCGCACGCATATCCTCCCAGCGGGTAGCGATGTCGCCCGACCAGGTAGCAGTGCTGTAGCGCTGTTCGCCAGCAAAGCCCGAACGGGTGAGGAGGAAGACGCGCTGGTTAGGGTTCACGCTGCGCTGACCATTGTAGATGGCGTCGGCATTCACGATGCTGTAGGCATTGAAATACTCGGTAGCCGTACCCAGGGCAGTAGGACCGGAGAGCGCCTTGCGGTACCACATCGGGGTACAGTCACGAACGTTTGGTTCTGATGCATCCATCCACCAGGCATCGATACCGAACTTATACTTGGTATAGAGATTCTCATCCATCTGTCGCCAGAACATCTTTCTGGCTCCGGCATCGTAGGCATCATAGAAGGAGCCGCGGAAACCGAGCCAGTCGTGGATATCATCCTTGATAGCCTGGTGATACATCCAGCCCTTGGCATCCAGTTCCTTGTAATTCTTCACGGTATCATAGAACTTCGGCCAAACCGAAATCATGAATCTTCCATGCAGGGCGTGCACACTGTCGAGCATCGCCTGAGGGTTCGGATAGCGAGCCGCCTCAAACTCGTGGCTTCCCCATGAATCCAGCTTCCAGTAGTTCCAGTCCTGTACGATGTTATCCACCGGAATCTTCAGGTCGCGGAACTTCTTCATGTTCTCCTCGATATCCTTGCTGCTCTGATAGCGCTCGCGGCTCTGCCAGAAGCCGAGCACCCACTTAGGATATACCGGAGCCTTGCCGGTAAGGGTGCGATAGCCCGAGATTACCTCGTCCATATTCTTTCCGGCGATGAAGTAGTAATCCATATCCGGCGACATCTCGCTCCAGATGCTCAGCTGGTTCTTCTCTGCCTCAGAACGTGGGGCAGCCACACGGAGACCGCAGTAGGAAACATCGCCATCCGGCTGCCATTCGATGCGGATAGGGGTCTTTACACCCTTTTTAATTGCAGTCTCAAACTTATAGGAATTTGGATTCCAGGCGGTACGCCAGCGCTCAGGCACCACCAGCTTGCCGTCGATATAGATCTTCATATAGCCGGCATAGTAGAGGATAAACTGATAGAAGCTGTTGGTTGGCGCCTCTACATATCCCTCGTAAACCACCTTGGATCCATTCAGAGCAAAGCCTTTAGGCAGGTTCTGGATGCCGCCCTTATCAGTCTGGTTGCAGATTTCTGAAGCCTCAGGCATGGCATATTCAAAGTAGATGCTGTCCTCGCCACGTACAATCTTCTGTCCGTTCTTATCCACATAAGTACCGGTGAGCTGTCCTTCCTTTCCGTCCTTATCGTAGAGTTTGAAGGCACGGTTCAGCTGGAGATAATCGTCCGGATTACCCCAGCGGCAATAAGAATAGGAATCCCAGAGGATGCCGTAGTTCTTGTTGGAGATGACGAAAGGCACACTCACCTTGGTGTTATACTGGAAGAGGTCTTCGTTCTTGCCCTTCATGTTGAGCTCTTCACTCTGGTGCTGACCGAGACCATAGAAAGCTTCATTGTCTGGCGAATCGAAGAGGGCACGCCATGACCATCCGTGCTTCTGTGCCTCAGGTACCTTTGCGATATCCACACCGATTTCACGGTCGGGCACGGTGAAAGGCTTGAAGGTCTTTCCTCCCTGTGCCACCTCGTTGAGGAGCACCTGACCCTTCAGATCATAGAAAGTAATCTGACCAGTAGCCTCGTTCAATACGGCACGCATGGCAGCAGTGGTGATGATGAGGTCATCGCCCTGCTCCTCCACCTTATACTGCGCCTTGGAGTTCTGAGGCACGATGATGAGACTCTGCTTGCTGCGGAAGCTCTGCTCGGCAGTAGCCTGCACACGGATAATGCGGTCGCCTACCACCTGGAGGCGGATTTGCGACGGACCGTAGTTCTGATGCTGTTTCAACTGTACGGTAAGAAAATTACCATTCTGGACAAAATCAGCTGCCTGGGCACCCATAGCGCCCAGAATCAATGCAGCCGAAACTAACAATGTCTTGGTTGGTTTCATTTAGTTTGTTTTTTTAGAGTTTATAAAATTGTTATACTAGTCTATTTCTTCACGAGATTCTTTTCCGAACTTTCACGTATCTTGAGAATCATCGGCACCACCTCCTTGTAGATCTTCTCATCGCCATTGATGCTCTTCATCAGGAGCTGGCAGGCTTTGGTGCCCTGCACGTGTGCCTGGTCCATGATGGCGGAGAGGCGAGGGGTTACGAAGGCGGCAGTATCTCCATCGGTGAATCCGATGATAGCCACATCTTCCGGAATGCGCAGACCTTTCGACTTGATGGCATCGAAGGCTGCATAGGTAATGATATCATTGAAGGCGAGGATGGCATCAGGCGGATTCTCACCTTCCAGGAGCCGGAGCGTAGCTTTGCGTGCTACGTCGAAATCTATCTTGTCGCATACCACCAGGTCGCGGTCGATAGGGATGCGGTTCTCGCGGAGCGCTTCGAGATAACCGTGCTTGCGGCGGCGCACCATATCGAGATGATTGGGACCGCCGATGAAAGCCACACGGTGCGAACCGGTTTCTATCATGTGCTGGGTGGCCTCCTGAGCCGCCACATCACCATTTCCCACCACCTGCGAGAACATGTCCTCCAGACAACAGCGGGCAAAGAATACCAGGGGCACCCCCATCTCGTGGAGCTGCTCGAAGTGAGAATAGTCGGTGGTGTCCTGAGCCAGACAGGCGATGATACCCTCTACATGCATATTGAGAAAGTTATCCAGAGCCTGCGCCTCGCGCTCATGGTCTTCATGACTGTTGGAACTGATAACGGAATAGCCCAACTTGGAGGCATAGTCTTCGATGCCATCGAGGACAGCGGCATAATAATGAGTCACGAGATTTGGGACGATGACACCAATCACCCTCGGAGCTTCCTTGCGGAGACTCTGGGCAAAGGGATTCGGGCGATAGTTCAGCTCCTTGGCGAGTTTCTTTACCTTCTGGGTCATCTCCTCTCCTACTTCATGGCTGTTTCGCAATGCTCTGGAAACGGTAGCTATACTGACACCAAGCTTATCTGCAAGGTCCTTTAATGACGTTCTACGCTGCTTCATGTATAATAAGTTAGTTATGTATGGTGCGATATTGCATCAAATTTACTGCAAAGATACTATTTTTATTCCGAATTGCAAACGTTTACGTGTGTTTTTTTAGCAAATATAGCACATATTTATAAAAATACTTGTAATTTTGCAGCACGAAAAGTAATGAATAGTTGATAATAAGTTAGTTAGAAATGAAAAAGCTTCAGAATGTCGGGAGACAATCTGAAGCATTTTTTTTAAATATAATATTCCGCAGAATCTACCAGTCCGGCGCGAAGTGCATACTTTGTTGCTTCGTGCACGTTGTTCACACCGAGCTTTCTGAAGATATTCTTCCGGTGGGTATTCACGGTATGGAAACTGGAGAAACGCTTCTCGGCGATTTCCTTGGTAGTCATACCCAGGGCGATATCCTTGAGAATCTCGGTTTCGGTCTTGGTGAGATTCACCTTTTCTTCTGCTTCCTGCGGCGGAGTAAGGAGCACCTCCATCATTCGCTGGCAGACAAACCGCTTGCTATCTACGCAGAAGCGTATCGCCTCCTTGATTTCCGTCAGCGGACTCTCCTTCAGGAGCACGCTGAACATACTGCTGCTGGCGATGAGCACACGTACGAAATCGGCACTCAGGTCTTCGCTGAACAGCAGCCATCGGGTATAGGGAAAGCGCTGGTTGAGAATGAGCAGTTCGGCGGAATCATTGATATCGAAAAGCGTGTAATCGAGTATCACCACCGTATCTTCGTTTTCCCGCAAGGCAAGCATCAGCTCTGTCTTGTCTTCCACATACTTGGTTTCCAATCCTTCCATTCTCTCTATCACGTATATCAGTCCGGCACGCGTGATATCCTGCTTATCTGCCAATAGAATCTTCATAAGCAAATCTCCTTCTTTTATGTTGTTATATACTCTTTTATGACCAAACTTTTATGAAGGGAGAACATAGCCTTTTGCTATGTTCTCCCTGTTTTATCTTTCCTAGAATGACATGAGGAATCCCATTCGGATGCCCCACTTATCTACATTGGCATGATTCAGGTAGTTGATACGGCGCACATAATCGATTCCGAAGAACTTGAAGATGTTGTGCACACCGGCTACCACCTCCCAATATGGCGTGTTGCCAAAGGTATAGGAGTTGTTAGGGAACTTGAAGATCACGTCATCCGATGTATTCTTCACCGGATTGTTCTTGTCGGTGAGCTGTCCCCATACTCCCTTCACGGCTACATACTCGCGCCACTTCAGCTTCTTGATGAGCGGAATGCGGTTGAGAAGCTTGCCGTTCATATCCCAGGCTACCGACCAGAAGAGCTGGCGGTCGCTCAGGAACTCCCAGTCTTTCATCATACTGATGGTTGCCTCCTGCTCGAAGATGGAGAGGTTGACTGGTGGCTGGACGAGCATGGTGAATGGAACCTTGTTCCACTGCATCTTGCCCACGATGTTGAAGTCCACATATCCGAAGCTGCCCAGCCACTGGCGCTTGTAGATGCCCAGCGTGGTGAGGTTGCTCTGATACTGACCGCCCATGAATCCGTCCAGACCCATGGAATGGCGGAGGGTGAGCTCAGGACTGTCGAGATTGATAGGCAATCGCTGCTGCTTGGTGTTGACATAGGTAACACCCGGGTTGTAGTCGATGCCCACAGATGCCTCGGTGGTGCGTATCTTCTTTACTTCCTCGCCCGTGTTCACCTTGAAATAATGCAGGTTGCCCACGGTGCGGTTGCTCTGCCATCTCATTCCCGCATCGAAGCGGAGTCCCCAGTCGGTCTCATAGACGAAGCTGAACTTCTGTCGCTGGTAGAGATACATCTGGTCCTGCGTAGCGGCACGGATGGTCATGAAGAAGTTATCCTTGTTGTGCAGCAGGTTGTCATCGGATGGAGAGGTGATATCGTGACCAATCTCGAAGACGAACTTGCGCATCGGGAATTCGAACGGACTGTTCTTTTTCTTGTTGAGCGAATAGGTGAAGAGATGACCGTAGTACCAGTTGTGGCTCTTCGTACCATAGGCGCCATATCCATCCCAGAAGAAATGAGGGTTGAGTGCCGCCATGGTGCGGGCTGCCAGACGCAGGCGCACGCCATCCACGTAGTTGTTGGAGAGGAAGGTGTTGATAGGTCCGAGGTCGAAGAGGCTCTTTCTGCCATCCTTTCCTCCGCTTCCTATCTCTACATAGTTCTCCATGAGCGCCTTGACGCCGAAGATGATGTACTTGAATCCCTTGGAATTCTCCATGCGGTGGATGAAACTGTCCATCGAAGACTCACTCTTGGTGAGATCCACCTGTCGGTACTTGTTCCAGTAAGCCTCATCACGGTTCATCGCATCCATATCATGCCTTACCTTCGCCTTGCCCTTGAAGAGCATCTTCGGCAAAGGGTCGAAGGCGTAATCGGTGATTCGGGTGTTTCGCACCACCAGCAGGTCCTGCAGCAGCTTGTTCATGTGCATCTCTGCTATCATATCATCCTTGGTGAGCACCCACTCGCCATTGTCGAGCTTGGTATATTCCTGCTCAATCTTCATGTCCTTCACCCAGTTGACGGCTGAATTGTGAGGCATATAGAGATTACATTTCTTGACGTGCAGGGTACTGTCGGCAAGCACATAGAGCTCGCCTCGGAATCCGAAGTCCTGACTGTTGGCTGGGATAAACTGCAGATGATAGCAGAGGTCGCGGTTCACATACACCGTATCTTCTATATAATAATGATAGAAGCTGATGGCTGTTCTGCCCAGCGGAGATGGGAACGGATACTGGAGCAGTCGCACGTAGTCATCGTAGATATCCACATCGGTAAAGACATCCTTGATGGCTGTATTCAGGATTTCTCCGGTCTGGATCACCTGTCCGATACCATTGCTCTGCTGACCCTTGATGATATCCTTTTCGCTCTTCGGGTCCTTGCGGTAAACGTGCTGCGAAACGGTCTCATCGATACTTACCGGCAGGGTGAGCTTGCCGTTGTAAGGCGAAAGCTCCACCTGGTCGAGGAGATACTGTCGCTTGCTGAAGAACTTGCCCTCCATCTGTTCCTTGGTGATATCATTGAGTGCGAGGGTGATCTTCTGATATTTATCATACTGATAATAATCATAGTTGCTGAGGTCGCTCTTCTTCTTGGCAGCGATGACACGTCGCATGAGTTCCACGGCAGGGTTATCCTTGCGCTTGTATCTTCCCTTCTTCGATTTCACCACGACTTCTCCCAGCTTGTGGGAATCGTCCTTGAGCTTGATTTCGAGGAAGCTGGTTTTCTCATCTACCTTGACCGTTGTGGTCTTGTAGCTCAGAGCGCTGACGGTAAGCATCAGTCCCGGCTTCTTTTCGATGGTAAACTTACCTTCTCCATCACTGGAAACGGCAATCTTGTGTCCCTTGTACTGCACGCTTGCATACGATACGGCAAAGCCGTCATCGTCGATGACACGACCTGTTATCTTCTGCTGCGCCATCATCTGGAGTGTAGAAACCACCAGGAGGACGAGCACCAAATACAATTTTCTTATACCTTTCATTACCTTATTATATATATAGGGGCCTTGCGCCCATTATTAATCATTCTCTACTTTCAGGCTGCAAAGTTATAACATTATTCGTAAATAGCTGCAAAAACCTATTATATATTTCAGTTTTTTATGAGATTTTCAGAAATTCCTCCATCTCAGAGAGTTTCTTGATGATGCCATCGGGGATGGATTCATCCACCTTCTTCTCTTCCCACTGCAATCCCTTGATCCATAGGGTGTGGCAACCCAGCTTGTGGGCAGGAATGATATCCTTGCCATAGGTATCGCCCACTACCAGCACCTGAGAGGCAGGAAGATCGAGGGCGCAGACTCCGAGGGCGAAGATGGCTGGGTTCGGCTTGCGCATCCCCACTACTGCCGATTCTATCACGTCCTCGAAATAGCCATCAATTCCTGCATCCTTCAATACCTGATTGATGTTGCCGTAGAAATTGGAAACCAGCACCATCGGATAACCCTTCTGCTTCAGATGCTCCAACACCTGCTTGTTTTCATTCAGAAGAGCAAGGGTCTTGGCATTGATATAGCGAGCCATATCCACAGCAATCTGCCGGATTTCTGAATCAGAAAGGGAGAGGAAAAGGCTTTCTGATGAAGCATCAGAATCTTTTCCGGGATTCCCAAGCTTCGCCTGTTTCTCAGAATCATCCTTTCCTGTCTCCAGCAATTCCTTTCCTGCCAGGAAATTCAATTCCAGGATCAGTTTTTCTCTGAGAATATCCTCGAAATGGAAATCGGGAGTCACGATGGGATTCACAGCCAGGGCTCGCTCGCCATACACGTAGGCATCGCGAAACGCCTGCTTGTGGATACTTACTCCTGGCTCTACTTCCTCGTCATCAGCCACGCCGATGCCGAAGTGCTCGTAGCCCTGCCACAGCACTTCCGACCAGTGGTCGCCCCTGGTATCGAGCGTGCCACCATAATCAAAAATGATTCCTTTTATATCCAGTACTTTCATTATTTTCCTTTATTAATTGTTTGCTGCTGGCTCTTCTGATCAGCCTCATATTCTTCCTGAATCTTCTTCAGGTCCTTGTTTCCCACCTTGATGAGCAGAATGCCGATGGCTATCCATACCAGCTCACGGATTCGGGTGATGAGACCGGTATATACACCCAGGGCACCCGTAAGATGCAGGCCATCCACCGCCAAGGCAAGACCACCCTCACGGGCTCCCAACTGCATAGGAGAGAAGAAGATGAGATTGCTGAAAAGCGATGAGAAGGCAAGAATCAGAATGCTGTCGGCGATGCTGATATCCGCCGCAAAAGCCTTCAGGATAAGATAAATCTCCAGGCTCTGGAGAACTCTCGCCATCACCTCGAAGAAGAGGGAACTGTAGAAGGTGCTCTTGTGCTGACCATGCAGCAGGGCTATCTGCGAATCTATCTGCTCCAGGGTCTCCTGCTTCTCCTGCGCAAACCGCTTAGCCCAGTTCTTCACGAAAGGAATATGGGTGAGCAGACGGATGCCCTTCTGCGCCATTCCCGTCTTGTAGCCGCGGGCGAAGAAGTAGATGCCTAGCAGGCAGAAGGCTGCGATGAAGCCCAGCATGATGCCCATAGGGACACCTATCGGATACAGGGCGATATAGAGAAATGTAGAAAGGAACCAGAACCAGAAATGGGAGAAGATGTGCATCATCACATAGAGAATGACCGATGATGTAGCCTTGCTCACACCCGTAAAAGGCTTCAGCTCCATAATGCGGTAAGGTTCGCCGCCCATCAATCCGCAGGGAGTGGTGTAGTTCAGGGCAAATCCGCTCACGGTGAGCTTATAAACGCGCCAGAACGAGAGTCCCTTTACCCTGCCCTCGTCGTTGATGATGAGCCACCAGGAAATGGTGTTCACCCAGTAAACCACGAGCCACAGACCGAGAATCAGCGGGAAATAGATGCCCGCCTGCTTCAGATAGCGCCAGATATCGGTATAGTCCATATCCATCGTGCAGAGCATGATGA
>JABLTL010169167.1_pt1 | contig 13042 bp, 17 predicted proteins | sample 7160151 | NCBI WGS metagenome assembly JABLTL01 (sample SAMN14651223, study PRJNA627086) | human gut metagenome | isolation source: feces | host: Homo sapiens
AAATATTATAAATATATAAACGAAAAATTAGAATTATTAATGCATTCAAATGACATAGATTACTTAAATTTATTTTATGTATTAAATAAAAATGAAGATTATCTAACAAAAGGAAACAATATTTATATAACAAATGAGGGTAATATTGCAATTTTTAATAAATTATATCGTAAAATTGATCAATTATACTTGCATAAACAACGCTAAATTGTTATAATATTAAAGATTTTAGTAATTCTATGACTAAAAAAATAGTTATGGCGGAAGGAGAAATAAAAATGGCAAAACAAGGAAATATTGAATATATGGATACTACAGTTACTTGTGCTTGTGGTGAAACATTTACAACAAAGTCAACAAAACCAGAAATTCGTGTAGATGTTTGTTCTAAATGTCATCCTTTTTATACTGGAAAACAAACAAGAGCATCTAAAGCAGGTAATGTAGAAAAATTTAATGCTAAATATGGATTTAAATCAGAAGAAAAATAAGCTAAATACTAGTTTATTTTTTTTTAATGTTTTATAATAATAATGGGTGAATAAAATGAAAATAGGAATAGCGTCAGATCATAGAGGATATGACTTAAAACAAAAAATAATAAAAGATATGAAAGACATTGAATTTGTGGATTTTGGAACAAATTCAGATAAGAGTGTGGATTATCCTGATTATGCATTTAAGTTATGCACAGGAATAATAAATAAAAAAGTAGATTTAGGAATTGCAATATGTGGTTCAGGAATAGGAATAAGTATTGCATGTAATAAAGTAAAAGGAATAAGATGTGCAAGAGTTACAACTATTAAAGATGTAAAAGTAACAAAGAAAGATAATAATGCAAATGTAATAGCGTTTTCTAGTGATGTAAATTATGATAAAGTAAAAAGAATGATAGAAGAGTTTATAAATACACCATTTAGTAATGAAGAAAGACATATAAAAAGAATTAATAAAATTAGTGAATATGAAAGATTAAATTAACATATACTTTAACGGGTGAAGACTATGAAAAAAATAGCAGTAATCATAATAAGTGTTATATTTATACCTTTTATAATTACTAGTTTTTTTTATGAGTATAAACTTCAACATATAAAATCTGGATTTAATTCAAATAAAGATGAAACAGTAGTTAGAGTTTTAACAAAGAATAATACTGTGGAAAAAATTAATTTAGAAGATTATTTAGTTGGAGTAGTATCAGGGGAAGTACCTGTTTCATTTGAAAAAGAGGCAATAAAAGCGCAAGCAGTAGCAGCAAGAACATATGCATTAAAACAAATAGAAAACCATAAAAATTATGAATATGATGTAAAAGATGATACATCATCACAGGTATATCAAACAGATGAAGAATTAAGAAATAAATGGGGTAATAATTATGATGAATATGTAAAAAAAATAAAGGAATGTGTAAATGAAACAGAAGGAGAATATGTTTCATATAATAATGAAGTAATATATGCATTTTTCTTTTCTACAAGTAATGGAAAAACAGAAGATAATAAAAATGTATTTGGAAAAGATTTACCATACTTAAAAGTTGTAGATAGTAGTTTTGATGAATCCGAAACAAAGAACTTTACCACAGTAAAAATAGTATCATTAGATGATTTTTATAAACAATTAGATTTAGAAAAAAGTGATGAATTAAACATAACTGATATAGTAAGAACAGAATCAGGTAGAATATCAAGTATTATGGTAAATGGGAAGGCTTTTACAGGAAGAGATTTTCAAAAAAGATTATCACTTAGATCAAATGATTTTACTATTCAAAAAAATAATGAAAATATAACAATAACAACAAAAGGATTTGGTCATGGTGTTGGAATGAGTCAATATGGCGCAAATGCACTTGCAAAAAGACATAAAACATATGATGAAATACTTAAATATTATTATCAAGGTACAAATTTACAAAAATTATAAAAAAATTGTATAAAATAAGAAAAATCTACCAAACTTAAAATGAGGTGGATAAAATGAAAGAAAGAAAAAGAAAATTAAAACCATTTGTAATGCCAATGGTATATGCTTTAGCATTTACAGCATTAGTATTATCTTTATCAGCATTAGATAGTATTCAAAATAAAAAGGTGTCAAAAGCAGATGATAATTATACATATGTTAATAATAGTATAATATCAAGTAATGTACCTGTAGTAAAAGAAGAAAAAATTATGGTAAAACCATATACAAGTGAAAAAGTAGAAATTTCAAAAAAATTCTATGATACAAATGAAAGTGATGAAGAAAAACAAAATTCACTTATTTATTATAATGATACATATATGCAAAATTCAGGGATTTTGTATAAATCTAATGAATCATTTGATATTGTTAATATACTTGATGGTACAGTAGTTGATGTGAAAAAAGATGAGGTTTTAGGTAATGTTGTAGAAGTAAAACATTCGAATAATTTAATAAGTACTTATGAAGGATTATCCACAGTAAATGTAAAAAAAGACCAACTTTTAAAACAAGGTGATATAATTGGTAAAAGTGGAAAACTTGAATTAGGCGAGTCTTTAGAAAATAGTTTATTATTTGAATTAATTAAAGATGGTAAATATGTAAATCCTTTAAATTATTTAGATAAAAAAATCAGTGATCAATAATTTAATCATAAAAAAATAAAAAAATTATATATTTTACTATAGAGGTGTTTAACTTGAATAGTAAGATATATAAAAGAATAAAAGAAGAATCAGATTATATATTAAAAGAAAATTTGACATTAAGAGAAATAGCAAAAAAAATGAATGTAAGTAAAAGTACAGTTCATAAAGATTTACATGAAAGACTTTATGATATTGACAATAATTTATTTAATAAAGTAAATAAAATATTACAAAAACATTTAGAAGTAAGGCATATTAATGGAGGATATGCAACTAAAATAAAATATGAAAAATTAAGAAAGGGATGATATCTTGCTGGGTAAAGATATAGGAATAGATTTAGGAACAGCAAATGTTTTAATATATGTAAAAGGACAAGGTATTGTCATAAATGAACCTAGTGTAGTAGCAATTGAAACTGAAACAAAAAAGGTTCTTGCAGTTGGTGAAGAAGCTCATAAGATGTTAGGTAGAACTCCTGGTAAAATTAGATCAATTAGACCACTAAAAGACGGTGTAATTGCAGATTTTGAACTAACAGAAGCAATGCTTAATAGTTTTATAAAAAAAATAAAAGCGAAGGGTACATTTACTAGACCTAGAATTTTAATTTGTTGTCCATCAAATATAACTAAAGTAGAAAGAAATGCAATTAGGGAAGCAGCTGAGAGTGCAGGAGCAAAAAAAGTATTTGTTGAAGAAGAGCCAAAAGTAGCAGCAGTAGGTGCAGGACTTGATATAAGTGCCCCATCAGCAAGTATGGTTATTGATATTGGTGGAGGAACAACAGATATAGCAATTCTTTCATTAGGAGATATAGTAAATAGTAAGTCAATAAGAGTTGCTGGAGATTTATTTGATCAAGATATAATAAAGTATGTAAAAAACAAATATAAATTGATTATTGGTGAAAGAACAGCAGAGGATGTAAAAATAAAAATAGGTACTGTTTATCCAGAAGAAAAAAAAGAAAAGATGACTATTAGAGGTAGAGATATGGTAACAGGATTACCAAATTCTATTACTGTAAATTCAAAAGAAATCGAAGAATCTTTAAAAGATTCTGTTCATAAAATAGTACTTGCTACAAAATCAGTATTAGAAGAAACATTACCTGAATTATCAGCAGATATAGTCACAAAAGGTATAGTTGTTACAGGTGGAGGAGCATTGTTAACAGGATTAAAAAAACTACTTGAAGAAGAATTAAAAGTACCAATAAAAATAGCAGATTCGCCACTTACATGTGTTGTTGATGGAACTGCAATCATGCTTGATAATATTAAATTACTTGAAAAATAAGTTAAATACTTATTTTTTTTCATTTGTATATGTGTTATAATTTTATTAGTAGGTGAGAAAATGAGTAGTAGTTTATTAAATAATCTAAAAATAATTTCAATTGTATTTTTATTTGTAGCATGTTTAATTCCATTTATAAAAAAGCTTGCCGTATATATAGGTGCAGTTGATATTCCAGGTGGAAGACATATACATGATAAAGTTATGCCAAAACTTGGAGGACTTGCCATATTTACAGGATTTTTATTAGGATATATGCTTTTTTGCATTCAAACTCCACAAATGATATCAATATTAATTGGTGGAATAATAATATTAATATTTGGCATATTTGATGATATAAAAAGACTTCCAGCATCTGTTCAATTTGTTGGACAAATTGCAAGTGCAGTAGTAGTTGTATTCTATGGAAATATTGTTATGCAAGATGTATCAGCATATGGTATATATTTAAATTTTGGTGTATTTGCACCATATATTACTATAATTTTTATAGTCGCACTTATGAACTGTTTAAATTTCATAGATGGTCTTGATGGACTTGCAGGTGGTATAGCAACAATATTTTTTGTAACAATTTCAATAATAATTAATTATACTGGTATATATAATGGTCTTGATGCTTCATTATCATTAATAATGATAGGTGCAACTTTAGGATTTTTAGTACATAATTTTCACCCAGCAAAAATATTTTTAGGAAATAGTGGCTCAATGTTTCTAGGTTATATGATAGCGGTTATATCCTTGCTTGGATTTAAAAATGTAACAATTACCTCATTTGTAGTCCCAATATTAATACTTGCAATTCCAATACTAGATACATTCTTTGCTATAACAAGAAGATTAATTAAAGGACAGTCGCCAACAAAAGGTGATAAAAAACATATACATCATCAATTACTTCAAATGACATCAAGTCAAGTAAAAACAGTTTTAATAATATATTTAATAAACATATTATTTTCATTTGCTTCGGTTGTATATGTTGTAAAAAATGCAAAGCTTGGACAAATTATTTATGCTGTTTTATTAGTTATTGTTGTATGGTTCGTATTAACAACAGATATACTTTTTGATAGAAAAACAATAAAAGATGATTTAAAACATAAAAATAGAGAAAAGAACAAAAATGAAAAAGAGGAAGATAATGAGTAAAAAAATCTTTCTTTTTTCTTTATATTTAATCAAAAATTGGTAAAATATGGTATAATTATCTTGCTTGTAAAAAATAGGAGGAGCAAGATGTTAAATTTTGTAGTATGTGAAGACAATAAAGTTATTTTACAGAAAAATATAGATATAATTAATAGTGTTATGTTTAAAAATAATATAAATTATAGAGTATATTCATTTAGTAGTTTTTCAGAGGAATAAAAGGAATTAATGAATTCAAATATTGGTCAGATAATATATATTTTGGATATAGAATTAGAAGATGCTTCTGGCCTTGATATAGCAGCTGAAATAAGAAAAAAAGATTTGGATAGTTTTATTATAATATCGACTTCATATATAGATTATTTACCATATACTTTAAAATCTAAATTGATGTTATTTGATTTTGTATCAAAATTTGAAAATTATGAACAAAATTTATTATCAGTATTATATAAAATACTTGCTTCTATTAAAAAAACATCAAGCAATAGAAGTAAAATTAAGGAGTGATTTTATGAACGTATTAAATGTAGTTTTGAGTGGGATTGTATCTGTTATTATTTCGTACTTTACAATAAGAAATTTTTCGGGCGAAAAATACGATTTTCATGATTTTGTTATATACAGTATAATTTTTATTATTTTTTTGATTATAAATTGTTTTATTTTTGATGGAATTACTAGATTATTACTAAATATAATTGGAATGATAACATCACTTTATTTTTCAATATTTAAGAAAAATATATCAGAATGTGTATATTATACAATTGTATATAATGTTTTTTCAGGATTATTAGAAGTTATAATTTCTTTGATATTTGTTGGCTTATTAAAATTTGATATGAATGTTTATGAAAATTTTTCGTTTTCTCTATTAGTTTTTTCAATTTGTAATTGTTTAGCAGTATTCTTTATTTCTAAAATAAAACCTTTAGATAAATCTTTACAAAAATTTAATGGAATAATTTCAAAAAATAACAAAGATTGGATTTATGTATTAATTTGTATTATTTTGGTTATTTTATTAATAACATTTAATGAATATAATTTAAAATCGAATGTTGAATTTTATATAAACATATTTATTACAATGTTTATGTTTATATCAATAATTTATGTGGTTTATAATAAAATACAAAAGTCTGCATATGAAAATAAATATAATGAGGTAATGGAATATGTAACAAGATATGAAAAGATTATTAATGAACAAGGTAAGAAAAATCATGAATATAATAATCAATTAATGGTATTAAAAGGTTATCTTGATAAGCCAGATAGATTAAAGGATTATTTAGAATTAATAATAGGTGAACATAAAACAGGACAAAACTATACAATAAAACAATTAGGATATTTACCGGATGGAGGTATAAAGGGTTTACTTTATCATAAATTAAGCAAAATGGAAGAAGAAGGAATTAAACCTTATTTATATGTAGATCAAAGTATGCAAGAATTATCAGAAGATATATTTGATATTAAAACATGTCAAGATATTACAAAAATACTTGGAGTATTTATAGATAATGCTATAGATGCATCAAGTAAAGCAGAGCAAAAAGAAGTTGAAATAGATTTTAAAGTTCAAAAAGATTGTTTAATAATAAGTGTTGCTAATACATATGATAATAAAACTGATGTAAATAAAATCGGGAAAAAAGGTTATTCAACAAAGGGTGCAGGTCATGGATTTGGATTATCTATAGTAAAAGATATATCAAAAAATAATCCTAATATAGAATCATTTAGTGATATAAGTGACAATAAATTTAAACAAACTGTATTAATATATTATAAGAAATAAAAAAAGATTCTCAAGATTGAGAATCTTTTTTATTAATCAATAAGTGAAGCTGGCATTTCTGGTTCATCAAGTAACATTATTATACATCCAGAAGTAGCAACAGTTCCAACAACAGCACCAATAGCAGCTAAAGCAATAGATAGGAATTTCTTCATAATTTTTTTCCTCCTTTATCTATGATTAATTATTTAACCTCATAATTTTTATAATTATTATAACTTACTCCGAATATTTTATATGTTATTGGAAGCATTATAATAATTTGAATAAATAAAGCAAATATAAAGCAATTACTTAAGGTGTTATTTTTTATTACAATAGATAAAGTCATATATATAATTGAAATAATAATAGATAGAACTTTATATATTGTTCTTTTTTTCTTGTTTATTAATGGTCTTTTTTGTGTGTCTGAAGGAGCAAGTATTCCAATCATAACAACTAGTGGAATGAACATTATTTCTTTTATTAAAATAGGTATTGTAAGATTTATACAAATATATGGAGTTAATATAAAGAATAAGGATGAAGATATAAGACAGTCAATACTTCTTTTTGCATGTACACCGAATGCAGTAAGTCTTATTCCATTAAATGTTAATAATAAAAGTATAACTTCTTTAAATATACCTAAAATAATAGAAATAATTATTATAAAAATTAATTTTGTAATTGTAAGATATAAACCTTCTAAACCATATTTTATTTTATCTTTATCTTTTTCAGATAAATCTTTGTTATATGTCGTTATAAGATTCATACACTTTTCTAATATTAATTTTTTCATAAATACTCCTTGACTAAATGTTATCATGTAAAAAATTTTTTTTTAAATAATGTTTAAAAAATCTAAAAAATTGTATTTTTTTTCTAAAAAAATAAAAAAAATATCTAAAATTATCTGAAAAAGTCGAAAAATGTATAAATTTTCTTATCTTTTATTTTTCACTTATAAATAATGATAAAATTAATTTGTTAACCCGCATTTTTTGTCGAAATTTTGGGCATACTTTTTCTTGAATATAGTAATGCAGTAGAGTTATCATAAATATAGACATGAGAAGGAGGAATATATATGTCAAAGGGAATAATAAAATGGTTTAATAATGAGAAAGGATATGGATTTATAACTGGTTCTGTAGATGAAGATATATTTGTTCATTATACAGCCATAAAACAAGATGGTTATAAGACATTATCAGAAGGACAAATTGTTGAATTTAATTTAATAAAAACTGATAAAGGTTTACAAGCTACTAATGTAAAAACTGTAAACGAAAAAGAATTAACTACTATTTCATAGTAGTTTTTTTAAAAATATGTTATAATTCTTAAAAGGAGATGGTATTTTGAAATATATTATTAGAAGTGCAAAAACAGAAAATACGGAAGCTATAAAGGAGTACATTGAAAGTAAGTTGAGTAAACTTGATAAATATTTTGAAACATCTGATGATATAGAAGCAACAGTACTTACAAAAGTAAACGGAAGAGAAAAAGTCATTGAGGTAACAATTCCTACAAAACATTTTACTTTAAGAAATGAAGAAGCAAATGAAGATTTATATGCTGCTATTGATAGGATTGCAGATAAGTTAGAAAGACAAATAAGAAAAAATAAAGAAAAAATAAATAAAAAAATAAGCAAAACATTTATAAGTGATTTTGCACCAGAATTAGCAGATGAATATGAAAAAGAAGAATCAATAGTTAAAAGAAAAGAAATTGAATTAAAACCTATAGATGAAGAAGAGGCAATAATTCAAATGGAAATGTTAGGTCATTCATTCTTTGTATATAAAGATGTTAATACAAAAAAGGTTTGCGTTTTATATAAGAGAAAAAATGGAAATTATGGAATTATAGAAACAGAATAGGAAGATTTATCTTTCTATTTTTTCTTGTAAATATTTAAATATTATTATATAATTATCTTAATGTAAGGATGATAAAAATGAAGAAAAAAATACTATATTTTATAATTCCATTATTTTTATTTTTTTCAGGAATAAGTACTGTATTTGCTGATAATTGTTCTACGGTAAAAAATAAAATAGATAATTATCAGTCATATAAAGATGTGTTAAGTAGTATAGATTGTACAGATGATGCGGATATTAACAATGTTGCAACATGCAATGAATTAAATGTAAAAAAAAATATTGTTGTAACAGAATTAATGAAATTAAATGAAGAAAATAATATATGTTCAACATATAGATCACAGGTTGATACTATTATAAAAGAAAATGAAGATAAATGTGGGAAAATATTTAATAGTGATTTTAATAAGTTTGTTAATAATGTAATGGCATTATTTTATATTGCTGGGCCAATACTTTTAATCTTATTTGGTTCATTAGATTATGCTAAAGCAACAGTATCATCAGAACGTGATGCATTTAAAAAAGCAAATAAGAACTTTGCAAAAAGATTAGCTGCAACAATATTATTATTTGTTGCTCCTGCAATAACAAATTTTATAATAAGTTTTAATGTGTCAGATAAATATTTATCTGGAAATGCTTATACATGTAATTATGATTATATAGTATTCAATAAAAAATATAATATAGTTTATACACCAAGAAATAATTCATCGACTACTAATATTAATGGTAATGGGGATATTTTAGCTGCTGCAGAACAGGTTCATTCACGATATGAAAAAGAACGTTGGCATTATTCTGCAAGTTATAACAATGATATTGCAAGTGCAACTAATGATTCACATCACAGGACAGTATGTGCCACTTTTGTAGCGTCCGTTTTATATGTTTCTGGTGCAATACCTGAAGAAACTATAAACAAATATGCATATCAATTTGCTCATGAATCATACAATGGTGCTAAAGATGGTATTGAAGGTATGCTTATAGATAATGGATGGATAAAAATAACTAATTATGATGATTTACAACCTGGTGATATAGTATTTATGCCAGGGCATGTTCAAATATATGCAGGTAAAGATAGTTCTGGTAATTCTCTTTGGTATAATGCTGGTAGTGATAATGCTATCCAAAGAAAAAATCCATATACACAGGGTGATTCATATTCTAGAAGTAAATTTGAATCTGCAAGAAGGAAACCATGATAAGGAGTAATAAAATGAAAAAAAAATATAAAATAATAACATCATTAATAATGTTTATATTGATAATTATAATAATATTTTACGAAATTTTTAAGTATCCAAAAGAAGTTGCAATTTTTGATAGTAATACAATTGTGTATTATAGAAATAATAAAATTGTAAAGGTAGATTATCCTAACAAAATAAATGCTAGATATAATTTTAATAAATTATTTATCTATAATAATGGCATTTTGGAAGAAGGTTATATAAATATTGTCCAAGAAAACGATTATAATTATTTTAATGTATACAAAAATGACTTATCAAAAATAAATATATATCCATTAATTGCATATACCAAAAAATTAAACTTAAAAATATATGAATCAAAAGAAGAAACTAATTTTACAGATGATGAATTAAATGCTATAAAAAAAGTTTTGTCAGATAATGGCTTGAATGATCAATATACAGGAATTTCAAAAAAAAGCGTAAAAAATATAAATATATACAATATAAATAATTTTAAAAATAGTGATGATGAATTCTATAATATTGTTTTTATGATAGATAATAATGATAATTCTAGTGTTATAGATAAATCTTTTTATAATAAGAATTTGATTAATATAAAAAGGTTTGATTTTTATGGATTAATTGATATTGATAAAGACGGCGAAAATGAAATTGTAGTTACTGAAACCCAAGGTGATGATGCCCCAATATATTATTATTTTTATAAATATAATTCTTCAAAAAAAATATTGAATAAGATAAGTTAAAAGAAGGTGAATATATGTGTAACAATATTATAGTTTTATGGTTCTTTATTATTTTAAAAATAATTGCTATATTAATTCTTCCTATAATTATAATAATCAAAAGAAAAAAACAATATGTTAATATATTGATAATTGTAGATATTTTACTTCTTTTATTCTTTTTAATATGTAATTTATTTACAATAAATAAATGTGTATATAATTCTAATTTAGATGGTATAGAAAGAACTAAAAATGAAAACCAAATAACCTTATATAATAAAATACATCCAGCTGAATTAAATGGTAATAATTCAGAGGGTATTAATCCCGAAAAAAATTATAAAACTGCAACAGGTAAAACTTTATATTATTTTAACCAAAATAAAGCATATATGAAAACAGCCTATTATACATGTAATAATGAAAAAATATATATGAATTCATTTGGTAGTAGTATTTCATCAGTATCAATAGCAATTTCTACATTGTATGATAACAATATAAATCCAGTTCAAATACTTAATTTTTACAAAGAGGATAATTCGGATTTATGTAATATGAAATTTGATATTAATAGTATTTTTAGTTCTGTTACAAAAAGATATGGAGCAATTACACTTACAAATATAAATACTGATCAAATAAAAGATGAGATAAAAAATGGTGGAATAGTGATTGTTGAAGTTTCTGCTAAGGAAGGATCAAAACTTACTTGTGATCATGATTACATAGTCATTTATAACATTTCATTAAATGGTAATCTTATGTATGTAAGTCCAGCAAGTACAACAACACCTTATGTTTGTTCATATTCTTCTAGGGCATATGGTAGTACAATCGATTATAGTAATAATAATGTATCGTTAGAAGAATTAACAAATGAAGCAGTAAATTATTATTTAATAAAGAAGGTATAATATGAAAAAGAAAATAAAATATATAGTTATAAGTGTTTTATTACTTTTAGTAACAGGTTGTTCAGGAAATTATAATGTCAAGATAAATGAAGATATGTCAGTAAATGAAGAATTATATTTGACCATAGAAAATAAAGAAGGATTATATCAAAAAACACTAAAGATATTTAATGATAATAATGTTAAAGAAAAAGATTATGAGGTAGTATTAAGCGATGATAATCTTAAAATAACATACAATGCTTCATATAATTCAATAGAAGAATATATTTTGAATAGTAAAGTATATCATCAATTAATTGATAATATAGAACTGAATAAATCTAATAACTATGTTGATTTATATGTTAATGAAAAATTAAAATTATCTAATTCAAATATGAAACAAAATGGAACAAATTTAACTGATTTGGATGTATTACAAGTTAATATAGAAAATCCTTTTGAGGTAAATTTTTCAAATGCTGAATTAGTAACAGATAATGTTTATACTTGGACAATAAAAAATGGTGATATAGAAAAGAAGATTCAAATGCAGTTTAAACCTTCTCTTGATATATTTCCATATAGACAGGTTATAGTTTTATCTGTAGTAATAATTTGCTTTGTAATAATTGGAGTTTCAATATATATAAGATATAAGAAAAGTCAAAAAATTTAGCACTAATATTAGTGCTTTTATTGTACTATAATTTGATTTTTGTTATAATTAATAAGGGAGATGATTAAATGAGCATATTAAAAAGTTTGTTTGACTTTGAATATAAAGAATTGAAAAGATTCATGAAAATTGCTGATCAAATAGAAGCAAAAAGTGATGAATATGAAAAATTAACTGATAAACAGTTACAAAATAAAACAGAAGAATTTAAAAAAGAATTAGAAAATGGTAAAACATTAGATGATATACTTGTTGACGCTTTTGCAACTGTTAGAGAAGCCGCAAAAAGAGTAATAAATGAAAAGCCATTTTATACACAGCTTTTAGGTGCACTTGCAATTCATTATGGTAATATAGCAGAGATGAAAACAGGTGAAGGTAAAACATTAACATCTGTTATGCCAGCATACTTAAATGCTTTAACTGGTAAAGGTGTACATATAGTAACAGTTAATGAATATTTGGCAAGTAGGGATGCTGCTTGGATGGGTCAAATATTTGAATTTTTAGGATTAACTGTAGGAACAAATCTTAGAGATTTATCTCCAGCAGAAAAGAGAGAAAGATATAACTGTGATGTTTTATATTCTACAAATAATGAAATTGGTTTTGATTATTTAAGAGATAATATGGTTGTTAGAAAAGAAGATAGAGTACAAAGACCACTTAATTTCGCTATTGTCGATGAAGTTGACTCTGTATTAATAGATGAAGCAAG
>JABLTL010082272.1_pt1 | contig 13031 bp, 10 predicted proteins | sample 7160151 | NCBI WGS metagenome assembly JABLTL01 (sample SAMN14651223, study PRJNA627086) | human gut metagenome | isolation source: feces | host: Homo sapiens
ATTCTATAAATCTATGATTTTATCATCAATCTGAGAGGTTTACACAGAATAATTTACACTACCGGATCATAACTAAATCATCAATATATTTTGTATTCTTTAGGAATTTGGGCTATTGCAAAATCATCTGGTTTTGATTTTGCAATAGCCCTTTTGGTTCTCTACGTACAATTTTTAAAAGCTTTTTTTAATCAAATCATTGTAAAAATCTTCGTCAGTAAAATCTTTGTTTGCATATGTCAACTCAGAATATTCAATTTTTCCTGTTTCTTCGTCTTTATAAACATCGACTGGCATTTTTGTTTGCATATCAAAAACATACATTGTAAAATTACATCGATTACAGTATGCTTCCCATTCATGGATGACTTTACATGCATATTCTAAGGAATTTGTATGAATGACATCATTCAATCCCGTCGGATTGCTTCCATCTTCATACCATGCCTTGTCTTGTACTATAAACACAGCAAAATTATACATCTTCGTATCCCAGATTTTTAAAATCTTTTTCATTTTTTATCTCCATTCTTTAATTTATTTAGAAAACAACGTTTTCCACTATAAATATGAAAGACAAAAAATCTTTTTTTCGACTTTTTATACTACTTTTAAAACTTTTTTCTGATTTAAACTGACTAAGCTTTTTACTATTTGCTATCACCTCGTTGTTACACTATAAATATGCAAGAAAATTTTTGCCAAAAAATATTATAAAAAACAGCCTATGTATTATCGTCATAACCCCTAATTTTTTTACATTACTTTTCAATTTTTATTTACTTCTATTGTTCATTTGTGATATAAGATTTAAGACTAAAATTTCGAGTAATCCATCTGGTATGGAAAGCAATTGCCGCTCTTATCATAGCGGCTTTTTGCTACTCAAAATCAAAAAGTACCAAACAATACCAAATATTTGTTCTGCACTTTCTAATATTGATTTTAACTTTACGACAATTTCGTGTATCCTTTCTCCACCATTACACGATTTTGTCTACAATAAACCACGAATCTGTCTACAATTCACCTCCCTTCCCCTGATTTATCTCCGCAACCAGCTCCTCATACTTCCGCTCATCAATAATATATTTCCGTCTGATCAATATGTAAGCCGCCCCAATAGCAACCACCGGCACAGCCACGATCCCCAGACGCAATATAAATCTCTGTCCTGCATCTGCCGTCTGGATAAATTTATCTGCCTGCACGATCACATTTTCTGACGTAATTTCTCCCGTTCCTGCCTGTATCTCAAGCCCGGATATTTTCTGACTAATTGCATAGATATTGCTGATAATCAGTATTAATGCAACAACCGCCTGATCAACGGCACTTGCCAGCTTTGTCGCAAAAGACCGTACCGCTGAAATAATACTGTCGTGCCGTTCATGGAACCTCACTTCATCATACTCGATCGTGTTATTTAACATAACGATCATCGTCATATTAAAGGCGCCCTGTGAAAAGAAAATCAGAAAGCCAATAATATTCAGCAGGATCACACTCTTTGGCAAAATATAACCGACACTCATAAAAAGCATATAGCCCATGATCGTAATAATAGTAGCTGCCGTTATGATCTGATTACGTGTAAACTTTTTGGAAAGCCCTGCAAAAGATGCCTCTGACAACAGCGTTCCCAGTCCATACATGATCGTAAACCAGAATACAAGACTGCCGCCCACAGAATATCCAAATTCAAAATAGAAAAAATTCATCCCAATCATGATCAGCAGACCATTTCCGATCTGAAACAGCAGGCATGCAATCCCGATCACGATCAATTGATCGTTTCTCAAAAATATACGGAACATATCTTTTAAGGAAAGCGTCCTTTTCTTTTCCGGGCGTTTTCTTTCCTTTACGCCAAATACAGTAAGAAGCTGGAATCCAATAAAGCAAAATGCAATGACGATCGCCGCTGTCCGATACGCCATGATCGCATTTCCCGCAACCATATCCGGAAGCAGTCCTGCAACCGAAAACTGTCCGATGCAGATAAAAATTCCCTGTACCGTCACCAGCCAGTTCCGCTCTCCCGGATCTGAAGTAAGTCCCGGCAGCATTCCCCAATAAGCAATATCATTCATGGTGTATGTCATTCCCCACAAAAGATAACCCACTCCGAAAAATGCCACAAATCCCCATCCTTCCGGTCTTACCGTAAACAGACAGATGATCACAATGCTGTTTAAAATTACCCCCATAAAAATCCATGGTTTAAATTTTCCTGCTTTCAGGTGTGAATTTTCAATAATGATTCCCATCATCGGATCATTGATCGCATCCCACAACAGGCACACTACCATGATTGCTGATATTGCCGCGTATTGGGCTACTGTCAGCTTCATCGTATATTGAATATAGGTAAGAAGAAACATGGAAACCAGTGCATATGCCATATCCCTTCCGGTAGCGCCGATGCAATAAGTCCATTTTGTCCGTTTATCTAATTTCGTTCCTTCCATATAGATCTCCCCTTTCCCCATTATTTTTTCAACATCCGCTTGAATGCCCTCAAAAATTGTTTATTCGCATTAAGCACCAGCAGATCAATCAATTTCGGTGTTGCTATTCCGCCACTGGTAGCGATCAGTCCTTCCAGATTTCCTTCTTCCACGCCCATTTTTACCATTTTGAATGCCGGATCCTGCTCTGACTTTCCTCGAAGCATGATCTTAAGCCCTATATTCACGATTCCACGAACGCATTTGCCAAACAGGGACGCACTTACAACGTCCTGATACGAATCGTAAACCGTATATGCTCCACGCGTTTTTTCCCTATCGTGTTTTGGTTCCCCGCCCAGAAGCTGATAAAACTGTTCTGCACAAATCTCCATTCCATGCGGCTGCTCCTTAAAATAATCCGGAAACAGTTCCCTTTCATTCCGAAAATAAGAATTTCCAGACACTTCTATCTCTGCATCTAATCTCAGATCACGCACTGAAGCTCCAATGCAGATACGGTATTTACCACCAAGCACTGAAAATGCTTTTTTCTCCACATCATAAACAGAAAAACTCCTCTCATCCAATTCCAGTGTCACTTCTTTTTCTTCTCCCGGATGTAAAAATACTTTCTGAAATCCTTTTAATTCGATACTGCTTCGGATCACATCAGATTCTGGCGGGCAGACATATAACTGTGCTGTTTCCGAACCCCTTACACTTCCGACATTTTTAACCTTAAAACAGACTTTGACTTTCCCACCACGATATGTTTCCGGCACTTTCAAGTCTGAATAGGAAAAAGAAGTATACGATAATCCATAGCCAAACGGATATCTCACCGGAACATGGAACGTTTCATAATAGCGGTAACCCACAAAAATGCCTTCCCGGTATTCCACATCATCATGCGGCGGTGCAAAATACCGCCATGCAGGAGTATCTTTTTCAGAAAAAGGAATCGTCTCTGCCAGTTTCCCGGATGGATTCACTTCCCCACTGATCAGATCGGCAACTGATTCGCCTACGGCCTGTCCTCCAAGATACATATGCAATATCGACGCAACATTCTTTTCAAAACTAAAATCCATCGGTGCGCCGCCAAAACTGATCGCTGCAATATTCTCTTTTCCAACACATTCTGCAATTTCAGATAACAGTTTCTCCTGATTCTGTGGAATTCGAAGTGTTTTCCGATCGTATCCTTCTCCTTCGTAGGCTTCCGTAAGCCCGATAAAATACAAGATTACACACTCATTTTTTTCATATTCCCGTTTCAATTGCTCCAAAGCATTCTGCAGTTGCTTTTCTTCCAACCCTTTGGTCTCATTCCAATATCCTCGTATGTAAACTGCCTGATATCCCTTTTCCCGTATTGCTTCTATTGCATTTTTCATCATTGTCGGCTGGATATGGCTGCTGCCGCCACCCTGAAACCGCATTTTTTCTGCAAGTTCCCCGATAATGATTATTTTCTTCTCTTTTCCAATCGGCAGCACACCATTATTTTTTAAAAGCACTGCACTCTCATTTTCCAGCTTGCGTGCTGCCTGATTCTGCTCTTCCATATCCACCGCATAATGTTCTTCCACATTTTCATGAAGTGATACGAAATTTAGCAGCACATTTTTCACCCAACTATCCAGCTCCTGATCCGTAATCTGTCCGTCCTGATATGCCTGTTTTAACACATTCGTATGAAACACTTTCGGATCCGGCATTTCCAGTGTCAGGCCATTTTTCATGCAGCTCACAATGTCATTTGCCGCACCCCAGTCTGACAACACGCCGCCCTGATACTTCCATTCTTTCCTCAAAATATCCGTCAGTAAATATTTGTTTCTCGCTGCAAATTTCCCATTAATCCGGTTGTAGGAAGCCATGACAGAAGTTGGTTTTGCCTTTTTTACCGTTTCTTCAAACGCTGGTAGATAGATTTCCCTCAGAGTCCTTTCATCGATCTGACTGTTTGATGTCATCCGCCTTGTTTCCTGTGAATTAACTGCATAATGTTTTAAACTTGTGCCAATTCCAAGGCTCTGTACACCCTCGATATATCCCGTCGCCAACTTTCCAGTCAGATACGGATCTTCGCTGAAATATTCAAAATTTCTTCCGCATAACGGGGAACGCTTGATATTGATCCCGCAACCTAACACCATGGAGATCTGCTCTTTTTTTGCTTCCTTTGCAATCGCTTCCCCCATCTTTTTCACCAGTTCCGGATTCCAACTACAGGCAATGGCACTCGCCGTTGGAAAACAGGTTGCCGGTTTGCTGGTTTCAATATCCCCGACTTTCTCCTGCTCCAGTTTCCGGATTCCATGCGGGCCGTCCGTCATCATAACAGAAGGGATCTTTCCATTGCAGTCATAAGTATGCCAGTCACCAACGCCGCCCAAAAGCCGGATCTTTTCATCTACCGTCAACTGTCCGCATATTTTATCAACATTCATGATCATCGCCCCTTTCCCGTTTCTTAATTGCATTTTATCGGTTTCCGGCATATAATTATATTGATTTATCGTGTTTTATATCAATTTATCGTGTTTTTAGTCAGGAGAAACTACCATGTATAAAATGAAATCCGATATCAATTTTTCACTCACCCATGAATTGCTTGAAAATGCAGAAAATGAACTGCTACACACACCTTATGCACAGGAAAAAGCAATCCTCGAATGTGTTTCCAACGGCGATATCCGCGCGCTGGAAAATACCTATTATTCACTCCCGACAACCATTTATGGCAAAATGACCGCTTCCAGTTCCAAACTGAAACTACTCTTTTACGCAAGTATTTCCAATACAACGTTAGTAACCCGCTATGCCATAGAAGGCGGACTGGATGAGGAAACCGCATTTTCCCTGAGTGATGTGTATATACGAAAAATGGAACAATGCACCGATGTGAATGTCCTGATGAAATTGAATGAACAGATGGCAATCGAATTTACCCTTCGTGTTGCTGAAGCAAAAAAGGAACCCAAAAACTACTATTCCCCTGCCATTTCCCGGGTGATCGAATATATTTATCATGGAAAAAATAATACTTTAACGCTGAACCAACTGGCGTCTCTGGTCAATTTAACCCCAAAATATCTGTCCGCTCTGTTCCACAAAGAAACCGGTCAGACGCTTACTGTTTTTATCCAGCGTGTTCTGATTGAAAAAGCCCAGAATCTGCTGGCTCATTCTGACTACAGCCTCGGAGAGATCAGTACCTATCTTAATTTTTCATCCCAGAGTTATTTTATCTCTATTTTCAAGAAATACACCGGGGTGACTCCCGGACAGTATCGCAAGAAGCATCGACAGGTTAGCTGGTAACAAGGTAGAAAAATACCTCTCTGTTTCCAGAGAGGCATTGCCTTTTTACATCATCTCCACATATTCACCATCCGCCGCTGCCGCAATCTTCTTTGCCAGTCCCATTCCAAACACACTGCTCTCCGTATCAACGACCAGCACTGACAGATGTTTCTCTTTCAGTTCCCCGGCAGCTTCCATCACCAGTTTTAACGGCTGTCCTTTCTGTGTATCATAGTTGCACTTTCCATCTGTCAAAAGTACCATCAGATGCAGATTTTCCGGATATTTTCGCATATCCTGCTCCATTGTAGTGACCGCCAGACGGATGCCCTGTGCTAACGGTGTATTTCCTTTCGCGGTAAGCTGTTCCATCTGCTTTGCCGCAAAATCCACACTCTTTGTAAAAGGAAGTGCCACCTGTGCCTGTCTGTCCCCAAACACGATCACACCGACTTTATCACGTTTTGTATATGCCTGCTGTAAAATTGCCAGTACCGCGCCTTTTACAAACGCAAGTCTCTCATGGCTTCCCTGGGAACGGCTTGCATCCACCACAAACAAAATACTGGTCTGATGCTTTTCGCGATACCGTTTCAACCGGATTTCCGACAACGGACGATCCATATATCCTGTCATAGTGTTTGATGTACCGGCACTGACATTTAAAATACTCTTTTCTGAATTTCCCTGATCTGTTTCTTCTACCTTTTCCTTAATATATCCCACATTTGCCCGAATCGTAGCCGCTACATCAATGTCCGTACTGTGTACTCCTGAAAGTCCTTTCGCCGGAAGTCCCTTTGAACCGCTGTGCTTCCCTTTTTTTCTTCTCCGCTCCGGCTCTTTTTCTAACCGCCTCTTAAAAAGCTGCGCTTCCTTCATTTCCTCAATCAGCACAAGGATCGACTTCTCCTGACCACTCTGGCGCACCGGCAGATAAATCTCCTCTCCCGGTGCATTTGTTCCCGACCAGTCTAGTCCCCCTCCTTTGCAGTTTTCGGCTCTTTTTTATTGTTAGCAGCATTACTCTTTGCAAAAATCTGCTCAATCTGTTCCTGATCCAGACTGCCGCTCTCCAACGGATTCTTCCGCATCCGGTGCGGTAACACGTAGCGTGCTGCCCACTCCAGATCTTCTTTCTGCGCCTTTTTCCTGCCATCCAGCGCCGCCAGTGCCCGGGCAGTTTTAATCATGCCAATATCGGCACGATGTCCGTCCGTTCCACAGGCAATGCAAAGCTCTGCTGACATCCGGAGCAGTTCTTTTCCTGCTTTTACCTGCGGCAGAATCTCCCTTGCTGCCAGGATCTGCTCCCGGAGTTCTCTTTGTGCCTTTGTATACTTCCTGCAAAAACTCTGCGGATTTTTTTCATAAGACAGGCGGCGCTCAATGATCTCCACTCGTCGGTCCACATCTGTCTCTGCCTGCACATCCACTACCATGCCAAACCGGTCCAGAAGCTGCGGGCGCAAGTTTCCTTCCTCCGGATTCATGGAACCAACCAGCACAAACCGGGCAGAATGACTGTAGGAAATACCCTCACGCTCCACCGTATTGCTTCCGGTAGCTGCCGCATCCAGTAACAGATCCACGATATGGTCATCCAGCAGGTTGATCTCATCCACATATAAGATATTTCCGTCTGCCTCTGCCAAAAGTCCCGGTTCAAACCGCTTTTCCCCTTCCTTTAGAGCAGCCTCGATATCAATGGTGCCCGCCACCCGGTCTTCCGTTGCATTTGCCGGGATCTCCACCACTTTCATATCCTTCATCAATCCTGGAACTGCCCGCACTGCCGTCGTTTTGGCAGTCCCTTTCTGCCCTCGGATCAGAACACCGCCAAGGGACGGATCAATGAGATTTAACACAATGGCTTCCTTCATCTGCTCCTGTCCCACCAGTGCCGTAAACGGATAGCGGTATACCGCTTCTTTTTCCTTTGCTTCCATAATTATTCTTCTGCCTCTCCTTCTGCTTCCAGATATGCCTCCTGAATCTGCTCCAATTCTTCTTCTGTCGCCTGATAGTAGCCCCGGTTGTTCGCCTCCATCAGACGTTCCATCATCTTCATATAGCCCCACCGGTTGCTCTCCTGCATCTGGTGACGCAACGTTTCATCTGCCGCATAACACCTGGTCAAATCTGAAAATGTACTGCTCTCTACTGCATCAGTGGATGTCGCAAATCCCATGACATTCTCAAAACGCTTCGCGATCTGTTGTACTCCATGGTACTCATGCCGCATCATGCCCTCGATCCATGCCGGATTAAGCAGTCTTGTTGCAATGCCTCGCTTCAGTGCCGACGGAAGATCCTGTACCTGAACTGCTTCCCCGGTAGTATCTGCCACCAGCATCACCGGTTTTTCTCCTTTTTCATTTTCAATGGCTTTTGCCAGACCACCGTAAAATTCATAATAATGATCCAGATCCGTCAGCTCGTATTCCACGTTATTGCGCACCTGCGACATCACTTCCACCTGCTGATACTGCCATTTTAACAGGGTATCTGCCACAATGCCCTGATGGTTTGCCGCATAGCCAAACGACAGATCTTCCACAAATGAACTGCCAAGCTCTGCGGCTTCCTTCCAGTTTCCTTTTCTCACCACTTCGGTCAGCCGGGTGCCGTATTCCCCTTCCCTTGGTCCAAAAATACGGCAGGATGCCAGCTCTAGGCATTCCTTCTCTGCCATCGTAGTTTTATTTTTCTCATTTTCCAGACGAAGCTTTTCCTGCATCCTGCGTGTATGTTTCAGGAAAAAATTCTGCTCTTCCGATTCCCCGGACTGCAATAACCGCTGCAGCATTTCATTTAAGTTCCGGATCAGATTCGGATACATATCCCGGAAAAATCCACAGATATGGATGACCACATCCACACGCGGGCGGTTTAATTCTTCCATCGGAATTACTTCCAGACGGTCGTCATAACTTGCTTTGTCCGTTTTCAGGCGCAACCCCAGATAATATAAAATCTGTCCGATGGTCTCTCCCTGACTTCTGGAAGTTTCCAGTCCCCAGAGGATCACCGCTGTTGTCTCCGGATACTGCCCGGTCTGCTCCCGGTAGCGTTCCAGAGAAAGCTGTGCCGCCCTTGCCCCGCGCTCATAAGCAGTTCTGGTTGGCACCAGGCGCGGATCAAACTGTACCAGATTCCGTCCTGTCGGCAGAATATCCGGATTTTTCATCACATCCCCTGCCGTACCTGCAGACAGATAACCACCATCCAGTGCATGGAACAATCCCTGTACTTCTTCTTCGTTGATCGTATGCAGTCCATCGGTGATCAGACTGTTTTCATACTCATACAGACAGGCTTCTATCTCATCCAGATCTGATTCTGTCAGCTTCAGGTTTCCCTGTAATTGTGTCTCACCAAAATCGGATCCCTTTTCCAACTTATGGAAGCTCAAATGGCAGTTTTCTGCCAGCCGTCCGATCTGCTCCAACAGATCCCCGCACCGTTCCGGTGCACTCTGCCGGCTCTCCCGGTATTCTGCAATGGTCTCCTTCAATTCCTGATATTCCCCATACAGTCCGCTCTTTTTCAATGGCGGTGCCTGGTAGCTGACCAGCGTTGCCAGAGAACGGCGTTTTGCAATCATCGCCTCGGACGGATTTCCCACGTAATAATAGTAAAAATGTGGCAGATCTCCCACTAACCGATCCGGCCAGCAGTCTCCCATCATGCCGTTTTCCTTGCCTGGCAGAAATTCCAACGTTCCATGGGTTCCAAAATGAATCATGGCATCTGCCCCGAACACTTCCCGAATCCACCGATAAAATGCCTGATACTCTGCCCCCGGCGCGCGGTTCCTGTCATGATAGGCTTCCGGATTATGTACCAGCTGCAAGCCTAAAAATACATTTCCGCTTTGAAAGCCCCGGATCGGATAATCCACGCCATCTATCGTATAGGTAAATTCTGTCTCTGCCTGTTCACTCCATTCCGGTTCATTGCATCTTCCGCCTGATACAAATGCTTCCTGCAGTTCATCCGGTGACATCTCATCCACCAGATATCCTTCTTTTTTCAACTGACGGAGCAATTCCGATGCCGAAGCAAAGGTATCCAGAAAAGCACCACCGAAAACATTGCTCTCCCCCGGTGGATAATTGTAAAAAATAACCGCCAGTTTTTTCTCTTTTTGATCCTTTTTCTTCAAAGCCAAAAGCGCTGATAATCTGCGGCTCAACGCATCAATACGCTCCGACAGCGGGCGTAAGGTCGGCAGTTCCAGACCGTTCACAACGGTTTCTTCTGTCTGCATCACGCCCACCGGAATGCTCATGATTCCGCCATCCAGCTCCGGGAGTAAAATACTGATCAGAAATTCCCCCGGATTGACCGCATCTACCGCTTCCCACTCTTCTGCGGATACTTTTGTCAGGCAGAATGGTTTTAAATATGGCACGTCCAGCTTCTTCAGAATCTCCACTGCCCGTTCCGCATTGCCGCCCATGGGACCTGCGCCCAGCCGAAACGGCATCAGGTTTATCACTGCGGAAACCGGCATCTCCTGCTGACACAGAATCTGTTCCAGTTTTTCCAGATCCTGATCCTCATTCTGTGAAAAAGCAACCGGAAGGATATTGAACTGCACCCGCAATTTTTCCGCAATCACACGCACAACCGGAAGAAAATCATTCGGGTAAGAATGTCCGTAGAACAACAGCGCAATCGTATCTTTCTTTTCATCAAATCCGGACTTTTTCCGGTATTCTGCCACCGTATCCATACAAATCAGCGACTCCGGATCTTTCAGATAGATTCCGTAACGCATCGTGCATGGACGCTCCTTCGGCAGCCACTTCTGCCCGCAATAATGCCGTAACAGCAGGGCAAAAAAGGATTCCATGTCTGTCTGTGTTGCCTGCTGCCAGTAATCGATCAGCAAAAACACATGTTTCATATCCTTTGTAATGCCAAAAGGAAGCATATTTCCAAGCATCAGCGCCATACGCCGCATCCGGTGCATCTTATCCAGCGCACTCTTTGTCTCTGTTTTCTTCTCAGACTCAACGCCCTTTTCGCCCTTCTTCTCCGGCTTTTTCATCATTTTTCCCATAGATGCCATGGAAAAAGCACCCAGACGTAAATATTCCCGGAGCGTATTTCCGATCACGATACGCTGACCGACGCATTGCTCCAGTCCCTGCCGCACAATTTCCTGTAAGGCTTCCGATGCGCCCATGGTATCCACCACTACAATATCCGCCCCGCCAACCGCATTGATCAATATCTGCGGATCTGCCAGATACCGCTGCTCCACCCCTGCCACATAAAAGCAGGTGATCTCAATGTCATGCTCCTGGCATTCCTTTTTGTACTTTTGTTCAAATGCCAGTACCTGCTGCAAGGCGGGAACTGACACTGCTATAAATGTAAATTTCATGTTTTATTTCCAATCAAATTCATCAATACTGTTTTTGACCTCTATAGAGACCGAACTGTCATTTTTCAAATCGCGCATAAGTTCAGCAAACATTTCACGCCTTGGATTTTCCGTATCATTATAGCAACGATGCACCATCCAGATGTTATGTGGTGTTGGATTTTTTCTTACCGAAGAAATCAGTAATTCTTCGTATCCATGTTTATAAAATTGCTCCACAAAATGAACCAGATCCCCTGGCATTCCAAAATCAACCAGTGGATTTGTAGCTATGATTTCTAAAATCGTCTCCACTAATTCAAAAGGCTCTGGATATTGATTAATAGCATCTATCAGATCATCCTCAATATAATATTCTTCATATGGTTTTGCCGCATTTTTCAAACCAGTAATTATCTGCTCTTTTGTCATAAATCCAATTCTCCTCTAAAAATCCGCTTTTCTAAAAATTATCTATTGCATTTTGTAAATTATCTTTAAAAAATTCATAGAAATTCTCAAAACGCTCCAATACACCATCTTTATCATATTGACTCCATGATGAAATTTTTCCACTCAAACTATCAATACAATAATAAAATTCATCACAATCTTCTATAATGATATACTTCTCTGGCAAACCATTTTTTCTTTGTTGCAATGTTATTTCTACAAATTCTGGTTTCCCGTTCTTACAATACCCCATTATGTCGAACCAATATCCACCACAGCCATATTCTTTTAAAAACCATACAAAAGGATCCGGAATTTTTAAAGCTAACTTCTGTTCTGCCTGTGCTATTTCGGCATCTGTTGCTCTTTTTCCCAAAAAAGCCTTTCCAAATATAGCCTGATTTTGTTGGATTATAAATTTTAATTCCTTTTGTTCTTCTGAATAACTTTCTTTCTGTGTTTCGTTCTTCTTTTTAAATTTGTCAAACAATCCCATACTTACTTTGTCTCCCTCTACCGTTTCTGATTTCTATGGAAACAGAACTGACATTTTTATTTTCCAAATTTATAACATTCAGAATAGGATGTCTTCTGTATCAAAATATCTGCTTTTGATTCTGTAATCTGCTGCACTATAACACATGGTAACGTATTTACCTGTTGATAAAGAACACCCGTTGATATTGAAAGTGCAAATATCTTTTTCGTCTCTGCTAAAAATTTCAATTTTTCATCCGGCAGTTTTGTGATATAAACATTTCCATACTCAGTATCGTCCTCCTCATCCATTTTCCACCCAGGACTTAAAGTTAAACCATTCTTCTGGTTCAGAGCTTCCTATTTCTGCAGCATCTAAAAATCCACACAGTACAGCTCCCTTTTCTGCATTTATAATGAGTTCCCGATCGCCATTATCATTTCCTATGCTTATATATCCGGGAGCATATTCTGCAAATTCATTACATTCATAATTTTCAATAATACTTTTTGTATCGTATAATACGCACAAATTCATAACCATCCCATTTGCATAACGCAAAAATTCTTTGTAGACTTTTGGCAGTTCGCCATTGATATGATTCTCCACAAAATCAATTTCTTCTTTGGTTACAGGATTATTTTTTCTATATATTCCAAATTCTTTAGATTCATAAAAACACCCCATGTTTAATCTTTCATTTTCTTTTGTAATTTGTCTTAAAGCCACAAGCTCTTTATAATGTATACAGTTCTTTACTCATCTTTTTATACGATGCTTTCTCACAAAAAGATTTTCGTCTCCGGTTAATCATATCAACAACCATTTTTTGAGCAGCTTCCTTTGAAGATAACTGACATTGAATATTCTCAATACAGTAATTATAAAATTGTTCATGCCATTCAATATAATAATCCCCAGAATAAAAACTGTCCTTTAATCTTTGCAGATAATGTTC
>JABLTL010170716.1_pt1 | contig 13003 bp, 9 predicted proteins | sample 7160151 | NCBI WGS metagenome assembly JABLTL01 (sample SAMN14651223, study PRJNA627086) | human gut metagenome | isolation source: feces | host: Homo sapiens
ATTGCTGCGATACCCATAAAGTATGCGGAAGGAGCTACCCATGCAGCGCCGTTGAAGATCGCGCCTGCTACCATTGCGATGAAAGGAAGCTTTGCTCCGCAGGGGATAAAGGTCGTGGTCATGATCGTCATCTTACGGTCACGGTCACTCTCGATGGTACGGCTTGCCATGATACCGGGGATACCGCAGCCGGAACCGATCAGCATAGGGATAAAGGACTTACCGGACAGACCGAACTTACGGAAGATACGGTCCATGATAAAGGCGATACGTGCCATATATCCGCAGCCTTCCAGGAATGCCAGGAAGATGAACAGGATCAGGATCTGAGGTACGAAACCAAGAACCGCGCCGACACCGGCTACGATACCATCCATGATCAGGCCGTGCAGCCAGTCAGGGGTTCCACCCAGTACATTCTCAAGCAAAGCCGGGATACCGGGAATCCATACGCCGTAGTCAGCAGGATCGGGAGCTTCCAGGCCGTACTCTTCAACAACAGCGACACCGTCTGCAAAGTCTGCGCCGGTATAGGTAACATCTTCCGTTGCCAGAGTTTCTTCATCTTCCAGAGTATAATCTGCAGTTGCGTCCTCGCTTACAGTTGCTGCGAAAGCATCCAGAGCAGCCTGTGCAGCTTCGGGATCGTACTCTTCGGACTCATCGTCCATTGCCTCGATCAGCGCGTCATCGCCGGAAGCCTCTACGAATGCCATAACCGCATTCATCGCGTCACTGTACTCACCGTCCGCGTCTTCAGCAGCTGCGCTGCCGATGCCGAACAGATGCCAGCCATCGCCGAACACACCGTCGTTTGCCCAGTCAGTTGCAATTCCGCCGACCGTAGTAACAGATACATAGTATACAATGAACATGATAACCGCGAAAATCGGAAGTGCCAGGATACGGTTGGTTACGATCCTGTCGATCTTATCGGAAATGGTCATGCCGCCCTTGTTCTTCTTCGTGTAGCAGGAACCGATGATGGAGGAGATATAGTTGTATCTCTCGTTGGTGATGATGGACTCGGAGTCGTCATCCATGGAGGTTTCTGCTTCCGTGATGATGGATTCCACATTCGGAACCGTCTTCATCTGGCTGCCGATCTTGTCATCGCGCTCGAACAGCTTGATCGCATAGAAACGCTTCTGTTCTTCCGGAATCTCGGAACCCAGCATGGCTTCGATCTGGCTCAGTGCGGTCTCTACATCTGCGTGGAAGCTATGTACCGGAGCGAACTTCTTCGCGGCTGCCGCTTTTACAGCCTTCTCTGCAGCGTCCATAACACCGGTGCCCTTCAGCGCAGAAATCTGAACAACTTCACAGCCCAGTTTCTTTCCAAGGGTCTTGATGTCGATCTTGTCACCGTTCTTCTCCACAATGTCCATCATGTTGACTGCCATAACTACCGGAATCCCCAGCTCCAGCAGCTGTGTGGACAGATACAGGTTACGCTCCAGGTTCGTGCCGTCTACGATATTCAGGATCGCATCCGGACGCTCACCGATCAGATAGTTTCTTGCTACAACTTCTTCCAGAGTGTAGGGAGAAAGGGAGTAAATGCCCGGAAGGTCCATGATAACAACATCCTTGTGGCCCTTCAGCTTACCTTCCTTCTTCTCAACTGTTACACCCGGCCAGTTACCTACGAACTGGTTGGAGCCGGTCAATGCGTTGAACAGTGTGGTCTTACCACAGTTCGGGTTGCCGGCAAGTGCAATTTTAATTGCCATTTTTCATCCTCCTGTTGAAACACCGTTAAAGCGGTATTCCGTAATCTCACATTTGAATTTAGGAATCAGGTAACGATTCAAATCCGCATGGTTCTGAATCGTTGCCAAATTAGTTCTAACTAATTAGATAATGCTAACCCATCAGGAAAAGCAAAGGTCTGTCAAAAGACAAACCTTTTACTGAACTTCAATGAGCTCGGCATCTGCTTTTCTAAGAGACAGCTCATATCCGCGCACGGTAACCTCAACCGGGTCTCCCAGAGGCGCGACCTTACGAATGTAAACCTGTGTACCCTTAGTAAGTCCCATGTCCATGATACGGCGCTTTACCGCACCTTCGCCATGGAGTTTTACAACAGCCACAGTGGAACCAACCTTTGCGTCCTTCAATGTCTGCATCTTTTTCCTCTCCTCATACCATAATTTTCTGGGCCATCTCACGACTGATCGCTACGCGGGATTCCTTTACATTCACAATCAGGTTGCCTCCGATAGAAGATACAACAGTAACCATGGATCCCACAACGAAACCAAGGTTCTCCAGATGACGGCAAATTTCTTCCTTGCCGCTGATCTTTTTGATCGATACAGCTTCTCCCGGCTTTGCAAATAATAACGGCATACTTCATCTTCCTTTCTCATGAATTCACGAATCGGGTAAGTTATCACTAATCGTGTCGCCAAAAATCAGGTTAGCTCTTGCTAACCTTTTGCTATAGATTAGCACACACTAACCTGATTGTCAATCCCTTTTTACTCTCTGGCTTTTATTTTATCATTTTGTCTAAAAGAAAAACGGGAGGTTGTTCAGACCATCCCGTTCTTCAGAAAGAGATCCACATGCTTTTTCCAGCTCTTCTTATAATGAATTCCCAGAAGGATCGTACACAGAATCCAGCCGATCGGGTAGCCAAGCGCCACAACGACGATACTGCCGGACAGGTGCGTGGCCGTATAGAGATAAATCTGGCGGAAGAGCACAAAACTGCCAAGCATGATATACATGGGTACCTTCGAGTCACCGAGTCCGCGCAGAACACCGGCATAGATCTGATTGACGCAGGCAAAGAAATAGAACGGCAGCATAGTGCGGATCAGCAGGATTCCATAGGAAATTACGTTCGGCTCCTGATTGAACATGCCGACCAGCGGACCGGCGAAGATCATAACAGGAATCATGCAAAGCAGAGAGGTTCCCATGGAAAGCAGAAGCGCCGTATTCGTTCCCTTTCGGATTCGTTCGACTTTACCTGCTCCCAGATTCTGCCCGGTAAAGGTTGTGGCCGCCAGCGAGATACTCATCATCGGAAGCAGCACAAAGGTATCCAGCTTGGAATAGGCGCTCCAGGCTGCCATAACATCTGAGCCGAAGACATTGATATAAGACTGTACGAATACGTTCGAAATTGAGGTGATCATCTGCTGCAGCGCAGCCGGGAAACCAATGGTTATAATCTCTTTCAAAGTGCGCAGATCCATGCTAAGCTTCCGGATGCTCAAGCGGTAGGGCGCATCCGCGCGCATGAGAATCGTGAGCGTCAGAATAGCAGAGACAATCTGTGAAATCACTGTCGCCCAGGCGGCTCCCGCAATTCCCATGCGGAACTTTGCTACGAACACAACATCCAGGACGGTATTGATGCAGGCAGCCACAATCAGAAAATAGACCGGACGCCTGGAATCGCCAACGGCACGCAGAACACCCGCTCCCATATTATACAGAAGCATGCCGGAGACTCCGGCAAAATACACCTGAAGATACGTCTGCGACTCACCGAAAACATCTGACGGCGTGCTCATCAGGCGCAGCATAAACGGCGTCATACCGACACCAAGGATCGTAAAAATCACACAGCAGATCAGTGTCATACAGAAGGTGGTGTGTACCGCCCGGCCAAGCTTTTCCCTGTTCCCGGCTCCGTAGCTCTGGGAAATCACCACACCGGCACCGGCGGAAAGGCCGATAAAGAAGCCAATCAGCGAGTTGATAATCGGGCCCACGGAACCAACAGCCGCCAGCGCTTCCTTGCCGACGTAATTACCGACCACGATGCTGTCCACCGTATTATAGAGCTGCTGAAACAGATTGCCTACCAGAAGAGGGACAGCAAAGGCTGTCAGCTCTTTCCAGATCACGCCTTCCGTCATGTTGCGGTCATTCTGTCTCTTCTGTGGTTTTGCTGTCATTCCTGCTTTACCTCCTTCTTTATTATCTCAAGTTTTGCCCGGACGGATAATCGTCTCGGCGTATCCATGCCCTCGAACTGTATCAGATGCGCTTCCTTCGCCGAATCAATCTCAACGACCACGCCGTCCCCGAAGACGAAGTGGTGTACCTTCGTCCCCGGCTGCAGATAGTTCTCCGCCGGACGCGGCGTATGCGTATGCGCATGGATATAATCCCGTGCGGCAGCAATCAATCCTTCGCGCGGTTTTTTATCATAAGTAAGATACTGCTCGTCAATATCGAGCAGAAAACGGGAAGGGTATCGGGGAGAACCGTCGAAATCTCGCCCTCCGGCTTCCGATAGGAAGAGGCGTTCTTTCGCGCGCGTCATGGCCACGAAGGCCAGTCGGCGCTCTTCCTCCATGCCTTCCGGCGTATTGATCTTGCGGGAAGGAAAGATACCTTCATTCATCCCGCACAAGAAGACATTCGGAAATTCCAGCCCCTTGGCCGCGTGAACGGTCATCATCTTTACCGCATCGCCATCCGCACTCTCGCTGACGTCCATATTGGTAAAGAGTGCGACACGCTTCAGATAATGCTCCAGCGTACACTCCTCGCCGCAGCTTGTCTCATACTCGAAGACCGACTGCTTTAATTCCGCCAGATTGTCCAGGCGCTCCTGACTGCCGCCGGTGCGAAGCATCGTCTCGTACCCGCTCTGATCCAGGATATCCGCCAGAACCTCCGAGACGCTCCGGTCACTGTACTCCGAGGAAAACTTCTCGATCAGATCAATGAACTCTCCGGCCCTGGCTCCGCGCATGATCTCATGATCCCGATTTCGCTTCAGTGCTTCGTACAGGGAAATCTTCTGCCCATTCGAATATTCCTGCAGGAAATTCATGCGCCGCTCTCCCAGATTCCGCTTCGGCACATTCGCGATACGCAGGAAAGATGTATCGTCCCGGTACAGGATCATCTTCAGATAAGAGAGCGCATCCTTGATCTCCATCCGCTGGAAGAACTGGACGCCGCTGTAAATATGGTACGGGATCTTCCGCTTCAGGAAGATATCCTCCAGACTTCTCGTCAGGTAGTGCGCACGGTACAGAATCGCCACATCCTTCAGCGGAACTCCTTCCTCCTGAAGGCGGACAATACGGTCCGCGATCCACTCCGCCTCTTCCTCCGACCGGTCCGCATAATGGCAGATCACCGGCGCACCGTCCGCGAGCACCGGCTCCATCCGCTTCGGAATCCGGTTGCTGTTCTTCTCAATCAGGCTGTTCGCTGCCGCAAGGATCTGCGGTGTAGACCGATAATTCTGAAGCATGGATATCGTCTCTGTACCGGGAAAAGCCCGGTCAAAGTCCAGCAGATAGCGGATATTGGCTCCCCGCCAGGTGTAAATTGTCTGATCCGGATCGCCGACAACGAAGAGATTCTTATGATATCCGCAGAGTACCCGCATCAGGCGGTACTGCGGCGCATCGATATCCTGGAACTCATCAATCATAATGTACTCCAGCCGCTCCTGCCATTTACGGCAGATCTCCTCGTTCTGTTCAAAAATATACAGAGAAAAGTTAATCAGATCATTATAATCCAGCCCGAAGCACTTCTTCTGCTGGTACAGATAGCCGTAGAATATAATATCCTCTGCCTCAACCGCTTCCTGATACTTGCGGTACAAACCATCCAGGGGCATGGCAATCAGATCCCGGTAATATTCCGTCTCCGTCATCTGCTTGCGGATCTCGATCCGGTCTCTGGCATTGCCGAAAGTCATATGGCGCAGCGTCAGGCCGCGCTCCTCATAGATAATCTTCAGCATGGCGTCGATATCCGCGTTATCCAGCACCTGAAAGTTTTTCGGATAGGAAACGGCATAACTGTCCTCCTGCAGAATGGATACACAGAAACTATGAAAAGTACAGATATATCCGGTGTCGTTATCCCCCGTCAGCCGGTGAATCCGCTGACGCATCTCATTCGCCGACTTATTCGTAAAAGTTACACACAGGATATTCCCAGGCAGAATGCCGATTGCTTCCACCAAATAGGCAAATCGTGCCGCCAGCGCCCGCGTCTTGCCGGAACCGGCTCCGGCGATCACGCGGATATATCCTTCCGTTGTTGTTAGGGCTTTCTTCTGTGCTTCATTCAATCCTGCAAGAATCTCTTCCATGTGGACACTCCTCCCCCTGTTCACTCAACTTTCATGAAAAAAGAGGCGTACATATGTACGCCTCTTCAGTATAACACAGCTGCCAGTGTAATGCTATCTTTTTCTTTTTTACAGGTTTAAAATACCCATCGACTGTAACAGCAATACCAGCAGCAGCGCCGGTGCGATATAACGAATCATCACGATGTAAAGATTCTTTCTGCTGAATTTGTATCCGCCTTCGGTTACCTCATCAATAATCGTCTTCGGCTTGGCCACCCATCCGATCAGGATGCAGGTCAGGATCGCTACGATCGGCATCATAAAGTTATTGCTGATATAATCCATAAGATCCAGGATCTGTCCCACGGTGCCGTTCGGCAGCTTCAGTTCGAAATAGAACAGGTTGTATCCCAGGCATACGATAATGCCTCCGATAATCGCATAGGCCGTAACGATAACGGTACTCTTGTGGCGACTGAAATGGAAATGATCCACCAGACCGGATACGATCGCCTCCATAATGGACACTGCGGATGTAACCGCCGCAAAAATTACCATCAGGAAGAATACGAAACCGATGATATTACCGATACCTCCCATCGCCTCAAAGACCTTGGGAAGAGACACAAACATCAGGCCGGGACCTGCAGACATGCCTTCCATACCCATAAAGGTATACACAGCGGGAATGATCATCAATCCGGCAAGGAAAGCCACCAGCGTATCGAAGAACTCGATCTGGTTGATGGATTTTACCAGATTCGTCTCCTTCTTCGCATAGGAGCCGTAGGCTACCATAATACCCATAGCCACGCTGATCGAGAAAAACAGCTGCCCCATGGCATCGATCAGGACGTTAACGAAGCGCCCTAGCGTCATGCCGGTAAAGTCCGGAATCACATATACCTTCAGGCCGTCCAGACCGCTGCGAACTGTTCCGTCCGCCGCCGTGGTCTTCAGCGTCAGTGAAAAGACGCCAATGCCAATAATCAAAACCAGCAGAATCGGCATCAGAATCCGGCTGTACTTCTCGATGCCCTTCTCCACACCGCGATATACGATGAACGCGCTTGCGCCCAGGAATACTAACAGCCATACAATTGGCTGCCACTGTCCGGTGATAAATTCGGTAAAGTAACCATCCTGCGCAGCCGCCGTTCCGGAGCCTGTCAGGAATGCCACCAGATACTTAACGACCCAACCGCCAATCGCGCAGTAATACGGAAGAATAATGATCGGCACCAGCCATGCCATCACGCCAATCCCGCGCCAGCCGGCGTGGATCCTGCCGTATGCTGTCAGAGGACCCTGACGGGTCAGACGCCCGATCGCAATCTCTGTGGTCAGCAGTGTAAAGCCAAAGGTAAGTACCAGAATTAAATACACCAGGAGGAAAATTCCTCCGCCCTCCTTCGCCGCCAAATACGGGAAACGCCAGATATTCCCCAGACCGACAGCACTTCCGGCAGCTGCGAGCACGAAGCCGATGCCGCCGGTAAAACTACCTCTCTTCTCAGAATTCATTGTTCACCTCTCTATGGTTTTATCTGTTTAGTGTATCACAGTCCCCGCTATATGCGCAATCCTTTTTTTACACTTCCTGATAAAAAATCTGTTATTTTTCTCGAGGCTTCCTTCGTGTTTCTCCAATGCCATAAAAAATCCGCATACTCCGGAAAACCTGGTGCATACGGATTTTTTTATTCTTAATTCACTCTGATTTATCGTCTATATTGCGCGCAGCGTCTGCGTAAGCTCACCGGCGCACATCTCATCTCTCGTAATCACAAGCACCGTGTCATCTCCGGCGATCGTACCGAGCACCCCCGGCCATTCCAGTCCGTCCATCGTCGCGCAGACTGCCTGCGCCATGCCAGTATAGCAATGAATCACCACAAGGTTCTGTGCATAATCCACACTGGTAACAGAATCTCGGTACAGGGAATAGAACTTGTGCGACGCGTGATATTTCTCCTGTGGCTTACTGACCTGATAGTGATACACGCCTCCGGGTCCCGCCGTCTTCACCAGGCGAAGCTCCCGGATATCCCGTGAGATTGTCGCCTGCGTCACGGCAAATCCCTCATCCTCCAGGCGACGGGATAATTCATTCTGCGTAGCAATATTCTCCGAAGCAATCAGCTTCAGAATGGCCTCTCGTCTCGTCAGTTTCACGTTATTATTTTCTTTATTCTGCTGAATTTCATTCTCTGTCATGATCGTACCCTTATCTGCTCTCGAGTTCTGAATAGCTTCGTATATTTATTCATAGTCTACCACAATTCAGGCAAAATATGCAAGGTTATTTTGTAACTATTCAGAGAATAAATATGGCCGCGGACAGTACCACAAGGCTGATCACCAATAGGATCGCCAGGAAGCCTGCGATGAATTTCAGCCAGGTGGTCCATTCGATCCGGCAGATGGAAAGCCCACCCATGACAACCGCGCTTGTCGGAGTCACCAGATTCACCAGTCCGCTGGCAGCGCAGAAAATCATGATCATAACTTCCGGCCGGAAGCCAAGCTCCGCTGCCAGCCCTCCGAATGTCGGCATGGACACCGCTGCAAGTCCGGAGGTCGAAGGAATCAGGAAGGATAGTCCCAGGTAAATCACGTATCCGGTGACCACAAACAATACCGGCGAGACGTCTCCCAGTGTCTGAGAAGCGTACGCGAGCACATACTGATCCAGTCCGGTACTCTGCATCAGCACCGAAATCGCCCGCGATACTGCGATGACGAACACAACGCCGATCATATCTGCTGCCCCTCGCACAAAAGAATCGATCGCCTCCCGTTCCGGGATTCGCGCGATAACAGCCATAAGGATACTCGCGAGCAGGAACCACGCCTGCAGTTCCTGAAAATACCATTCACCCAGGTCGATGCCCGTCAGCCAGGCAGTACGCTCAAAGATCGTAACGCCGAAGCTTTTCCAGGGAATCAGGCTGACGACCATGATCAGGAAGGAAATAGCGAAGAGGATCAGAGATGCCTTCTGTGCCCGGGTCAGTTGTTCTTTTGCTGTGATGGTTCCGTCTTTTTCGCTTTTCTCTTCTGTTCTGACTTCCTCTGCTCCGGCGTAAGTCTCCCGTGATGCCTGAAGCTCCGCCGGCGAGAGGATGGAGCGTCCCTGCTTTCTGACACGGGCAGCGTAGCGCATCACGAACCAGATGCCGGCAGCGAGACAAATCAGCCACAGAACAGTTCCAATCAGAAGGATGATTCCCTGATCAATCACAATTCCTCTCCCGCTTCCCTGGATCGCGTCGATCGCAGCAGAGACTGCGAACGGATTCACCGTCGAGCCCAGGACGCCAACGCCCGCTCCCACCAGGATCACTGCCGCGCCTACCATGGCATCAAACCCTGCAGCAATCATCGTCGCCGTAATCAGCGCGTAGAAGGCCATCGTTTCCTCCGCCATTCCGTAGGTGGTTCCGCCGATTGAGAAGAGAAACATCAATATCGGAATCAGAATCATCTCCCGCCCCTGAAATCGCCTCACAACATGCGCGATCCCCGCCTCCAGTGCTCCGGTGCCGCCGGTCAGCCCCAGAAAGCCGCCGAGAATCAGGATAAACAGGCACACGTCGATGGCGTCCAGAAATCCTGAAGGAATCGCCATCACAACATCCGCGAGGCTGGCACCCTTTACGCCGGGGATCCCGTGACTGAGCAACGCAATTGCCACGATTAGCAGCAGTAAGATGCTGTACGCCGTCGGCATACTCCTTCGCTTTTTCACTTTTTTCTCCATAAAGTTCTCCTAATAAAGTTCTTCTGAAACGACAAAGGATGAGCCCTGAACTTCTCAGGTCTCATCCTTTGTCGTAATTCATATAATTGTATTTAAGGTGTCATTTGCGTTTATTCTGCTGGCAATCTGTATTTAGCAGAGTGTTGCGTAGATAATCGCCTTGATCGTGTGCATGCGGTTCTCTGCCTCGTCGAAGACAACGCTCTGTTTCGACTCGAAGACTTCGTTCGTAACCTCCATCTCGGTGATGCCGAACTTCTCCGCGATTTTTGCACCGATCGTGGTATTCGTATCATGGAACGAAGGCAGGCAGTGCATGAAGATGGCTTCCGGCTTCGCGTTGGCCATAACAGCCGCGTTCACCTGATAATCCTTCAACAGGCGGATTCTGGTCTCCCATACTTCATCCGGCTCGCCCATGGATACCCAGATGTCGGTGTAGATAACATCCGCGTCCTTCGTGCCTTCTTTGACATCCTCGGTGAGGGTTACGCTGCCGCCGCTCTCGGCCGCCAGCTTCTTACACTCCTCGACCAGCCACTCCTCCGGGAACAGCTCCTTCGGTGCGCAGGCGGTAAAGTGAAGCCCCATCTTGGCACAGGCTACCATCAAGGAATTGCCCATGTTATTGCGGGCATCACCCATGTAAGTGAACTTCACGCCCTTCAGACGTCCCAGCTTCTCCTCGATCGTAAGCATATCCGCCAGCATCTGCGTCGGATGGAACTGATCCGTCAGACCGTTCCATACGGGAACGCCGGAGTAATCCGCCAGTTCCTGCACCAGCTCCTGGCTGAAGCCGCGGTACTCGATACCGTCAAACATACGGCCCAAAACTCTCGCTGTATCCGCTATGCTCTCCTTCTTCCCCATCTGAGAGCTGCCGGGATCCAGATAGGTCACACCCAGACCGAGATCATGTCCCGCTACCTCGAACGAACAGCGCGTTCTGGTAGATGTCTTCTCGAACAGAAGAACAATGTTCTTCCCTTCCAGATAGCGGTGCGGTGTATGCGTTCTCTTCAAATCCTTGAAATTTCTGGACAGATCCAAAAGATAGCGAATCTCCGCCGGGGTAAAATCCAGTAATTTTAAAAAGCTTCTTCCTCTTAAATTCACACCCATGATAGTAATTCTCCTTCTACTGCGCATATTTATGCAGCGCTTTTCTGAAAAAATATAGTTTAGAATATCATGTTTTGTATATTTATTCAAGTATTTTTTTGAGTTATCATCGGAAATGTGTCAAAGTTCCTCCCGTACCAGAGGCATACTCATGCATCGAGGGCCGCCACGGCCGCGGGAAAGCTCCGCCGATGGAATCTCCAGCACGGTAATGCCCTGTTCGCGCATCAGCTCGTTCGTCACTTCATTTCTCTGATAGACAACCACGACGCCGGGAGCGATGCACAGCGTATTCGATCCGTCATTCCACTGCTCCCGCTCGGAAGCGATCCGGTCCTGACCGCCGCAGGCGATCAGAGTCACCCGGTCCAGTCCCAGATGCTTCGCCAGCACTACATCCAGAGATGTCTCCGTGCGTTTTACCTTCACATGATCCGCGGAGTCGCCCGGCGTAATCTCGTATACAACCAGCGGCCCCAGAATACCGGGATGAATTGAGAACTTGTCCCGGTCGATCTGGGTAAATACCGTATCCAGGTGCATGAATGCCCGGCTGTCTGGAATATCAAAGGCCAGCACCGTATTAATCTCCGCCTCCGGAGCGGCGAAAATATTCTGCGCCAGCTGCTCGATCGCCTCAGCGCGCGTCCGCTGGGAGATACCGACCGCAATTACATGCTCGTTCAGGTTCAGAATGTCTCCACCCTCAATATGGAAGGGATAATACCGGTCGTAGTACAGTTTCACTTTCCCGGCAAAATCCGGGTGATAACGGAAAATATACTCGCCGTAGATCGTCTCGCGCCCGCGGGTAATCGAATACATGCGGTTCAGGCTGACACCGTTCCCGATGGATGCGAATGGATCTCTCGTAAAATAGAGATTCGGCATCGGATCGATCAGCACTTTGGAGGAATCGCTCTTCATATCCACAAGAGATTCATTCTGATTGAAGAAAACATCCCCCAGAATCAGTCCCTCCATCGTCTTCTCCACCAGCTCCAGCGGATTGTCCGCATATTGCAGCATATGCTCATAGATCCGCTGCTGCCAGCGCTCGGTGGAGATCGCCGCTTCATGAATCCACTGCATCAGGAATTGATCACGGATCTCATCACTCTGTTCCAGCACTTCCGCCATCAACTGCTCCAGGTATACAACCCCGACACCATGCGACCGGAGCAGATCCGCGAAAGCGTCATGCTCCTCCTGGGCAATTCTCAGATACGGAATATCATCGAAGAGCAGATGCCTCAGCGTATCCGGCGTCAGCTTCTCGATCTCCCTTCCCGGCCGGTGAAGCATCACTTTCTTCAGCGGTCCTATTTCACTTTTTACGTTAATCGGATACACACGATTTCCTCCTTATCCACCGGTTTCCTATGCCTGCAGCCGCAGAAAGCATGCTTCTGCCATTCTCCAGACGCCCGGATTTCCTATACACAGGAGCTATGTTCTCACAGAACGGGCTCTTTTATTCGGTAGACCGCGATGAAATTTTAAAAAGCGCTGTCAGATATTCCCTTTTTTTCTTTTTCGCTAGATCTTGACATCGGCGAAAAAAAATTATATAATTTAAAAAATTTGCCAGGCAGACAAAATCCGCAAATTTTTTTTGCCCATTTTTCGTAAGATCCTGACAAAGTATAAATACAATACGGAGGTACCTATGAGAAGCTTAATCGATCCTACTGATCTGAGTTTGTCCGAAATTGATGACATTCTCGCTCTGGCAGATGACATCATGAAGAACCGACCCAAATATGCAGAGGTATGCAAGGGTAAGAAACTTGCCACCTTATTCTACGAGCCCAGTACCCGCACCCGTCTCAGCTTTGAAGCTGCTATGATGGAGCTTGGCGGAAATGTACTTGGCTTTTCTTCTGCTGACAACAGTTCCGCTTCGAAGGGCGAGAGCGTTGCCGATACGGCGCGCATCGTGGAGAAGTACGCGGACATTATTGCGATGAGACACCCGAAGGAAGGTGCTCCGCTGGTTGCTTCCATGCACGTAGATATTCCTGTCATCAATGCCGGCGACG
>JABLTL010092979.1_pt1 | contig 12990 bp, 10 predicted proteins | sample 7160151 | NCBI WGS metagenome assembly JABLTL01 (sample SAMN14651223, study PRJNA627086) | human gut metagenome | isolation source: feces | host: Homo sapiens
CAGCTCCCGAAGCATGGCGACGGCCTTCTTCTCAATTCTCGACACCTGCACCTGACTGACATTCATCACCGCCGCGACCCGCTGCTGGGTCAGGCCGTGGAAATACCGCAGCTGAATGACCATCCGCTCCCGTTCCGGCAGACCGGAGATCGCCTGCCGCAGAGCGATTTTCTCCACCATCCGTTCTTCCGATTCCGTGTCTGTCAGGACATTTTCCAGCGTGAAGCCTTCGTCCCCCGTTTCCCGCTGGATGGACTCCGTGGCGGCGGTGGCCGTTTCGGCCAGGGCGATTTCTTCCGGGGTAAGCCCGGTCTGGCGGGAAATTTCCTGAATCGTCGGTTCCCTGCCCAGCGCCCCGGTCAGGCGGCTGCGGGTGGCCTTGATGGTCGCGGCCTGCTCTTTTAAGCTCCGGGACACCTTTACTGCCCCGTCGTCCCGGAGGAACCGCCGGATCTCCCCGGCAATTTTCGGCACGGCGTAGGTGGAAAACTGGGTTCCGTAGGCAAGGTCGAACCCTTCCACGGCCTTGAGAAAGCCAAGGCACCCCAGCTGGTACAGATCGTCCGCTTCCGTTCCCCGGCCTAAGAACCGCCTTGCCACCGACCAGATCAGGCCGGAATTTTCCTCCACCAGAGCTTCGGACGCTTCCCGGTCGCCCTGCTGCGCCTTGGCGATCAGTTCCTCCGTCCTGCTCATTGCCGCCGCTGCAGCTTCCGGCGCATATGCACCGTGGTTCCTTTTCCGGGTTTGGATGTAATTTCCAGATCGGTCATAAAACTTTCCATGATGGTAAAGCCCATTCCGCTGCGTTCCGCGCCGCCGGTGGTGTACGCGGGACGTCTGGCCTGCTCTATGTCCGGGATGCCGACGCCCTTGTCCTTGATGACGATGTCCAGCACATTGTCTTTCAGGATACGGCAGCGAAGGGTGATGTTCCCCAGCTTTTCCGGGTAGGCGTGGACGATGCAGTTGGTCACCGCTTCGCTCACCGCCGTGCGGATGTCCCCCAGCTCCTCCAGCGTCGGGTCCATCTGGGCGGCGAAGCAGGCCACCGCCGACCGGGCAAAGGCCTCGTTGGCGGATTTGCTGGGAAAATCCAGAATCATATAGTTGTCGAATTTCATGATACAGCCTCCTTGATCTCCACAAGCTTATCGATTCCCGACGCCCGGAACACCCGCATGGGCTGGGGCGCAATGCCTGTCAGAAGCAGCCGCCCCTCGATCTGGGTCATGCTCCTTAAGGCGTTGATGACCACGGCAATGCCGGAAGAATCCACAAAGGAAACCTCCTGAAAATCCAGCACGCAGACCTCCGGGGTATAAGCCTCGATTTTTGCGGCGATGGCCTGAATATAGGCTTTTGCGCAGTGGTGGTCAATTTCCCCGGTGAGCGCCACCGTCAGCCGTCCTTCCTCCAAAAAACTGGTAAAGTGCATATTGCTTCCCTCCTAGGTAAATTTGCTGATTAACAGTATAAAATCCCGTTTCCGATTTTTCAGTCGGAAACGGGATTCTTTGAAAATAAAGGTTTTGGACAAACGGCAAAATTGATCTCTTGATTGCAGCCCCTTTGGTAAAGGAAACCCGCAGGGGTTTCCTGCGGGTTTTGTTCATTTACAGGCTCTTCAGCGCCGCTTCGCTCTGCTCGAGACTTGCGATCAGGTCGCGGGTCTTCTGCGCCTTTTCCTTCTCCGCGTTCACAACGGCCTCGGGGGCGCGGGAGACGAACTTCTCATTGCTGAGCTTCGCTTCCAGAGAGCTTAAGAACTTGCGGTTCTTTTCCAGTTCCTTGGAGATACGGTCAAGCTCCTTGGCCACGTCCACCAGCTGACCCATGGGGATATACAGCTTGGCGTCGGCGGTGGGAATGGTCACCATACCGTTTAAGTTTTCCGGCTCCTTATCCAGCATGGTCACGGTGTCGGCGTAGGCCAGACGCTGGATGAAGCCCTCACCCTCGGCGTAGACCTGAGGCTTGGAGGTCAGCACGTACAGCGCCGCCTTCCGGGAGGGCGGAACGTTCATTTCCGCGCGGCGGTTGCGGATGGCGCGGATGGCGTCCATGACGGACTCCATGTGGCTTTCCTCGGCCTTGAAGGCAAGGTCTTCCCGGTATTCCGGCCACTTTGCGGCGATCAGCGCGTCGCCCTCGTGGGGGATGCTCTGCCAGATTTCCTCGGTGATGAAGGGCATGAAGGGATGCAGCAGCCGCAGGATCTGGTCAAGCACGTACACCAGCACCTGAATCGCGGTCTGCTTGCGGATCGCATCCTCGGAGTACAGCCGCGCCTTGGTCAGCTCGATATACCAGTCGCAGTAGGTGTCCCAGATGAAGTCGTACACCTTCTGGACGGCCACGCCCAGCTCGTACTTTTCCAGATTCTCCGTGACCTCGGCGATCAGCGTGTTCAGCTTGGACAGCACCCACTTGTCGGCAATTTCCAGCTTGTCAAGGGCAGGCAGCTCGTTCTTGGCGTCCTCGCCCAGATTCATCAGCACATAGCGGGAAGCGTTCCACAGCTTATTGGCAAAGTTGCGCATGGCCTCGCACTTCTCGGTGTAGAAACGGGTGTCGTTTCCGGGAGAGTTGCCGGTGATCAGGTTCATCCGCAGAGCGTCGCAGCCATATTTGTCGATCATTTCCAGCGGGTCAATGCCGTTGCCAAGGGACTTGGACATCTTGCGTCCCTGATTGTCCCGGACAAGGCCATGAATCAGAACGGTGTGGAAGGGCGTCTTGCCGGTATGCTCGCAGCCGGAGAAGATCATTCTCGCGACCCAGAAGAAAATGATGTCGTAGCCCGTGACCAGCACGTCCGTCGGGTAGAAATAGTCAAGGTCTTCCGTCTTTTCCGGCCAGCCCAGCGTTTCAAAGGGCCACAGAGCGGAGGAGAACCAGGTATCCAGGACATCGGGGTCACGCTCAACGTTGGTGCTGCCGCACTTTTCGCACTTGCAGACATCCTCACGGGACACGGTGATGTGGCCGCAGTCGGCGCACGTCCATGCGGGAATCTGATGACCCCACCACAGCTGACGGGAAATGCACCAGTCGCGGACATTCTCCATCCAATTGAGATAGGTCTTGCTGAACCGCTCGGGGACGAATTTGGTCTCCCCGTCCTTGACGACCCGGATGGCTTCCTCGGCCAGGGGCTTCATCTTCACGAACCACTGGGCGGAGATGATCGGCTCCACGTCCTGATGGCAGCGGTAGCAGGTGCCGACGTTGTGGCTGTAAGGCTCCACCTTCACCAGATATCCGCCCGCTTCCAGATCGGCGACGATCTGCTTTCTGGCCTCGTAGCGGTCGAGACCCTCATACTTTCCACCGTTTTCGTTGACCTTGCCGTTGTCGTCCAGAACCCGGATGACTTCCAGATTGTGGCGCAGTCCCACTTCAAAGTCATTGGGGTCGTGGGCGGGGGTCATCTTAACGCAGCCGGTGCCAAAGTCCATCTCGGCGTAATCGTCGGCGACGACGGGGATTTCCTTATTCACAAGGGGAAGAATGACCATCTTGCCCACGATGTCCTTGTAACGCTCGTCGTTGGGGTTGACGCACACGCCGGAGTCGCCAAGCATGGTCTCGGGACGGGTGGTCGCCACGATCACCTCGCCGGAGCCGTCGGCCAGGGGGTAGCGGATGTGCCACAGGTGGCCGGGCTTGTCCACATACTCCACCTCGGCATCGGACAGGGCGGTGACGCAGTGGGGGCACCAGTTGATGATGCGGCTGCCCTTGTAGATCAGACCCTTTTCGTACAGGGAGACGAAGACCTCCCGCACGGCCTTGGAGCAGCCCTCGTCCATGGTGAACCGGGCGCGCTCCCAGTCGCAGCTTGCGCCCAGCTTCTTCTGCTGCTCCACAATGCGGTTGCCATACTTGTGCTTCCAGTCCCAGACGCGCTCCAGAAACTTTTCACGACCAAGATCGTAGCGGGTCAGACCCTCCTTGCGAAGCTCCTCCTCCACCTTGATCTGGGTGGCGATGCCGGCGTGATCGACGCCGGGAATCCACAGGGAGTTGTAGCCCTGCATCCGCTTGAACCGGATCAGGGTGTCCTGCAATGTCGCGTCCATGGCGTGACCCATGTGCAGCTGACCGGTGACGTTGGGTGGGGGCATGACGATGGTGAAGGGCTTCTTGCTTTCGTCCTTCTCGGCGTGGAAGTAGCCGCCCTGCTGCCACATGTCGTAGATTTTGGATTCCACCTGCTGCGGCTCGTAGACCTTTGGTAATTCTCTTGCCATTTTCTTTCGCTCCTTTTGTTAAATAAGAAACGCCCTGAGCCGGGGAAGCTCTGAATCGGCTGACTCAAAGATTCCCCAAAAGCTCAGGGCGAAAATTTTCCGCGGTACCACCTGAATTCCCTTTCGGGCACTTAAAAACTGCTGTAACGGGCAGCCCCGTTCTTTCCTACTTTATTCAGAAAAACCGCTCCCGGGCGACCATCCGAACCGGCCAATATGCGCTCGCACCAGAATGCGCACTCTCTTCCTTGAGCCGGAAAACGGAACCTCCCGTTCACCGCGTTATCAATTTCATTTCATTGTATTGCAAAGACAGTATTTTGTCAAGAAAAATGTTGGTGCTCTTCTGCCATCCATTGACATTTCCTGCCGGTCATGCTATGCTTTGGACGAAAAATCCTGCGGAGGCCATTTCTTCATGAAACAGCATTCTGTACCCAAATTCCTTGACAACTTTCTCACACGTACCCTGTCCGGTACGGTGTTTTCGTGGCGGGAAATTCTCCAGCTGACCTTTCCCAACGTTCTGGACTGTCTGTCCATCATGTTCATCAGTATGCTCATCACCGCCCTCATCAGCAGCAACGGCGAAGCCAGCGTCGCGGCGGTGTCTCTGGTGACGCCGCTGACGTGGATGATCACCTGCATTTTCAACGGTATCAGCGCCGGCGGCACGGTGGTGGTCGCCCAGAGCTGCGGCATGAAAGACCCTGTTCGTATCCGCAAGGCTGCGGGCATGACGCTGTGGCTGACGGTGGCAGTCGGCACCGTGGTGTGCCTGCCCCTGCTGATGTTTCCCCGTCAGGTGCTGACCCTGCTTTTCCCGGAGGCAGAAGCCGTCGTTCTGGAAAAAGCCCGGATTTATCTTTCCGGCAGAGCTTGGTCGATTCTGGTGTTCACCATATATACCGCAAACTTCGGCATTCTCCGTGGGCTGGGAGAATCCGGCCGGTGCCTTGCCCTGAGCGTCATCATCAACGCCGCCTATCTGGTGCTCAGCATTCTGTTTCTGAATGTGCTTCGGATGGATATTCTCGGCAGCGTTTTTGCCCTGCTGCTGGCGCGGTTCATTGGCTCCGCCGCGTCCGTGATCCTGCTGTTTTTCTGGAAAGCGCCGGTAAAAATGACCTTCGGGCAGATATTCACCTGCGATAAAGGGATTCTCCGCTCCACCTTGCAGGTCAGCATTCCTCTGGGGCTGGAACAGGTGTGCTCGTCCCTCGGAAATGTGGTGGCCGAAATGTACATGATCTCTCTCGGCACCACAGCACTGGCGACCCACGCCATTGCCAATTCCGTGATCGGTGTGTGGTACTCCCCTGCCATGGCCGCGGCGAACCTGTCCGTGACGGTGGTCGGCCGGTGCTTTGGCGCGGAAAAGTATGACGAAGCCAAACGCTACGGCGTCCGGTGCGACCAGATCGCCCTGATTCTGGTGCTGCTGACCTCCGCCCTGGTTATTCCCCTGCTTCCCGCGCTTCTGGGGCAGTACCACCCCACGCCGGAGGTTCTCGCCATGGCGAAAAAGCTGCTGTACTGGTCGATTCCCAGCCTGCTGCTGTTCTGGCCGCGGTCGAACACCCTGCCCAGCACCCTCCGGGCGGCCAACGATACCCTGTACCCCTCCGTGGTGTCACTGGCTGTGCTGTGGGTCGTGACCATCGGCCTTGGCTATGTGCTGGCGATTCCCTGCAAGCTCGGCCTTCTGGGCGTGTGGATCGCCATGTGGGCGTCGTGGGCAATCCGGTGCGTCGTCTTCTCCGTCCGCTTCGGCAGCGGAAAATGGCTGCACAAGGCGTTGACGAGCCGGTAAAAATCGCATATAATGTATGCAGTTTATTGGAAGCGGGAGTGTTTGCTCATGAAATTATCCCTGGTAGTTCCCTGCTATAACGAAGCGGATAACGTCGCCCTGTTTCAGCAGGCGGTCATCTCCGCCTTTGACGGCTGCGGCTATGATTACGAGATCGTCTTCATTGACGACGGCAGCCGGGACGCCACGCTGCACAATCTGAAAAAGCTCTACGCCGCGCAGGAATGCCCCGTGAAGGTGGTGTCCTTCTCCCGGAATTTCGGCAAGGAGGCCGGAATTTACGCGGGCTTGCAGCACGCGGCGGGAGACTATATCTGCCTCATTGACGCCGACCTCCAGCAGCGTCCGGAAATCGTCCGTAACATGGTGAAAATTCTGGACGAGGAACCGGAATTCGACGTGGTCGCGGCATTTCAGGATCGACGGGGAGAAGGAAAGGTGCTGTCCTTCTTCAAAAAGTGCTTTTACAGCATCATCAACAAGCTGTCCAAGGTGACATTGCAGCCCGATGCCAGCGACTTCCGTACCTTCCGCCGCAGTGTCCGGGACAGCATTCTGGAGCTTGCGGAATACCACCGCTTCTCCAAGGGCATTTTCGCATGGGTGGGTTACAGCACCAAGTTCATCCCCTACATCGCCTGCGAGCGGGCGACCGGCACCACCAAGTGGAGCTTCTGGAAGCTGGTGAATTACGCCATCGAGGGTATCATCGGTTTCTCCACCGCCCCCCTGCGGCTGGCGACGTGGCTCGGCGGCGTGACGGGCGTTGCGGCTGTCATTTACCTGATCGTGGTGGTGCTGCAAAAGCTGATTCAGGGCATCGACGTTCCCGGCTATGCCACCATCATCGTGCTGATTTTGCTGCTGGGCAGCGTGCAGCTGTTCTGCATCGGCATCATCGGCGAATACGTGGGCAGAACCTTTGAGCAGAGCAAGGACCGCCCGATTTATATTGCCAAGGAAGTTCTGGATTACGAGCAGAACTGACATAATAACACAAAAAAGGAGCAATTTTATGACAATCACAAAGGACATCCGGTACATCGGCGTCAACGACCATGCGGTTGACCTGTTCGAGGGACAGTACGTTGTCCCGGGCGGCATGTGCTACAATTCCTACGCCATCGTGGACGAAAAGGTCGCCATTATGGACACCGTAGACCGGGGCTTTACCCATCAGTGGCTGGACAACATTCAGAACACCCTGGGCGGCCGCAAGCCGGACTACCTGGTGGTGCAGCACATGGAGCCTGACCACTCCGCCAACATCGCCAATTTCCTGAAGGTCTACCCCGAGGCGACCGTGGTTTCCTCCGCCAAGGCGTTCGTGATGATGAAGAACTTCTTCGGCGACGACTACGCCGACCGCCGTATTGTCGTCGGCGAGGGCGATACCCTGTGCCTGGGCAAGCACACCCTGACCTTTGTGGGTGCGCCCATGGTTCACTGGCCGGAGGTCATCGTGACCTATGATTCCTATGACAAGGTTCTCTTCTCCGCTGACGGCTTCGGTAAGTTCGGCGCTCTGGACGTGGAGGAAGACTGGGCGGACGAAGCCCGCCGCTACTACATCGGCATTGTGGGCAAGTACGGCGCGCAGGTGCAGGCACTGCTGAAAAAAGCGTCTGGGCTGGACGTTTCCATCATCTGCCCCCTCCATGGCCCCGTGCTGACGGAGAATCTGGGATATTATCTGAATCTGTACGACATCTGGTCTTCCTACCGGGTGGAGAGCGACGGCATTGTGGTCGCCTACACCTCTGTCTACGGCCACACGAAGGCGGCGGCGGAGCTGCTGGCGCAGAAGCTGGCGGACAAGGGCTGCCCCAAGGTCATCGTGCACGACCTCGCCCGGTGCGACATGGCCAAGGCCGTGGAGGACGCTTTCCGCTACGGCAAGCTGGTGCTGGCCACCACCACCTACAATGCCGACGTCTTCCCCTTCATGAAGGAATTCATTCATCATCTGACCGAGCGGAACTTCCAAAACCGCACCATCGGCCTGATGGAAAACGGCTCCTGGGCGCCCCTCGCCGCCAAGACCATGCGCAAGATGCTGGAGGGCAGCAAGAACCTGACCTTCACCGACACCACCGTGAAGATTCTCTCCGCCCTGAATGACGACAGTAAGGCTCAGATTGAGTCCATGGCAAACGAGCTGTGCAAGGACTACCTCGCCCGGCAGGACGAGACGGCGAACAAGAACAATCTGGACGCGCTGTTCAACATCGGCTACGGCCTGTACGTGGTCACATCCAGCGACGGCAGCAAGGACAACGGCCTGATCGTCAACACCGTCTCTCAGGTCAACAACACCCCCAACCGCATCGCCGTCACCATCAACAAGCAGAATTATTCCCACCACGTCATCAAGCAGACCGGCGTGATGAATGTGTGCTGCCTGGACACCTCCGCCCCCTTCTCCGTCTTCCAGACCTTCGGCTTCCAGAGCGGCCGCACGGCGGACAAGTTCGCCGGTGTCGAGGAGCTGCGCTCCGATAACGGCCTGCGGTTCCTGCCCCGGTATATCAACTCCTTCATGAGCCTGAAGGTGGAAAGCTATGTGGATCTGGACACCCACGGCATGTTCATCTGCTCCGTCACCGAGGCGCGGGTGATCTCCGACCGGGAGACCATGACCTACACCTACTATCAGAACAATGTCAAGCCCAAGCCGGAAACCGAGGGCAAGCACGGCTTTGTCTGCAAGGTCTGCGGCTGGATCTACGAGGGCGACACCCTGCCCGACGACATCGTATGCCCCCTGTGCAAGCACGGCGCTGCGGATTTTGAACCCATCGGGTAATTCAGGTTTGGAGGTAATCGGGCTATGAACAAGTTCAGAACGGTTGTATCCGTGATCGTCATGGTCATTGCCGCGATCGTCGGGTTCTTCATCGGCGCAAGCCTTGGCGACGCGCTGGGCGGAGCCATTCTGTTTGCCCTGATTGCCGGATTTGCCTGCGTGATCTATACGCTGGACAACCGGGAACGATAGGCCAATTAGCGCAACATAGTGTAATCCTCCGCATGGACAAAATCATGCGGAGGATTTTTCTATGCAAAAGTATGGCATAAAAAGAATCGTATTATGCGTTCTCGTCCAAGTACGACTGAATGCACTTGAGGAACGCCGTGCCGTACCAAGCGGCCTTGATCTCGCCCACGCCGGAAACCTTCTTGAATTCGCTCATGGTGGCGGGCTTCTTTTTTGCCATGTCCGCCAGCGTGGCGTTGGAAAATACCACGAACGCCGGAATTTCCGCTTTTTTCGCCAGTTCCAGCCGCAGTTCTTTCAGCGCGTCGAACAGCTGGGCGTCGTCCGCGGTGAGCTTTGCTGTCTCCGTGACCGGCGTTTCCGGTTCATGGGTCTGCTCCACCAGCATGGAGACCGTCTTGCCACGGTAGAGCACTTCCCCCGCTGCCGGGGTCAGGAACACGGACTGATGCTCCTGCTCCGTCCGCAGATACCCTTCCGCCTCCAGATGGTCGATCATGGCGTGGATGTTGCTTCTTGTCCTGTCCTTCAGCAGACCGTAGGTGCTGACTTTGTCCAGCCCCAGCTCCTGCACCCGCTTGTTCCGGCTGCCCCGCAGAATGTTCCCCAGCAGATTCGCGCCTACATTGTAGCCAAGGGCGTCGTGTACCCGCTTCACGCAGGAGAGAATGATCTGCGCTTCCCGGGTGATGTCCACCGACTGGAAGTTCCCCTTGCAGCTGCCGCAGTTGCCGCACATCGCCGGGTGCTTTTGCCCGAAGTAGTCCAGAATGTAGCCCCGCAGGCAACTTTTCGTCTTGCAGTAGCCGATCATGGCGTCCAGCCGTTCCAGATCCTGCCGCCGCACCTCCTCCCGCTGCACGGCGTCCATTTCCTCGTTGTCGGAGCCGTTGTTGATAAGGAACCGGGCGGTCTGCACGTCTCCGGAGTTGAACAGCAGAATGCAGTCCGCCTCTGCCCCGTCCCGTCCGGCGCGCCCGGCCTCCTGATAGTAGGCTTCGATGCTTTTCGGCATATTGTAGTGGATGACAAAGCTGACGTTGGATTTGTCGATGCCCATGCCGAAAGCGTTTGTTGCCACCATCACGGTCTTGCGGTCGTACAGGAAATCCTCCTGATTTTCGCTTCGCTCGGCTTCGGAAAGCCCCGCGTGATACCGGGTGGCGGCGTAGCCGTGGTCACACAGCAGCTCGCAGACGCTCTCCACCTTTTTCCGGGTGGCGCAGTAGATGATGCCGCTTTTCCGCTTCTGCCCGGCAAGCAATCGGAGAAGCGTCTTGTCCTTGGACTCCGGCTGGATGACTTCAAAATACAGGTTCGGACGGTCAAAGCCCGTGACCTCCCGCACCGGACTGCGCAGCTCCAGAATCCGCTCCACGTCCTCCTGCACGCTCCGGGTCGCGGTGGCGGTGAACGCCCCAACCACCGGGCGCTTTGGCAGGCTGTCTATAAACTGCACGATTCTCAAATAGCTGGGGCGGAAATCCTGTCCCCACTGGGAGATGCAGTGGGCTTCGTCCACCGCGATAAAGGATATGTTCAGCTTCTCCACCACGCCGCCGAAGCCCGGATAGTCCAGCCGTTCCGGGGCGACATAGACGATCTTGTACCGCCCGGCCAGCAGATTGCGGTATGCTGCCTGCATCTGCGGCCCCGTGAGGGTGCTGTTCAGGAACGCGGCGGGAACGCCCGCCCCTTTCAGCGCCATCACCTGATCCCGCATCAGAGAGATCAGGGGCGAAATGACAAGGGTGATTCCCGGCAGCATCAGCGCGGGGAGCTGGTAGCACATGCTTTTTCCGCCGCCGGTGGGCATGATGCCGAATACGTCCTGCCCGGAAAGCACGCCGTCAATGAGCTTCTCCTGCCCCGGCCGGAAGCTGGAATAGCCAAAGACCCGCTGCAATAGTTCTTCTTTCTCCATACCATCACCGTTTTCGCTCGTATGTTTGACGCTATTGTCGCACATTTTACTGAAAAAAGCAAGAGGAAAATAGCAAAACAGCGCCGTGCGGTTACACAGCGCTGTCTGAACTTTAGTCATTGCTCTTAAACATATCGGCCACATCGCTGATGGTCACGAACGCTTTCGGGTCGATGGAGCGGATGATTGCCCGCATTCTGGAGATCTGGAAGCGGTTCACCACGAAGTAAATGATCGTTTTCTCCGCATCGGAGTAGCCGCCCCGGGCGGCGATTTTCGTTGTGCCGCACTCAAATGCCTCCATCAGCGCGGCGCTGATCTCCTCGGCTTTGTCGGTGACGATCATGACCTCCTTGGAGCGGTCGATGCCTTCCACCACGAAGTCAACGGTTTTCAGCCCCGCCCCGTAGGCCACGATGGAGTAAAGGGGCAGAATCCAGCTGTGCATCACACTGCCGCAGAGAATGTACAAAATGACGTTGTAGATCATGACAAAGGTGCCGACGGTCAGGCTCAGCTTCTTTGCGAAGATGACCGCCATGACCTCCACGCCGTCGATCGCACCGCCATAACGGATTGTCAGTCCGCTGCCCACGCCGGAGATCACGCCGCCGAACAGGGCGCACAAGAGCAGGTCTTCCCCCGCCAGCGGAGACGCAAAGCTCACATCCACAGGCAGCACATCCACGATGATCCACGACGCAGCCGAATACACGGCGACGGCAAACAGGGAATAGACGGTGAAGGTCGTCCCCTGCTTTTTCAGTCCGAACAGGAAAAGCGGAACGTTCAGAATCAGAAGGAAGACGGACAGGGACAGATAATCCGGCGTGATCTGGGAAAGAAGTATGGACGTACCGGAAATGCCGCTGTCGTACAGCCCCACCGGCGCTAAGAAAATGTTGACGCCAAAGGCGTTGATGCAGCCCGCGACAAACAGGAAAATAAAGTTCTGCCACCGCAGGGATTTGGAAAGTTCGTTGATAAGCTGTTTCGTTTTGACCATTCTGCCGCTCCTTCGTGATTTGATTCAACACTTTATAAATAGAATACCATAATCTTATGAACAAATCTACCGATATTGGGACACAGTCCGGTCATTTTTCCGTCTTGGGCAAATCTTTACCAAATCTGATGCGCGGGTACGGCATATTAAATGAAATACGTTGTTCCGACGCTTCTTCAACTCATAAAATTCTTTTACCGGTCTCGTGATACACGCGATTACTTTCGCTTTGCATATATCCATACATACCGTCTGAATAATATTCTCCTTTTTCGTCGTGGCATGTCTTTAAGTCATCTTGAAGAGTAAGTGTTTTTCCTCTTAATAATCGGCATATTTCATCCAGTTTGGATTTTTCTACCTCAAATGACGCAATACCATTCTTTTCCAATCTTAATTGGGCAACGAGGCAGTTAAAAATATAATAAACCTCATAAACATAACATTTATCACTTTTTAATCTTGAAATCAGCTCTTCCGAAAACCGTCTGTCCAATTCAAGCTGCGGGCATCTGGCAGCATATTTGTTATAACATTCCATACTGAAATTAATGGCATGGGGAGAAGTAACATCTCCGGGATTACTATTAATTTTGTAGATACCAACGCCTTCTAGATAATCAATGAGATTATTAAAACAAATTGCCATTACTATTTTTCGTTCAGTTTCATAAACCATATCCATAAAACTTCACCCCTCCAAATACTGCGCAAATCAAAAACCGTATCCCCATGGAACTGGCTGCGCGCTTTCGACGTGCTTCCTGAAAACAGTATAACAATCTGGAAAGTGCTTTGCAACCCTTTTTCAGGAAATTGGCAGGCGCAGAATTGCGCGGCGGGCAGTTTAAAAGGGATGATATAAGAAAAACAGCCGCTTTCCTTACGAAAGCAGCTGTTTTTATGGTGGGCGAGGCGGGACTTGAACCCGCACGTCCGCAGTGAACACTAGAACCTGAATCTAGCGAGTCTACCAATTCCACCACTCGCCCA
>JABLTL010083315.1_pt1 | contig 12967 bp, 13 predicted proteins | sample 7160151 | NCBI WGS metagenome assembly JABLTL01 (sample SAMN14651223, study PRJNA627086) | human gut metagenome | isolation source: feces | host: Homo sapiens
CAAATTTTGATGGGGAATCTCCAAATTCTAATGGGGAGCACTTATGGGGAGTAAGCCATAGAAAAAACTGAAAAGAGATAAGAATTGAAATCATCAGAACATGATTATCACTCTTATCTCTTTTTTTTATTTGACGCTTACGAAATATTGACCTATCAGATTTTAATTTTGCTTAGTTTTAGCAATATCATCTAATACAAGTTGCCTAATATAATCAGCTTTATTAGGAACAGAGTTAAGTTTTTCAATAACATCACTATCACTTGTTTTTCTGAATCTAACATGAATTTGAATGTAATTTTCTTTATGAAACTTCTTGTCATATTCCAATTTATTAAATGACTTTTCTTTCTTTTCTTTGGGCATGTTAAAATTTCCTTTACTCGATTTTATTATAAAACATGCTCAACGTCCAATTCCAAAGGATGCATTTTTTTATCAAGCCAAAGATACATAGAGAAATACCTGTGGCTTTCAATATAACGATCCATCTCTCTTAAAAAATCATCGTTTGTTGATTCGATTAAATCTTTATTGTTTTCAAATCCTCTGCAACCGTATTTCAAAACGATTTCTTTTCCATCAAATAAAACCAAGTCAAAATAATCTTCATACGCTGTTTCGTGCTGAATATCTGCACCAAGTTCCTGCAGCTCCTTGCAGAATTTCACGCTTGGATAGAGTTGAATGCGTTCCCTTCTATAATTGTGTTTCCATTCTATCTTCAGTGGTAGAATGATGTGATCCAAAGCAATTGCTGCTTTAGCAATGAAATTTTCTAGTCTTTGCTGCATGACATACCTCCTGAAATTGACCTCATAGATTTGAAATTCACTTGTATTTTAACTCAACACAATCTTAAACGCTGAATCATCAACTGACAAGATCGGTGCCATGCTGTAATTACCTAAAGCTAACTATATAAAAGTCAACAGAAATTGATATCAATCTGGTAGATCAGATTTCAACAGCATTTGACTGCTTTTCTGAAGAAGAAAAACAAGATTTTATGTCCAGGCTCAAAGATGTAAAGAATTATCTGGTGCGGATGTAACTGCCTGAACTCTGAAGTGTTCTGAGAAAACAAGTATCAAAACATAGTTTCTCTGGTTCTGCCCAGACCAATTTATGGAAAGTAGAAGAAATTATTGATGTGTAAAAAATAATCTATCAGCATGATATAATTTTATATGAAGATTGAAAAAGGGTTTTTAGTAGGTCTAAATCGGGAATTTAAATTTTAAATGACAATTTAGAAGAAAGGTGAATGATAATTATGAATTGTTCTAATTATAGCAATGTGAATAAAGAAGATCATAATTTTTGTGAAAATTGTGAAACAAAAACTAATTGTGATGGAAAAGAAGACTCTATCAAAAAAGGGGATAGTTTAAAAAATAACGGAAATACCAAAAGTGAATTAAAAGCATCAAATGAAGTATTTGAAGAACAAAGAATTGGAAATACCGGAAAAGAAAGCAAAAGAACAGATTTGAAAAATAAAATTAGGAGATATATTTTTTCTCGAAAATTTTTGATTCTATCTGCAATAATAATATGTATTTTTGGCATTATTAAATTAGGAATCAGCACTTCAAATATCAGTATTAGTTATTTAATGGCACATATTAAAAGTAGTGGAGCTTTTTCTCAAGTTGAATCGAATGCTTCACAATTACCTGTTCCATCTAATTTAATCAGTATTTATGGGAAAATATCAAGTGAAGATCAAGAAAAAACACCAGATGGAGGAGCAGATGAAGGAGCAGATTCTAAATTGCTGATGCAGATAATTGAATTTAAAAATGATGATGATGCAAAAATATATAATGACTATGCAAATGAACTTACTAAAAATTGTCGTAATAGAATTGCAGATGAATTAGGTGTACCTGATAACGAATTAGAAAACATAGTAGATACGTCAGGATTGTTTACAGAAGGAAAACAATATGGTGTATATGAATTACAATATTTCTTCAAGCCTGAAAAAATTGAAAATATAGATATAATTCAATCAATTTTAGAAGAGAATATAAAATCAAAAAAATCTAATTATACAAAAGAAAATTATGATAATGTTGTATCCTTATTTGAAAAGTATTTTGATGACAAAGAAAATTCTGTGGTAAACGAAACTAATTCTAATATAGAATCATTTGAAAATGAAAAATTTAATACGGTTTTAAGTTATATAGACAAAGAAAATGAAATTACAGAATATAATTATTCATTTGAATATGATATATGGAAAAACAATTTAGATTTTCTGGAAAAAATTATGGATAATCCGAAATATTCTGATAAATATGAAATTTTAAAAAATAAAATTCAGCCAATTTTAGATAATTGCAATGTTTTTGCTGATCAAAAAAGAGAAATAATAAATCAGCTTTTTAAAACAGCGGAAGAAACATATTCGGAATCGGACTTAGAAGAGCTGGAATCTAAGTTAGCTGAAATAAAAGATTTGAAAATATATGGAGCTGATTATGATAATTGGAGCAAAAAATATGATGAATTGTCAAATACAATTAAAGTGAAAGCAGAAGAACAAAGAAAAGCAGAAGAAGAACAAAGAAAAGCAAAACAAGCAGAAATTGATAATGCTTCTTTAGAACAAAAAAATGCATTAAGAACGGCAAAGTCATATTTAAATACAATGTCTTTTTCAAGAAGCGGTTTGATTGAACAACTTGAATATGAACAATATTCTTCAGAAGCTGCAGTTTGGGCAGTTGACCATGTTGAAGCAGATTGGAACGAACAAGCAGCCAAAAAAGCAAAAGAGTATTTAGATATGATGGCTTTCTCAAGACGTGGTTTGATTGATCAGCTTAAATTTGAAGGTTTTACAGAAGAAGAAGCAGAATATGGTGCCACTTCAGTGGGATATTAAAATAAAAAACAATTTTGAAGACCATTTTCAGGGCTCTATAGCAATCTATTAAAACGTAAAAGTTTGCCAAGGAAAACTAATAGCAGAAAAACATTGTATTAAAAATCGGGATTTTCTTCTTATAGAATCTATGAAGAACTCAAGAAAAAGTACTGATGAACACATAGACGAAAAAATCAATTCCAGCAGTACAAAAGAAAAAAATGCTTTTGTATAGAAAACAAAAAACATCACAGATGAATCAAATTCTTATAATTAGCCAGCAGATCAGTCACCCATCATATCTGCTGGCTTTTCTATGTTATTAATTATTTCGGAAGGTTGATTGTTGCAGTAACATGAATAGTGCCACATTTTCTATAGCAATACCCAGCACATTTAATTGCATAATACTATTTTCCGTTTACTTTACTTTTTTCTTTTCTATTATCCATACTCTGTTTTATATTCATGACAATATCAAAACCTATTCTTAATGCAGAAACTATAATATCAATTTTCTGTTCTTTAGAAGCAGATGATTCAAATGTATTGCTGTTAAGAACTTGATTGTTGTTTTCCTGATATGAGCTGTTTCTCATCTGATTTTCCAGTCGTCGTCTTTTGCGATGCTCTGCTGTTTTCTGGCGAATCTGACCAAGTCGTGGTTTACTGGTATCAATCTGTCTCAGAATAGACTTATCCCATACATAAATTGAATAACCTCTAGCTGCATATCCACCATAGCCATTATGCCAGCCTCTTTCTGAAACATATGGTTCTGCTTTACCTGTTGCTCTGTAATTTCCTGGTTCACCTTCAAGGTAGCCTTCCTCTTTTAAAAGAGCATTCATTTCCTGTGCTGTCAAGTTTAATCTATATCCTAGTTCACTTGCTGATAAATATTTGGCCATACATCGTCCTCACTTTTTATTTGTTGAAATCTTCATAATTCTTCATAACCTTTTATTAATTCCAGCTAATTTTAAGTATATTATTATACTACTGCAAAGCAGACAGCTTGTAAACTCTCACTTGCCCTAGTAAAAATATTTGACTTGTATAAAATTATTTGTTATTCTTAATGTGCAAGGAGACTGAATAATATGGATGAAATTTCAAGACTTCAAAAAAATCTGCCTGCTTTACGTGCAGCCGCAAATTGGTCTGTCCAGGAATTTGCAGATATGTTGGGAGTTACAAGACAGACGGTCAACAATCTAGAAAAAGGTGAAGAAAGCGGAACTGCAATGTCAAAGATCCAGTATCTGGCGATTCGAAGTCTGTTGACTTATGAGATTGAAAAAAATCAAAACGACAGACTTGAAAAGCTGATGTATTTCCTTGTAGATCACCCAGAAGAGCTCAGTGAAAAAAATCAGGAAATCCTTTCAAGACAGGCAAAATTGCTGTCTTCTGCTGTAAAAGGCGGTGCATCTAACGCTGATGTAGATGACACATGGAATTCTATGTTGCATATGCTAGGAATTGCTTCAATCAGCATTGCAATAGGATCAGCTGCTGCATGGATTGATTCATATCTGAATAGAAAATAAAAGGTGCTGCATAAACGAAAACAGAAAAAATGAGATGCAGGCTCGTCAAATCTGCATTTAAAAAAACAATTTATCCCACTAAAAAAATCATAAAATAAAAGAGCGAAAAAGTCTCTGTTCACTCCGTTAAAACAAAAAGAGCTAAAAATAAAAGAATGAATATGTCCACGAAGTCATATCATAGAAGGAATATAAAATGAAAATTATTGACAGTATGAGATTTAAGGTTCATAAAGGAAAAGAAAAGGTTAAAACTTTTTTCGAGCATCACAAGACTGAATTCAAGTATGCTGCTGTGGCAACTGTTATAGGTGCAAAATACATTATTGACGCATATAGAGTTAGTAATTTACAGTCAGAAAAAGTTAATCTAGAAAAAGATTGCAATAATAAAGATAATATTATTTCCACTCAGCAATCGAAAATAGACGTGTTAAATAAGCAGAATTTAGAATTGAAAGAAGAAAGAGAGCAAATGAATAAACAAATAAGAGAAGTTGCGGCTGATGGTTTAAGAAATGGAAGTTCTGTTAGTGGAAAGGTAATGAATGGATTTCGAACTTCAGAAACAACGTCTCGATTATATAGCTAAAAATTGATTATATAGGAGATGTGTGCAACAGCTTAATAATGATTAGAACCAATTGCGTTTGGAGTAATGGGAAAGAGAAACTTACTATGCAAATAAGAAAAATATGATTACTGAAAAACAGAAATCATATTTGCTAAAACTTGCAATATAAATTGTAAATATGGAGACCGCAAAATGGTCTCTTTTCATTTGCCAGGCTTTTATAATGCAAGGATGTTTCTGATTGTTTCTGTATCGTACATGTAGAATTTTAATGGTTCTACAGAATCAATCACTTCGTCTTTATTGCTGAAGTAAGATGCGATTTGATTCATTTCCTGTTCATATTGAGGATTGATTTGAACTGGCATGCGATGTGCAACGGCATCAAAATACAAGAAGATCAAAGTCCACATGATCTCCTGACAGCTGTCTTCAATCCAGAAGTCACTGTCTTTGAATGGTGGAACATATTGATGCAGCAGTTGTTTGATGATTTGTAGACCATCATTAGAACTCAGCCAGATATCTGTGTACGAATAATCAAACTGGCTCATGAATTCTTCGTTGAAGTAATCAAAGGCATCTCCTTGAATAATTGTCAAAGGAATATCCTGAGGAAACTGAGGATAGATAAAACGCTTAAACATCGCAATGACTTCTTCAGATTTCTCTACACATGTAATTTCTGTGACGTTTGGATTTGCCATTGCCATATAGATGAAATATCCAATTCCTAAGCCAAATGTAAGTACTTTTCCATGTGCTTTTTCTGCACAGATGTTATTTGTTGCAGCTTCAGATGGTGCATCAATCATCCAGTCCTGATCATCCTGATAGAGATAGATAGCTTCAAAACTGCTATCCATCGCTCTTAGTTTCATCCAGTCATTGAGTTCTCGATTTGGATCTTTCTGAATGGCGTCTACGTTAAAGAGTTCTCTTCCTGTCACTTTATTCTTTTCATAGGAGAAATGTGCATCACGAATAAGATCTAAAGATACATTTGCGTGATATGGGCTCTTTTCCCATTCTTTCTTTGATAAGAATAGAGAAGGCCAGTTTTCTTCATCTTGCAAGAATTCTGCAAATCCTGCATCTCTCATTTCTTTCTGTACTGCTTTCTCTTCTGCTTTTGTGACATGCAGGCCAACAAATTCATTTTTTGTATCGTTGTAGATGTTATATCTGCAGCGGTCTAAAAAGTCTTCGATTTCTTTTGTTAATTTGATTTCCATGCATCCATTATACATATTCAAACATAAAAGAAAAACAAGATCTTAAGAGATCTTGCTATTCATGACGCAATGCTTCAATTGGATCAAGATTTGCTGCTTTATAGCTTGGCAGTAAACCAAAGATGATACCAATTGCCATAGAGAATAGAACAGATAACAGGGAAGCTGGAACACTGATGGATACTGGAGTACCGTTTAACATGGATATCAGCTGTGCTAAGCCAATTCCGGTAAATACACCAGCAATACCTCCAATCGAAGTTAATACAACAGCTTCTGTCAAGAATTGAAACATGATTGCTTTCTTTCTAGCACCAATAGCTTTCTTTAAACCGATTTCACCTGTTCTTTCTGTAACTGTAACAAGCATAATATTCATAACACCAATACCGCCAACAAGTAATGAAATACCAGCAATCCAGATCAGCATCGCATTTGTTGACTGTGATAGAGACTGGATGTCTTTTGCCTGCTTGAGCAAGTCTTGTGCCTTGTATTGAATACTGGATGAAGAAACATATGTATTTAAGATGTTTGCAGCTTCTTTTCCAACAGATGTCATATTGGAAGTTGCATCAACTTTTAATATTGCATTCTGTGGTTCATCAAACTGATAGAAAATTGGCCATGATTCAGATGGTACGTATACTTTTGAACCTGAAGACTGATTGTATGTCCAGTAGTCATCGATACTGTCCATAGATGGTTCAAACTTTTCTTTATCTGCACATACACCAACAATTGTGAATGGTGTATTTTTGATTTCGATTGTCTTGCCAATTGGATCAGTTTCTCCAAAGAGAAGCTGTGCACTCGTTTCATCCAGCACTGCAACTTGTGCATAGTTTTTGTTATCTGCATCTGTAATGCCTCTTCCTTTTTTGATGGTTAATCCTGCAATAGAGAAATAATCCTGCTGAACACCAAGGATATATCCACCATCCAGTGAAGTGTTATTACGGTAGATTGTCTGATAATTCTGTCTGGAACGATAGAGTGTAGCACCTTCAACGTGATCGATAGTTTTTAAAGATTCTAAAGTTTCTTCTGAAACAACTGGAATTCCGCCTGGTAAACCAGAATCAAAGGAATATTCCCAGTCATCCTGGTATAAAGATACTTTCACTGTGTTATCTCCAGATCCAATCAGATTTTTTTCAATCTGATCATTTGTTCCTTTGATTGTAGAAACAATAGCGATAATGGAGGCAATACCAATAATAATACCTAACATTGTCAAGAAGGAACGCATTTTGTGTGCGAAGATTCCACGGAATGATAAACGAATATTTTCAATCATAATGCCTCCTGTGAAGAATTCTTTGTCTTGATTCCTTCTTTTGCGTTTTTACTGTAAGCAAATGCAATGTAGTCTGTATCAGACAGACCATCTTTGATTTCAATCGTATCTCCCCAGACGATCTTGCCGATTGTTACGTATTGTTTCTTCAGCTTTCCATGATCATCTTTAAATACATAGTATTTATTTCCATCTTGTCTGACATATGCTTTTGACAGCCAGATGGAATTTGTTGTATCTGCTGCATCAGTGTTGAGTGTCAATTCTAGATATTCACCTAACTGTAGAGATGCAGAATCTTCTACATATGCTTCAAATCCATAGTAGCTGACGTTTGGATTGCCAGAGCCGTTATAGTAATTGTTTCCAGAGGCAGGGACAGTATCAATATTGTCGATCGTAGCAGTAATTGTATTGCCGCTTGTCCAGCTGTAACCTGAAATCGTATCTCCTGTTTTAAGCTGATCAAGCATTAATTCACTGACAGTTCCCTGGATGTATGTTCCTTGACCGCCTGCAACTTCTAAGAATGCACTGCCATCCTGTGGAGGGTTGGATACATCACCAACTTTACGCACAACACCATTTCTTTTTGCACGTACAACACCATCACTTAACATCTCCTTGCTTTCATTTAAGGAAAGCTGTGCTTTTCTTAAATCCAGATCAAGTGTTTTGAGCTGGTATTTTTTATCACGGATTGCTTTTGCAAGTTCAACCTGTGTATAGCCGTTTGGATCAATTTCTGGCTCCTGTTCTATTTCTTGTTCGATTTCTTCGTATCTTTGTTCTTCTTTTGTGTGAGAAATCACAGAATACATGTCACCTTCATTCATGGATTGCGTGGATGCGAACTTGTCACTGCGAACAAGCCAGGAAGAATCAACTTCCCATTCATCTTCATCATTTTTTGCATACACATCAAATCTGAAATATTGATTCTGATCCCCGCTGTCTAAAAAGAGTTTTCCATAAACAATACCATTGTCTGCATTTTCACTTTCTTCACAAAGCTTGAAGACATATGGATTCTTTTTGCTGCCTGCTAAATTAATTTCTTCAGCAGGGATTGGCTGGGAATTATTGATGTATTCCACAGCATCTTTTACATCATATGCATTTGTTGAACCATCTGTATATGTATATGCAATCCAGTACCAGCATGCTTTTCCATATTCTTTAGTAATTCTTTCTTCCTGCCACAATGATGGTTCATCCATTGGACCTTTTTCAGGTGCAGTATTTTCAGAAAAATCATCACTGTCTGTAGAAGCGTAATAAATCTTATAGGAAGCAATATTCTTTTCTGCCTGTGAAAGAGAAAGAATATATGGAGAGAATCCATTTTCGTCCTTTTCGGGAATGGAAGGCAGAGGCACTGGTTTTGGATCCGGTGCTTCTGTTGGTTCAGGCATTGGTGTTGCATCTGGGACAGGAGTTGTGTTTAACAGCTTTTTTAATTCGTGTTCTGCAAGTGTAATCGCATTTTGTGTTTTTTCTACTTCTAATTGATTGGAATCTACAGAACTTTGCAATGTGGTTAAGTCATAAGATAATAATGGATCACCTTTGCTGACTTGCTGACCTTCTGAAACGAATATCTGTGTGATTGTTTTGGAAGCATCATAGAAGATTGACTGTGTATCACTGTTGGATACAAATCCTGTTGAAGTAGAAGGGCTGTCCCAATAGCCTGTATTTAGTGATGCAACGGAATTGACTTCAATCGTATTTGTTGAATCCATGTAGATTTTGACACCAACGATTGTTCCGATGGCAACGGCACATACAGATGTGATAATTACTCCTTTTTTTACAGAAGGTTTCATATTGTTCCTCCTTGTTTATTTTCAATAATTTCACCATCAATGATATGAAGTGTCTTTTTGGCGTGGGATGCAACATTTGCATCATGCGTAATCATAATAATCGTAACACCTTCATCATTTAATGATTGAAATAATTCCATGACCTGTTTTCCACTTGCCTGATCTAATGCACCCGTTGGTTCATCCGCAAGCAGAATTTTTGGATTATTAATAATTGCACGAGCAATCGCAACTCGTTGTTTCTGACCACCAGATAATTGATTTGGCTTAAAGGAAACTCTTTCTCCAAGACCTACTTTATTCAATGCATCCTGTGCTCTTTCTTTTCTTTCTTCTTTACTGACACCTGCATAAATCAAAGGGAGTGCAACGTTTTCCTGTGCTGTTTCAGCACTGAGAAGATTGAAGTTCTGAAATACGAACCCAATCTTATGCAGACGAAGATCACTTAAAGCATTGTCATTCATTTTTGAAATATCTTCATTGTCAAAAAGATAAGTCCCATCACTCATCCGATCAAGACAGCCGATGATGTTCATTAGTGTTGTTTTACCAGAGCCGCTAGGTCCCATGATTGCGATATAATCACCTTCATTTACCTGTAGACTGACATCTTTTAAAACAGGAACGATCATTGGTTCTTTTCCATAGTTTTTATAGATGTTCTTTAAATCAAGAAGCATACGTTTCACCATCCGTTTCCATCTGGTATTCTGTTGTTGTTTTCATGCCTTCCTTATAAGAATCATCTACCCATGCAATATAGTCATCTTTGCTTAAACCAGACTTGATTTCTGTTGTATACATTTCATTATCTGTTTCACCAAGTTCAACTTTTCTTTTTTTCAGCTTTTCTTTTTCAGAAACCCATACATATGGATCTCCATTATCGTCATAGGCGATAAAGCTGGAATCCAGCCAGATACCTTGTTTAACACTAGATTGACCATTATCTGGTTCGATGTATACATGCTGACCAAGCATCAGACCATCATTGTTATCTAAAGTGACATAGAAAGGATATTTAGAAGCAGATTCACCAGAATCAGATCCATAGTAGAAGTTGCTGTTGTCTGTCTGTGGTTCTGTTTCTACTTTTGTGACAGTTCCTTTATAGATCTGATCTTCATTAATTCTGCTTCTTACAATAACATAACTGCCTTCAGAAATAGATCCCATTTCACTGATTGTACCTTTGACTCTGAATTCACCTGTCTGTGTAATAGAAATCAGTGGTTTTGTATTACCGTTCTGATCTGTTCCGCCATCTCTGTTGACTTCTTTGATGATGCCATCGATTGTGGCGATGACTGTAGAAGTTTCAATCTACTTGCTTAATTGATCGATTTCTGTCTGTGTGGACTTGATTGTATTCTGTGCCTGACGGATTGCGTAGTTTGCATCATTGATACGTGCCTGAATTTCAACTTTGTCACCACCATTGTTGATTTCTGCCCTGTAATCAGCAATGGTATTGTTCTGTGCTTCAATTTCATTGTTCTGTGCTTCGATATCTAATTTCTTCTGTGCAATGGAATTGGAAGCTTCTGTTGTGTCGTAAGAGAATAGCTTGTCTCCTTTTTTGACTTCTTGTCCTGCTTCTACATATACATCAGCAATTGTTTTAGAACTATCTTGATTGATATCTAATGTTTCCTGTGATTCTACAACACCGGAATAACGATTTTCTGTATAGGAAGAACCAGTAACAGTGGATACTTTCTGGACATAGATTGTTTCACTGCTGGAGCCTGTTTGAAAGGCGTGGAGTAAAAAATAAATGCCAATTGCGGCAATCATAATACATAACGATACAATGATCGTGATTCTGGTATTTTTTTTCATAATTGTTCTCCTGCGTTTTTATAAGATAATTATCCGATATCTATGCTTAAATTGCACGTCTATTAATACAAAATTAATAATTTTTCAAAAAGGTTGAAGTGTATATTTCTTTTTGTATGAATTTTGATAGAATATTCGAGATTGAAGGGGGATTATATGACGTTTTCGTTGATTTTATTTGCTGGAATGTACGTGTGTCTACTGGCGCTTCCAGATTATCGATATATTACAGCGTTAGTAACTGCGTGTATTTTTGTGGTGACAGGAATATTGCCTGTTTCAAAAGTGTTCTTTGCGGTTGACTGGAATATTATTTTGATGCTTTCAGGCATCATGATTGTTGTGGAGCTGTTTATTGAAAGTAACATGTCTATGAGAATGGCTGAAAAGCTATTGAAGATTGTTCCAAATGTAAAGTGGGCAGTTGTTGCCTTGTCTTTATTTGCAGGAGTCGTCAGTGCATTTGTAGATAATGTTGCGACTGTCTTGATGGTTGCACCAATTGGGTTGGAAGTGTGTAGAAAACTGGATACAAATCCAGTACCGGTTATTATTTCTATTGCGGTATCAAGTAACCTGCAGGGTGCAGCAACACTTGTTGGAGATACGACAAGTATTCTTCTAGGTGCTGCAGCAAATATGAGTTTTAATGATTTCTTTGTGTTTTTGGGAAAACCATCAATCTGTCTTCCTACAGAAGTTGGGGCATTGATGACAATTCCTATTCTTCTATATATCTTTAGAAAAAACAGTGATCCAGTACATCAAGAAGTCACAACTGTTGTAGAGGATCATGTTCCATCTGTATTGATGGTTGGTGTTGTACTGTCTTTGATTTTTGCCAGTCAGTTTCCGAATAAACCAGCAATTACAAATGGTTTGATCTGTATGGCATTTGCGGTAATTGGATGTATATATGAAAGTATTCGTCAAAAGAGTACAGCATTTCTAGTAGAAATCTTTAAAGAGAAGTTCGATTATCAGACATTACTGTTATTAGCTGGGTTGTTTATTGTTATTGCTGGTATTACGGAAGCAGGTGTAATTGATGCGATTGCAGAAACGTTTGTTAAAGTTGGCGGTAATTCTTTATTTGGCATGTATACGTTAATCGTATTTGCTTCTGTTGTAATAAGTGCTTTTGTTGATAATATTCCATATGTTGCAACAATGCTTCCTGTTGTCAGTGGTATTGCATCATCAATGGGCGTAGAACCATATCTTCTGTATTTTGGATTATTGATTGGAGCTACGCTTGGTGGAAACTTGACACCAGTAGGAGCTTCTGCAAATATCACAGGAATTGGTATTCTTCAAAAAGAAGGGTATGAAGTCAGTACAAAAGATTTTATGAGAATTGGTGTTCCATTTACTTTAGTAGCAGTAATATCTGGCTATATTGTTAACTGGATCTTCTGGTCTTAGAAAAAATGAGCAAAATCTGCTCATTTTTTTACGTATATTTATGCATAAAAATGAAGGTGTTTGAAATGGATGGAAAAAATAATAAAAATAAAACTATACAAATAAAATATATTTGCTATAATAAACAAGCGCCAAGGGTTTGGTTAAAAAAGAATGAAAAAAATGTTTAAAAAAACACTTGCATTCTTCAAGAAAGTTTGATATATTATTTAGGCACTGTTCAGTGCAAACGCGCCGGTAGCTCAACTGGATAGAGCATTTGACTACGAATCAAAAGGTTGCGAGTTCGACTCTTGTCCGGCGCACCATATTCATCGGGATGTAG
>JABLTL010065053.1_pt1 | contig 12959 bp, 10 predicted proteins | sample 7160151 | NCBI WGS metagenome assembly JABLTL01 (sample SAMN14651223, study PRJNA627086) | human gut metagenome | isolation source: feces | host: Homo sapiens
AAAAGAACGGCATTCTTTAAATCAATGGCTTCCAAAACCTCATAGGTTTCCTCAAGGAAATTCATGCGCACAGATTCATGTGTCTGCACACGGTCCCACGGGCAACCGTTCACAGGATCCCGCAAAATCTCCACAATTTTGGTTCTTACAATAATGAAGGCGATCCTATCTCAAACGCAAACGGTGGAAAAAGTAACCGTTACGTCGTTTATCAAGAAGGTATTTATAATGGCTATCGCTATACGGAAACACGTTATGAAGACAAGGTTTTAAAGACGGATAACGTTGGTGATTTCTCTTATAAAGATATAGTCGCCTATCCTTTTGGATATGGCCTAAGTTACACCACCTTCTCTTATTCCGATTTCCAAGTCAAAGAAAATACGAAAGAAGATACCTATGAATTGTCTGTCAAGGTAACAAACACAGGCAAGGTTTCTGGCAAAGAAGGAGTGGATTTCTTTCTTCAAAAGCCATATACAAAATATGATAAAGACAATCACGTCGAAAAAGCGTCCATTGAACTCGTTGACTATGCAAAAACTTCTTTACTAAAACCAGGAGCTTCGGAAACGGTTACCGTTACGGTTGAGGGAAGAGAACTAGCTTCCTATGATTCCTATAAAGCAAAAACATACATCCTTGATGAAGGAGACTATTATTTTGCGACTGGAAAAAACGCTCATGAGGCTTTGAACAACGTTCTTGCAGCAAAAGGCTATGACACCTCCAAAGGAATGGATGAGAATGGAAATGCTCGATTAACCTATAAGTTCAATAAACAATTCTCTGACACCGTATATTCCCATAGCAAAGCCACTGGCGAAGCAATCACCAATCAATTCGATAATGCGGATTTGAACCTTTACGAACATAGGGGAGATAATTGCGTTAACTATATCACTCGTTCAAATTGGAATGGCACGGTAAAGTTTGGTTTAAATGAAAATAACGCCAAACTCCCTAATAACGTCAGGGTCAAAACCAATTCTGGAATGATTCAAGACGGAAAGAAAAAATCCGAAACAATCCAACCTGATGATATTCCAAATCCTACATATGGAGAAGATAATGGCTTGACTCTTGCCTCCATGATGTCAATGGATGAAAAAGGTAATCTTTTCTACAAGGAATACGATGATCCTGAATGGGATAAACTCTTAAATGAATTAAGCTTTGAAGACACGGTTATGTTGCTTTCAAACGGCTTAAGAAAAACGGCAGGAATTGAAAGCATAAGTAAACCACAAACAATCGATGGTAACGGTGCTTTAGGCCCAGTTGGCGGAACTTCTTATAGCTATGAAGATAATGCGACCGTTGCCACAAACCGCTTCACTTTCTTATATGACGATCCTGATTCGGATGCCTCGCCTATATCTTATCCAACTCCATCCTTATTAGCGGCTACAAGAAATAACGATTTAGCGGAAGAGTTAGGCGAATATGTTGGTGAAGATTGCCTATGGGCAGGCTATTCTGGCTTATATGGCTTAGGAATCAACATCCATCGTGGTTCTTATAATGGACGCGCTTTTGAATATGCCTCTGAAGATGGCACTCTTGCTGGAAAGGTGGCCGCAAAAGAAGTCCAAGGCATTCATAAGATGGGCGTCTATGTCTATATGAAACACGCTATCTTAAATGATCAGGAAAAGAATCGTGAAGGCGTCAACACCTGGGCGAATGAACAAACCATCCGTGAAAACTATCTCAAACCATTCCAAATTGCTATCGAAGAAGCGGATGCCGAAAACGTTATGACAGGATTTAACCGCATTGGCGTCACTTGGACGAGCCAACAAGGCTTCATCAACTCCGTTTTAAGAAAAGAGTTCGGTATGAGCGGATTTGCCGTATCCGATTATTGGCAAGGTGGCTATATGGATATGGTTGGTGGAATCCTCGGCGGATGCGCTTTACCTGATGGAGATAACGCCGTTAGTGCAGATAAATCGTCCTTATACAAATATAAAGAAGGCTATGGCGCTCTAACGAATGCGATGAGAGAAGAAGCGCACCGTATTCTTTATACCGTTCTTCGTTCTAATGCCATGAATGGAATTGATGTTTCTACCATTTTCCGTACCGTCACCCCTCCATGGATGAAAGCCTTAAATGGTGTAAGCATTACTGTTGATACTGTTTTCGGATTAAGCGTTGCTTTCTTTGCTTTCGCTCTCGCTTATGATGAAATTCCTGCTTTTAGGAAACTATTCCAAAAGAAAAAGAAAGAATAACCGCGCCATAAAGGAGAACGAATCGTGAAAAAAGGACTACCTTTTGCTTTAACCTTATTTACATTAACTCTTTTATCTTGCACTCAAAACGAAGAGAAAACTTCTTCAAACAATGGAGAATCCATCTCTTCTGAAATGCAAGAATCGAGTCAAATCGAATACGGATCGACCTATTTTTTCGATTCTTCGAAAGAAAACGGGGACGGAAGTGAGCAATCTCCGTTCTCTTCTTTCGAGGATATAAAGAAAATCAATCTTGAAGCAGGGGATAGGCTCCTTTTCAAAAAAGGCAGTTCTTTCTCTGGAGGAATCACTTTAGAGGACCTTCATGGAGAGAAGAATAAACCAATCGTGATTTCTTCTTATGGAGAGGGCGCTCTTCCAAAAATTGATGGCAACAATCATCTAGGGACAGGGATCGTCTATATCAAAAACTGTTCCTATTTAACTTTTAGTGACTTTGAAATATTCGATTCTTCAAAAGAAGAAGGGGATCGTAGGGGTGTTTTGGTGGAACTATCTAGTAACACCGCTGAAATCAAGACATACGATTCCATCCATCTTGAAAACCTCTATGTTCATGACATATATGGAACAAGCGATGCTCAAAATATGGGAATGAGCATGGCTTCTAAAGTTACGGGAGGAATTCATTTGTGGAGCAAGGATGGCAAAGCTCGAAGCAATGACTTCCTTGTTCGTAATTGCCATATCGAAGATGTATCGAATGTAGGCATTGCAACCTGGTATAAAGTCGTTGGCGCGAAAATTGAAAAAGTCTCGCCATATGATGAAACATTTAGTCAATATGCCCATACGAACTTAACGTTTGAAAATAACGAAATAAATAACATTGCAAAGAATGCCATCTTCCTTCGAAATGCTTTAGATAGCAAAATAACAAATAATCTCGTTCATGATACGGCAACGACTTGCAAAGCAGGAAATAGCATTGTTACCTCTTATGTCGATAACATTCTTGTGGAAAGAAACGAAGGATATAACAATCTTGCTAGCGTTCGTGAGAATGGAAATATTCAAGATGGTGCCATGCTTGACCCTGATTTACAAAGCAAGAAAGTTCTCTTCCAATACAACTATTCTCATGATAATTCGTTTGGCTTGTTTTTAAATTGCAACTCCGCCTCCAAAACCAGTTCGGATGAAGTCATATTGCGTTATAACGTCTCCGTGAATGATTTAGGAAAAAAAGGCATTATCTACATGAATTACCATATTGGGAAGATGGAATGCTATAACAACACGATTATTTCTACTTCCGTTTCTTCTCCTATCCTTCTTGAAGTCAACAATGATCGCAAATTGAATTTCTATAACAATTTGATTTATTGCACTTCAGAGAACCCTTCCTTAAAACTTGGAAACCAAACGAACTTATTTACCACTTGCAATGTCGTTTATTCTGAGAAAAAGATTGAGAACATCGAAGATTTAGAAAACTTTGAATCCTTTAATCCAAAACCCAAAACGATATGTGGCGACTCTCTTACGGAAAGAATAGGCATGGATAAAGCAAAAGAATTCGTTCTCATGAGAGAAAGCAAATTGTATGATTCTTCTAATTGCATTTCTATCAAATCCAAACCAGTAGATTTCCTTGGAAACGAATACAAAGAATCCATAGGTGCAATAAATAGGATCTAATTCTTAAAAACATTATCTATCCCTTCCGTTATCAATTTCTTGGTCAAGTGGAGATGTCAGTGCTACAAATCCAACTTATTTGCTTATGCTGGTTATATTAATGCCGGTACAATTTCTGGATGCTATTCGTCTGGCGCAATTACTGCAAATGGCTCAGCTCTAAGCTATAGCAAAAACGGACAAATCGTAGGCGAAAAATCAGACAATACAGTTATTTCAAATTGCTATAAATACAGCGGTGCTACCTTAACGAGATATGGTACAGCTGGTAGCGTTTATAACGAAGACGGAACATCTGGAACGGCTGCCGAATGCATCACAGCATTAAGAACAATGTGGGATAATTCAAAATGGATTCTTAATGATGGGGACTGGCCTAAATTAAGAGCTTTATAAGATGCAAATTATAATCAAAAATATTAGCATTGGAGAAATAAATGGCACGATTATTTTTGATTGGAAATGGATACGATATTTCTAGAAGAAATGACACTAGTTATAAAGATTTCAAAACTTGGCTTGAAACCAAATATGGCAATATCAAAAAAGAGGTCTTTATTGATGGCAGAATTAACTACGCTTTATTCAATAAACCTGTTCCACATCCAATCAGTGTTTTAAGAGGATTACTTGTCTATAAAAATCCTAATGAAGCGGAAAAAGCGAATGTTCTGTTTAATGAACTAGAGAAAAAAGAATTTGATTTTAATTTGCGCTTAACAATCGCAATTCTTTTTGAATCAATGAAAAGATTGAATGATGAGGCGGATTGGAAATATTTTGAAGAAAACTTAGCAGCGATTCCATTTAAAGACTTTATTGAAGAATATCGAAAGTACAACAAAGATAATTCTGTAGAAAAGAGTCCTTCTCTTGGCTCCCCAGTAGATTATGAAACCGAAATTTTGTGTTCTAACTCAATTAGAAAACTGTTTTCAATGTGGATTACTGATTTACCTAAAAAGGTTCTTCAAAGAAAAGCTTTTGAAAATTATATAATCTCCAATATTAGACAGGATGACATTTTTATTATTTTTAATTACACAAAAACTATTGAAGAATATTTTTGTAATTCGGATGATACAATCTTCTACCACTTGCATGGCATCGCTGATAATAAAGATTCTATTATTGTTGGTCATAACTGTAAGGAAAAATCAAAAGGTACATCTTTAGACACAGAGGAAGATTACGTTAATGAATCTTATGCAGATTTGTACAAGAATCCAGAAATTGTCATTAAAAACAACAATAAATTGTGGGATAAGATTTCTAATAGTAAAGAGCTAGAAATATACGAATATGGTTGGAGTTGCTCTGATGTTGATTCGGATTATTTAAGCAAAATTACTTCTATTATTAATTCAAATAATATTACTTATTCGCTGCATTTGAATGATTTTGGTAATTGTGGAAAAAATAAAGCAGAACAATGGGAAAAGTGCGGATTAGATAAAAAATACGGGAACATCATTCTATATCTAGAAGAAGATAACACAATCAAATATTCAAATTATTAAAGAACTATAAATTTAAATCTCGTGTTGCACTAGTCAACAAAAAGTAGACACAACGTTTCATGCTTTCGACTCTTGTTTGTTATAGAAGACATCCTTGTATTGTTTTGGCGTCATATATTTCAAAGAGTAGGCAGGGCGCCTTTCGCTGAAAAATAGAATATATTCGTCAATTTCTTCAATTATCTGTGAGCTAGAAAAAAAGACGTCGAAGGCAAAAATACAAAAGGTACGAATTTTTACACACTACTGTGCAGAATTTCGTACTCCTTTCTCTTTTCAACGTTTTAGATTCTAATCTGTGAGTTAGAAAGATTTGAGTTCTATAAAGCCTTCTATTAAGCCTCTATGCTTTGTGCATGGAGGTTTTTATGAAATGCACTGCATACGACGCAACTTTAAAAAAGAGAAACTGCGAGGAATACGTTACCGGCCACATTTCCTAACGACAACTAGCGGAAAAGTATGATGTCAATTTTTTCTCGCTGGCATCCTGGATTCGAAAATACAAGGCCATGGATAGCGTTGCTCCGCTATCCAAAAACAGCAGCTTCTACAAGATTGCCCCAGGGAATTAAGCCAAGAGCTGGAAGCCGGAGCGGGAAGCCAATCCATTCCGTTTAGGATCAATGACATCGATATCTCAACCAACACCGAAGACATCAGGACAATTCTGAACCTTCGTAATCTCTTCTTTGTTTAAAAACAATGGATTTAAGAACCAATTTATACGAAGAAACCTCGTTTCAAAAAGAAAATTATAAAATTGATAAAATTATTGTTGACAATATGTACTTGAGTTTTAGAATTCAACACGGATTGATAGAGGCGCGATTCATAAAAGTAATTAGCGGAAGAGGCATCTAACGAAGCTAATGAAAGGTAAAATCGCCGAAACCAATTTAAGGCATTAAGTTGGATTGGGCTATGAGAGAACATCTTATAGACTCCTAGATTATCTAGAGGCGCTATCGATGTGATATCTTACGAATTTGAATAAGATTGCATCGAGCGATGCAATCCTTTCTTTTTTAGGAGGTATCATTTGTATGAAAAAGAAAATCTTATTAGGAATCATCGCTTTATCGGGTTTATCGATGATGACTTCTTGCAATAACTCTGGTGTCACAAACGATGTCTTGGTTATTGGCATGGAATGTAATTACCAACCTTTTAATTGGACGACAAGCAAAAGTAACGAATACACCTTGCCCATTGACAAAGACAATCAATTTGCCGACGGTTACGATATTGCAATCGCTAAATATTTAAGCCAAGACTTGAAAAAGGAAGTCGTTATCAAGCGTTTAGAGTGGGGAAGTTTGATACCAAGCTTAAATGCCAATGAAATTAATATGATTCTCGCAGGCATGACCGACACCCCTGAAAGAAGAGAATCCATCAATTTCAGTGACCCATACTTAACAAGCGATCTCGCTTTCTTAGTGAAGAAAAGCAATGTTGACGAGACATTAGGCACAAAAGAAAACCCTATGTCTTATGATGAGCTTTTGAATTTATTCGATGGAAAAACCCTTGTTTGCCAGGCAAACGTTGTTGGCGACGATTTTATCGATACTTATTTTGTAAACAATAAACAAAATAAAACGATTCGTCACTCTCCAGCACAAGCAACATATCCTTTGGCTGCCAACGATGTTTTGGGTGGAATTAGCTTTGCTATGCCAGCCGAACTTCCGGTAATCGAGGCAATGACCAACCTCAATAAAAACGAATTAAGAGTCCTTTATTGCGATTATAAAGGTTTCTTATCCAGCGATGATTTGAATGGTTTAAGTGTTTCTATCGGTATTAAGAAAGGAAATACGGAGCTAGAGAAAGAATTAAACGCTTCTTTAGCAAAATTAAGTGCCGAAGAACGTTCTTCTTTGATGGCGGGGGCTGCCACAAGATCCAGTGAAAGTGCGTTATGATCGATTTTGAAAAATTAGGTAAACTTTGGGGAGAGAACTTCGCCTTAATTGGCTATGGATCTCTCTCCACCTTGATCCTTTCCATTTTAGGAACGTTGTTTGGCTTAATTCTTGGCATCTTCCTTGCTTATGGGAAAAATGTAAAAATCAAAAGTAGCGACAAAGCCATCATGAAGGCCTTAAAAGGAATTTGTCTCGCTTTTTGCAACGTTTATTCCGTTCTTCTAAGAGGAACGCCTATGATGGTTCAGGCGTTACTTTTTAAGTTCGGTTGTTCCGCCATTGGCATCAATTGGGGAAACATCTATTTTGAGGGTGAAATCAATAATGTCTTCAATGGTTGGATGTTTGCTGGCCTTATTGTCATTACTTTTAATACGGCTGCCTATATGGGTGAAATCATTCGTAGTGGCTTAAACGGAGTAGATATTGGTCAAGTCGAAGGAGCTAGAAGTCTTGGCTTAAGCTCTTCTATGACGAGCTTTCACGTCATATTGCCACAAGCCCTTAAGAACGCTTTGCCGACTATCGGGAACGAATTGATCGTTAATATCAAGGATTCAAGCGTTTTGAATGTAATTTCGGTTACAGAGCTTTATTACCGCATGAACCTTATTGCTGGTTCGACGTATGCGTTTATGGAGGCCTATTTGATTCTTGCGATTGTCTATTTGATTATGACATTGCTTGCTTCCTTTATCTTAAAAATCATCGAGAAAAAACTAAATGGAGTGAAATTCTCCTTAAACCCTTTTAGATTTTTAAAGAGATATACCTATGGAAAACAATAAAGAATTAATTCTCAGCATAAAAAACATCGCCAAATTCTTTGATACGAGCAAAATCCTCAAAGATATCTCTTTAGATGTCTATAAAGGGGACGTTATCGCGATTATTGGACCTAGCGGAAGTGGAAAGTCTACTTTTCTTCGCTGCATAAACCTTCTTGAAGAGCCAACTCGTGGAAGCCTTATTTACAAAGAAAAGACGTATTTCAACATCTCTAAATGCAAAGATGATTTCATCGATTACGCTCGCTATAAAGAAGATAAAGAGAAATACAAAGAAAAGCTGATTGAAACGGAAGATAACTTAGCTATTTATCAAAATAAATACATTGAAGATAAATCGGACAAAAGCTTAAAGAAACTCATCAAAGAGGCTAAAAAAGCATACGATGAGATTAGAAAAAAACCTATCAACAAACTGGATTATCTTAACAATGAAGAATACCAAGCTTCTATTAAAAACGATCATCCAATTATTCCGAATAACAAAGAACTTAACGAATTAAGAAGCAAGATCACCATGGTCTTCCAGTCTTTTAATTTGTTTAACAACATGAACGTTTTAGATAACGTCATTCTTGCTCAGAAATTGATATTGAAACGAAAACAAGCGGAAGCTAAAGAAATTGCTATCAAATACCTAACTCTTGTGAACATGCAAGACCGTATGAATTATCGTGTAAACGAATTAAGCGGTGGACAAAAACAACGTGTTGCTATCGCGAGAGCCTTAGCGATCAACCCTGAAATCATCCTTTTTGATGAGCCAACGAGCGCTCTCGATCCGGAAATGGTTGAAGAGGTTTTAAACGTAATGAAGAAGCTTGCCAGCGAAGGAAAAACGATGATTGTCGTCACCCATGAGATGAATTTCGCTAAAAACGTGGCCAACAAAGTCGTCTTCATGGACAAAGGCCTTATCGTTGAATCCGGAGATCCTAAAGAAGTCATCAATCATCCTCAAAGCGAAAGACTTCAAAGCTTTTTGAGCAAAACCAAATAACTTTTTTCTTCTCCATAGAGTGTTTTTTAATGTGAATTCACATATTCTTTTGTAATCTTTTGGAAGAATATTCAAAAAAATGGAAGAATAATTGAATTTTTGGAAGAATAACGAAAATGATTTTTGAGTGCTTTTCATCCCTTAGCATGGGTTGATAGATAGAAACGCAGAATCAAAAGGGAGAAAAACGTAAAACGATGATTTTTCTTTTATCGAGCCATCATAAGAATGACTCTTCTTTGTCTACTCTTGAATCAATTCAAGCAAAAAACTTAAAATAACTTATATGTATCCAAAGATTTTTGGCGTGATTGATTCCTATTCTTTAATGCTTTTATTGGGTGTTTTAGCTGCAATATTGGTTTCTCTTACCTACATGAAACATATCAAAAAGAGTTCAGATTACCTTTTAAGCTTCGCTCTTACTGGAATTGTTTCCGTCATCTCTGGCGTAATTTTTGCTTGTTTATTTCAAAACCTATATAACTTTATTTCGAATCCATCACGTTATTCTTTTACTTTTGCCATGACTTTTTATGGAGGTCTTTTTGGCGGAGTTTTGGCCTTCATTCTTATGTATTTTTTATACTTAAGAAAGAAATTTGGACCCTCCATGAAAGATATACTTATCATTGCCCCAGCAGCCATCAGCTTAGCTCATGGTTTTGGAAGAATTGGTTGTTTCTTATCTGGCTGTTGTTATGGGAAAGAAACGAATGCTTGGTATGGCATTTATTTCCCAGTTTTAGAAAAAACCGTTATTCCAACTCAATTATTTGAAGCGGTATTTCTTTTTGTATTATCTTTCGTTTTACTTCTTTTAGCCTTTAAGAGAAATTTTAAATTCACAATGATTGTGTATTTGCTTTCTTATGCGATTTGGAGGTTTCTTATTGAATTTCTTCGTGATGATCCAAGAGGGGCTTTTCTTGGAATTTTTTCTCCTTCCCAATGTTGGAGCATCCTTTTATTTTTAGTTTCTTTTCCGTTGTTCTTCATCTTCAAAAACGTGATTTTCAAAGACAATAAAAACAATGAAGAAAACTAATGTTTTAGATATTTTATTCGTTTCTTTTGCTTTTTTGTTTTTCGTCTCTTTTCCTTTTGATTTATGGATAAAAAATTCTTTTTATCTCTATTTGGCGGAGACTCTAGCGAGATTCATTTTTGTTGTTTTTCTCCTGATGTATAATCATTTTAAGAAACTAGTAACCATACCCATTTGTCATTTTAAAAAGACCGATTTATTCTTATTGCCCCTTTTACCTATACTTTTTTGCAATTTTTATTATCTTTTAGAAATGAGGAATGGTTTTCAAATCACATTAGATGAAACATTTTTCATTCAGATTGTCTTTCAGATAAGCGTTGCTTTGAGTGAAGAGCTGCTATTTCGTTCCCTTATTCAAAATTGTCTATCCTTGAAGAAGGCTTTGACTAGAATTTTTGTATCTAGCCTTATTTTTGCCTTATTCCATTTAACCTATTTCTTCTCATCTTTCAATTTAATTTCTTTATTCATTCCCCTTTATACGTTTGGATTAGGCTTTCTACTCGGCTTTATTTATGAATGGAGCGAAAAAAACCTCCTCTATATTTGCGGATATCATTTTTTGTTCAATTTGATAAATCAGGTTCTTTACACCTATATGTTGAATGTAGGGGAAAACTATCTGTTTTATGTCAATGCTGTATGCGTAGGCGCATTTGGTGCGGTCTATTTGATATTCCTTCTCTTTTTATCGAAGAGGGTTAATAAATCGTTTCAACGTTGAATTTCTTAAAAAGAGCTAAATATTTGTCATCAGGCTTTTCATTTAAAACGATCGCGTCGATATCTTTCAACGTACAAGTGGTGAACAAGAATGTTTTGTCTAATTTTGAATTGTCTAAAAGAAGAACTTTCTTTTTCGCATTTCCGATCATTTCGTACTTATTTTTTTGTGTGTCAGGGTTTGCTTCAGTGATTTTTCCGTATTCGTTCAATCCCTTGCAAGAAAAGAAAAAGACGTCGCAATTAAAGCTTTGAATGACGCTGCTAGAGAACAAACCAGAAGTCGAATTGGTCTTTCTTGTGATTAAACCGCCAGCTAGATAAACATTTAAATTCGTCGATTGAGAAATGGATGCGGCCACATCCAAAGAATTTGTGACAATGGTAATGTTTTGAAATTCTTTAAAGTAATAAGCCAATTGACCAACGGTTGTGGAAGAATCAAGGAAAACGGATTGTCCTTCGAATAAAAAGTCCTTTGCCAAGGAAGCAATTTTTCTTTTGGCGTTCGAGTGCTCTAATTCACGAACGCTGCGGCTTGACTCAATGGTTTTGGTATCGATACTTGCAACGCCACCCTTTACAATGACGAGCAAACCCTTAGCGTGCATGTTAATAACATCTCGTCTGATAGTGGATATAGAAGCGTACAAAGAGTCGCTTAGTTCTTTATAGCTAACAAATTTTTTCGTCTCTAATAGTTGCAAAATTTGGGATTGTCGTTCGTCGATTATCATAATTTTACCTTCTTTGAAAATAAATGAACTAATATGAAAAAATATAAAGTAATAATGAAAATAATTCAAGTTGTCTATCAAAATGCGTTAAGCCATTCCATAAAAATAGCAAAATTGGTAAAATGGAACCGCTTTCTAGGAGGAAACAAAGATGAAAGGTTTCACGAAATTAGCGTGTTTTTTCGCATTAGCGGGGGCTCTTGCTGGTTGTGGTGGGCCCGAAACGTCATCGATAGAAATTGATATGAAACAATATCCAAATTACGTCGAAAATCTTAATGAAACTAATTACTCGTTTGGAGATAAAGAACTTCAAGACCCGTTCTGGCTTGGAAACATCATGTATAACGAATCCGTTATGATGATGCAAAAAGAAGGGCAAACGAAAATTTCTGGGAAATTGCTCTACACCCCTAAAAAGATTATTTCTGTTCGTGATTACACTCTTGAAAAAGAATATATAGAAGGAACGGACTTCAAAGTAGAGGGGAATGAAATCATTCTTTTAAATACAGATATTGAATATCGTACCGAAGCAGAGGTTTCTGGTAACGAAACGAAAGAGCATTATGCCGAAAAAGGTTACATTCTTGATGAAGTTTCCTATGTTAATACGGTGGCTAACATTGCTAATATGGGTGGAACGATTTATACCGAATCGAAATTTTATTATGGCGCTCAATTATGGGTCACCTATGCATACGATATTAACGAAATGGCAAAGGACAAGGATGCTTTCCCTTCCTATTGCGCTGATAAGCTTCCCCTTATTAAAGACAAATTAGAAAAGAAAGAGCCACTAAAAATCGTTGGTCTTGGAGATAGTGTCCTTGAAGGATGCTCTTCCTCGGGTGGAATGAAGCACAAACCTTTCTTGAAAAATTTCATGGAATATACCAAAGATGGTTTAGAAAGGCTTTATGGGACAAATGTCGTTTTAGACAATCAAGCGGTTGGTGGAAAAGACGCTTCTTGGGGATCGGAAAACACCCAATTGAACAAGGTTATTGCGGCTAATCCAGATTTATTAATCCTTCATTTTGGAATTAACGATTTAGGCGCAGGACATGGTTCGATGCAATATTACGACGATATGCAAAGCATCGTCTTAACGATAAAAAATAACTTACCAAATGTGTCCATTCTTCTTCTTTCCCCGTTTGCTCCATTTAATGGTGTTTATGGAGAAGACAAAATGGAAGCCTATGCCGAACAACTCACTTCTTTGGCCGAAGAAAACGATAACACCGCTTTCTTTGATATGTATCATTTCAGCAAATTTTTCAAGAAAGGTTTGTGCT
>JABLTL010058583.1_pt1 | contig 12952 bp, 9 predicted proteins | sample 7160151 | NCBI WGS metagenome assembly JABLTL01 (sample SAMN14651223, study PRJNA627086) | human gut metagenome | isolation source: feces | host: Homo sapiens
CGGAACTCGTCAGCAGCCCATGCCTCAATGGCACTCATCGTTTCCGAATCGATGCGTAATATAAAACTCTTGGTAGTTGTCTCTTTTTTAGCCATGCTGTTAATGATTCAATGTACCCGTATTCACCACAGGCTGGGCGGTATCGTCACCACAGAGCACTACGAGCAGGTTGCTGACCATGGCAGCCTTCTTGTCGTCGTCCAGCTCGACTACTTCCTCGTCGCTCAGTTTCTGCAATGCCATCTTCACCATCGAGACAGCGCCTTCCACAATCTTCTCTCTGGCAGAGATGATGGCTGAAGCCTGCTGACGACGAAGCATCACGGCGGCAATCTCCGGAGCATAAGCCAGATAGTTGATGCGAGCCTCTACTACCTCGATGCCTGCCATTGCCAAACGCTCGTCGATGCGGGTTTCCAACTCCTTGTTAATTTCGTCACTTCCATCACGAAGCGTTTTCTTGCTGCTGTTGTCGTCCTCGTCCTCGTCGTAGGCATACTGTCCTGCCACCTGTCTGAGGGCAGCATCTGCCTGAATCTGAACGAAACGGCCCAACATATTCATTACCTGTGCGGCAGAGGCTCCGACGCCAGCCTGGCCGACAGAACCTTCTGCCATCGTCTGGGTGTCGATCTCGAAAATGGCTTTATAGGTATCTTTCAGTTTCCATACCAATACCATGCCGATCATGATGGGGTTGCCCGTCTTGTCGTTCACCTTGATGGGTTCGGCATCGAGGTTGCGCACTCGAAGCGAGAGTTTTTTCTGACTGATAAATGGATTCAGCCAATAGTAACCTGGCTGGGTAAACGTACCACGATACTTACCGAAGAAAAGCAATACGCGTGCTTGTCCTGGCTCTACGAGGATAAAACCGCAAATGCAGATGATGCTCAGGATGAGGAGCACTGCGCTGCTGATGCCGCATACACAGGCCTGCCATGTTTCTTCTGACAGGCAAGCCAATACAAACATTCCTATTCCTGTCAGGAAGACGAGAAGGTTGATCACTAACATCAGGATGCCATTTATGGTCTTGCCCTGAAATGCAAATTCCTTATTTTCCATATTTTACTGTTTATGTTGATATCATTTTGATATCGCAAAAATATGATATTAAAATGATATCACAATGGTAGAGGCAAATGTTTTATAATACTTTAACAAGAAAAGGCCGCTGAGACGATTCTCGGCGGCCTTTTCTTATGGGAATTACTCCCCCTTATTCTTCCTCTTCTTCCTCGGCATCGAGGGGAATGGGTTCTTTCTTTCCGAAGTCGGGGTCGATCTTGAGGAAGGCGGTGACTACGAAGGTGATGGTGCAGCACGCCATGACGATGATGAAGAACAGGCGATAACCCACCATGTCCTTGAGATAGCCCGAGAGCATGCCGGGAAGCATGAGGCCGAGATAGGAAATGCCCGTACAGATGGAATAATGGGAGGTCTTGAACTTGCCCTGGCTGTAGAAGAGCATGTAGAGGGTGAGGACGGTGAAGCCCAAGCCATAGCCGAACTGCTCGACAAACAGACAGGAGGAAACCACGATGAGGTTGGAGTTGAGCGAGTAGCTCAGGAAGATGTAGACAGCATCGGGCAGTGTGATCGCCATGACCATGGGCCACAGCCACTTCTTCATGCCGTCGCGGCTCACCAGGATGCCGCCGATGATGCCGCCCAGGAGGAGTCCGATGAGTCCGACGGTGCCATTGGCGAAGCCATATTCCTGGGGCGAGAGTCCCAGTCCGCCCTGTGAGTTGGGACGGAGGATGAAGGTCTTGGTCATGGTGTTGAGCAGGGCCTCGGGGAATCGATAGAGCAGGAGGAAGAGCATGACGCAGATGGTTTCCTTGACGGGGAACTTCTGGAAGAACGTGCCGAACATGTTCTTCAGCTCGTGAGCCACTTCGCCCACGCTCCGTTCGGTCTGCACATCGTCGGCAGGACGCGGCATGAAACGGCTGTGATAGAGCCACAGCGCGATGAAGATGCCTGCCAGGCCATAGAATATCAGCGCCCACGAGAAGCGTATCTGGTTGCGGAACACTACCTGCAGGACGCCTGCCAGCGACACTAAGACGCCGTTGACGAAGATGATGGCAAGCCGGTAGAAGGTGTTGCGCAGACCCACATACTTGGTCTGGTTGTGCCCGTCGAGCTCTATCATGTAGAAACCGTCGGCAGAGATGTCGTGCGTGGCGCTGCAGAAGGCGATGAGGAAGAAGAAGCACATCGTGGCCTGAAACCAGAATGCCGTGGGGATGGAGAAGGCGATGCCTGCCAGGGCTGCTCCGATGAGCGCCTGCATGGTGAGCACCCACCAGCGCTTGGTCTTCAGCAAGTCGATGAACGGACTCCACAGGGGTTTGATGACCCATGGCAGGGCCAGCCAGCCTGTGTAGAGGCCCACCTCAGAGTCGGTGAGTCCCATCTGCATGTACATTACGACAGAAAGACCCGTGACAATGATGTTGGGCAGTCCTTCTGCAAAATATAAGGTTGGAATCCAAGCCCAGGGACTCCTGCTGTTTTTATTTGTTGCCACTTTTTTTGAAATGTTTTTTCAGGAGTTAAAGGAGTTAAGGAGTTATCGCTCCCTTCGGTCGCTGAGGAGTTAACCCCTTAACTTCTCTTATTTATATACTTTCTTGATTTCGGCTCCCTGATAGTAGTGCAACAGGATGGCGTCGTAGTCGAAGCCTTCCTCGCCCATGACGGCGGCACCTATCTGACAGAGTCCCACACCGTGTCCCCATCCGGCTCCGATGATGTCGAAGCGCTGCGGAACGCCTTTCTCATCGATGTCGCATCTGTCGACCACGAATGCAGAGCTGTAGAGATGGGTGTCGCTCAGGGCACGGCGTATCTCGAGTTCCTTGCCGATGACGAATGTCTTCTCGGTGCCCACGATGCGCAGTTTGCTGATGCGTCCGCTCTTGCCTCGCTCTTCGGCCTGAAGGTCGAGGATGTCGCCGAAATTCATTTTCAGTTTCTCGTCGAGCAGCTGCTTCAGTTTCTCCTGGGTCAGCGTCACCTTCCAGCGGTAGAAGTCGGCTGTTTCCTGGTCGTAGTCGTTGAGCACCTGCGAGAGTATCTTCTTGTCTGTGGTGTTGCAGAAGGCAGGAGGGTTGGAGCGGATCCAGGCATCGGCAGCAGCCTCGTCTTGCAGCGAGGGCAGTGGGGCTGGGGATGCGGAGCCGACAGACTTCACGCCCTGTATGATGTCGCGCACGCTGCTGAGATAGTTTTTCGGTGTGTCCTCCCAGCAGTACTGGAACTCCTCGGTGACGCCGCCGCAGCACTTCGAGAAGCGTGCGTCGCAGATGTCGTCGCCGTCCATCAGGATCTGTCCCTTGGTCTGCCGGATGGCTTCTGCCACATGGGGCGAAGTCTCCTTGGTGATGCCCTGATAGCGCTGGCAGTGGTCGTCGGCGCAGACGTCGAAGATGGTGTGGTCCTCGCGGTCGTACCAGCGTATGAGTCGGTCGTCTTTCTTGACAAAGGAGAAGAAGTTGTTGCCCGACTCAGCCACCTCGCGGCGCTTCTTCATCTGTGCCAGGAGCCACGAGCGGGAGATGACGGCATGGGCCTTGAGCAGCTCGAGGCTCGACGTGGCGCTCATCTCGCTCGAGATGACGCTCTCGAGGTATCGCTCTACGGGCAGCTCGTTGATGGCGCATATCTTGTCCGACTCCACCACAAAGTGCAGGGTGCCGAGGAAGGTCTGTGTCTCCTTGCGTTCCCAATGGAAGTTGACGCCTATGGTCACGTCGCTGAGCGAGAAGGAGGCGTCGGCGCTCTGCGGATGGAAGGTGAGCGAGCTGTACTGGTTGCCGTTCCACAGGATGCCGCCCTCGGAGAACGCCACTTCCTGTTCGCCCGTCACCATCTCGCCCTTGGCCAGATAAGGCTTGTTGAGCGAGAAGTGAATCTTCTGTCCGCTCACGATGCCCACGTTCACGTTGGGCTGTTTGCCCTTGTCGGCGAGCAGCTGGAGCGGATGCTCGTGAGCGGTCGCGGCAGAGGCCTTGAGATTGCTGACGATGGCTTCCGTCTTCTCTGCCGAAATGCCGCACTCGCGCAGCAGGGCTGTGGCTTTGTCGAGGTTGATCTTACTGAAGTCTTCCTCGCGCGGAGTGATGATCAGTCCTGCCATGTCGAGTGCTCCTGGCGAAACCATCATCTGGGCCTCGCCTTCGGCGAAATAGGCGTCAGGGCGGTGCTTCTCTCTCGGGATGACGACGCTGATAAACTCGTCGCCTTTTCGCCAGGCGATGATGTTCATCATGGGCTCGCTCTCGTCGCCACGCATCGGCATGGAGCGATAGAGGCGATGGAAGAGTTCCTCGTCGCTGTCCTCGCTCTTCGAGATGATGACGAAGGCAGGCACGAGGAAGTCGCGCAGCACGGAAATCTTCTCCTCGTCGTTGAGCGAGATGACGTCGGTGAGGTTGCGCGAGAGGCGTTGCCAGTTGGTCTGCAGGGGCAGCACGCCGCTTGTGCCAGCCTGGAAGTGCAGGTGGTCGGGGGCTGAGGCGCCACACTTAGGACCGTTGTAGAACACCATCAGCTCGCTGTGGAGCGACAGCAGTCTGTGCATCTCGCCATAATGGCGGTAGATGGACTGTGGCTGGTGCTTGGTGGCGGGAATGGTGAAGTGGACCGGCAGGATGGGGAAGGGGTTGACCAGGAGCTGGAAGTGGTCGTCTATCTGCTTGGTCATCTGTTCCTTGGGGCGGTTTCGCTCGCACAGGAAACAGGGGCGCTCGCCGAGTGTGTGCTTGTCTATCTTGGCGCCTGTGCTGACGATGCGTGCAGGATTGAACTGCACCTTCAGCTGGTCGGAGAGCTGGCGCACCTCTACGTGCTTGAGGTCGCGGAAGCGGTGGCGTGCGTCTTCCCACATCTCCAACTGTCGGTTGAAGAAGCGCGAGATGCTGCTGTCCTCCATGATGTCGGCCTTGCCCTGCAACATCTGCTGTCGGGCCTTGAGCTCCATGGTGCGCAGACGGTCTTTATATAGGTTGTTGGCATTCACCCGCTCCACGCTGAGGGCTGCGTCGCTGTTGCCACCCCAGCGGCGGCAGAGATAGAGCTCGTCGTAGATGCGGCCTATGCGGTAACGGCGCGAGAAAGCCAGTCCCAGGGCGTAGTCTTCGCCATAGGAAGTGTTGGGGAACTGTATCTGTCGCACCAAGGGTGTGAAGAAGGCGCGTGGTGCTCCCAAACCATTGATGCGCAGAGCGTTGTTGCAGCCGTTGTCTTCGGTCCATTCCTTGTGGTCGATGAGTCCCGGGGGCAGGGTGTTGAGGTCGAAGTCGCACATGCGGTACGAGCCGATGATCATGGCTGCCTTCTGCTCGTGGAAGGCGTCGACGATCTTCTGCAGTGTCTTGGGTGAGGAATACAGGTCGTCGCTGTCGAGCTGTACGGCGAACTTTCCGCAATGGTCGCTGTTGACAGCCACATTCCAGCAGCCGCCGATGCCCAGGTCGGTGCGGCCGGGCACTATCTGTATCAGGCGCCCGTCGTCTATCGAGTCGAGGATTTCACCGGTGCTGTCGGTGGAATGGTTGTTGACCACGATGACATTATAGGGGAAGTTGGTCTTCTGGGACAGGGCGCTCTTCACGGCGTCGGCAATGGTCTTCTCGCGATTGAACACGGGAATGACGACAGAGGCCTCGCAGGCGAAGTCCTGCTCGTCGAAGTCGGGCTGGCGGTAGAAGTTGGTGTCGACGATGGCTCCCACCTTCTCGAGATGGGCTGTGCAGGCACGCTCCATCTCAATCTGTACCTCGCGGTTGCGCGGATTGACATAGTCGAACTGTTTTTCGCCGCTCTTGCGGGTGTCGAGCTCGGCCTCGGTGTAGAGATATTCGTTGAGATGGAATATCTCGCCCTTTCTGCTCAGATACAGGCGCAGGTCGTAGAGTCCGGCATACTGATAATCCACACGGTCGGTCTGCGCCACATAGTCGAGCAGCGCCTGCGACTTGATGAGCCACAGGCTGCCGAAGTCGAAGTCGTCGCGGAGGCTTCCTGCCTGATAGTCGATGGCGGGATGCTTCGTCAGGGCGCCTTCCTCCAAGGAGTAGTGGTCGCTGTAGACCATCACCGCTCCCGTGTCGTCGGCAGTGCGCAGAAAGCGTTCCAGGGCATAGAGCCCCCAGCGCACCGACGTCATCCTGGTGCACAACAGCAGATAGTCGGCATCCGTGTTCTCGGCTATGCTCATCACCGTGTTGGATGACTCCATTCTGTCGATTACTACAAAGGTACAGCCTTCGGGCACTTGGTGCTGCGAGGCAAAGTCGCTGCTTACCAGCAGATTGATATGTTGAACCGTCTTGTTCTCATGAAGCTCGAGCAGTGTTTCTTCACCCTTCTCCAAGGCTTCAAAAGGCAAGAAAAGGTCTATTTTTTCTCTCATTTTTGCTTATTATCTTAAAATATGTGGCAAAGATAACAATTTTTCAGCAAAAAAGCGTATCTTTGCACTATGAATAACGAAAAAAAATATCTTCTCGGTCTGACACTCGCCGAACTGAAGCAGGTGGCCAAGGATTTGGGCATGCCTGCCTTTACCGGTGGACAGATGGCAAAATGGCTCTATCAGCAGCATGTGAAGAGCATCGACGAGATGACGAACATATCGAAAGCCAACCGTGCCAAGCTGGCTGAAGAATACGAAATAGGATGCTTCGGATATTCCGACGCACAGCACTCGGTAGACGGAACCATCAAGTATCTGTTCCCCACACGGAGCGGAAAGTTTGTCGAGACGGTCTACATCCCCGACAAAGACCGCGCCACGCTTTGTGTATCGTCACAGGTGGGGTGCAAGATGAACTGCCTGTTCTGTCAGACAGGAAAGCAGGGGTTTGAGGGCAGTCTGCCTGCAGGCGACATCCTCAACCAGATATACTCGCTGCCCGAGGTGGACAAGTTGACCAACATCGTGTTCATGGGGCAGGGCGAGCCAATGGACAACCTCGACAATGTGCTCCGTGCCACGGACATCCTGACTGCCGACTATGGTTGGGCATGGAGCCCCAAGCGCATCACCGTCAGTTCGGTGGGCGTGAAGAATAAGTTGAAACGATTCCTCGAGGAGAGCGAGTGCCACGTGGCCATCTCCATGCACGACCCGATACCGGCAGAGCGTGCCGAGCTGATGCCGGCAGAGAGAGGAATGGGAATAGAACAGGTGGTGGAACTGTTGCGCAACTACGACTTCTCGCATCAGCGCCGACTCTCGTTCGAATACATCGTCTTCAAGGGGCTGAACGACAGCATGCAGCACGCTAAGGCCATCATCAGGCTGGTGAAGGGGCTCGACTGCCGCTTCAACCTGATACGCTTCCATCAGATTCCCGACATCCCGCTGCAGGGAGTGAGCGACGAGAAGATGGAGCAGTTCCGCGACTATCTGACCCAGCACGGTGTGTTCACCACCATCCGCGCCAGCCGTGGACAGGACATCTATGCTGCCTGCGGACTGCTGAGCACATCGAAGAAGATAGGAGAGATAAGACAGCATGAGAACGAACAGGCTTAGTGCCGTGCTGTGCTGCCTGGCGCTGACACTCGTCGGCTGCGATGGCATGGGTGGAAGAAAACCCGCAAGCACCGGGCTGCCCTACGAGGTGGTGCTGGAAGGCGACAGCGACAGCATCGTGACCCGGATGATGACGGCCGATATGCCGCATCTGCCACAGCCCGAACCGATGTTCAGCCTTATACAGGTGAGGAAGGGAAAGGCGCGCGGAAGCTACCAGCTGGTGAGAAACCGCATCGTGGTGGACATCAATGCCCATAACAAAGGCTATGCCGTGAAGATGAGGAAAGACGTGAGTGCCGTGCCGCAGACCGTCGTCTACATACAGGCACAGTCGGCTGAGCAGCTTCGCCACAGGCTGGACGGCGGGAAGCTGAGGAGCCTCTTCGACACATCGGAGCTACGGCATCTTGCCACCGTCGTGCCACAGAATCCCGACAGACAGAAGGAGATGAGGCAGCGCTTCGGCATCAGCATGAGGATTCCTGCCTCGATGAATGCCGGTAAGCAAGCCAAAGACTTCGCATGGCTCACCGACAATGCCAGCACGGGAATGCAGAGCCTGATATTCTTCAAGACCAAGAGCCACGGCCGGAGTCGTGACGACCTGAAGGCCCAGGCCGACAGCGCCCTGAAGCGAAACCTGCCCGGCGAGACCGACGGCATGTACATGCAGCTTGCCGACATGAGCCAGGCCGACAGGCAGGGAATGAGACGGGGACTGTGGGAGATGAAGGGTGACGCCATGGGCGGACCCTACGTGATGAGGACACGGGGCAGCATGGCTGTCATTGGCTTCGTCTATGCGCCCGAAAAGAAAAAGAAAATACTAATCAAGCAGCTTGAGGCTGCTCTTTCTACAATAAAATAAGAATCCAAAATGGACAACAAGAAAATCAGGGTGGCTATCACCCATGGAGATACCAATGGTATCGGATACGAACTGATCTTTAAAACCTTTGCAGAGCCCGAGATGCTGGAGCTTTGCACGCCTATCGTCTATGGCTCGCCCAAGGTGGCAGCCTACTACCGCAAGGCCATGAACCTGCCCGCGCAGTTCTCCATCATCCAGAAGGCCGAAGACGCCGAGGAAGGACGCATCAACCTTCTGGCGGCTGTCGAGGAGGAGGTGAAGGTGGACATGGGTGTGCCTACAGAGGAGTCGGGACAGGCTGCGGTGAAGGCACTCGACAGAGCCATGACCGACTTCAGAGACGATCTGTATGATGTGTTGGTGACAGCACCTATCAACAGTCAGAACGCATTCATCGAGGGCTTCGCCTTCAAGGGACACAAGCACTATATCGAGACCTGTCTCGGAGAGGGAAAGAAGGGACTCAGCATCCTCGTGGGCGATACGCTGCGCATCGCTTCGGTGACAGAGAAACTGCCGCTCAAAGAGGTTGCTGCACAGATCACGGCAGAGAGAATCGTAGAGAAGGCAACCCTCTTCCAGCAAACCATCAAGCGCGACTTCAACATCAGCAATCCACGTATCGCCGTGCTGGCACTCAACCCCAAGAACAATGAGGAGACAAGCTGCGGAAACGAGGAGAAGGAAATCATCATTCCTGCCATCGACGAGCTGGCAGGCAAGGGCGTACAGGCCTTCGGACCTTATCCTGCCGACGACTTCTTCGGCAATGGCGACTTCAGAGAGTTTGACGGTGTTCTGGCCATGTATCACGACCAGGCCACAGCTCCATTCAAGTCGATCAACGACGGACGGGGCGTTATCTATACTGCAGGAATGCCTGTCATCCGAACCAGCGCTGATATCACGCCCGGATACGAGATTGCAGGTACAAATACTGCCGATGAGTCTGCCTTCAGAAATGCCGTCTATCTGGCCATCGACACCTTCAGATATCGCAGCAGTTACGACGAGGCCTGCGAGAACCCACTGCCCAAACTCTTCCACGAGAAAAGAGACGACAGCGAGAAGGTGAGATTCGCTATTCCAAAGAAGAAAGCAGATTCGCCAGAGGTTAAACGTTAAAAAAGGACTATTTTCAAGCCAATATTGCAGTTAATTCAAAAAAAATGCGTAATTTTGGCAGCTAAATGAATACATCTGAACTTCAGAAGATCAAATTGAGGTACAATATCGTAGGCAACAGCGACGAATTGAACCGAGCTCTCGATGTCGCCCTGCAGGTGGCACCGACTGATCTTTCTGTGCTCATCATCGGAGAAAGCGGCGTGGGAAAGGAAATCATTCCGAAGGTCATTCACGACAATTCTCCACGCAGACGGGAGAAGTATTTCGCCATCAACTGTGGAAGCATTCCTGAGGGAACCATCGACAGTGAGCTCTTCGGTCATGAGAAAGGTTCGTTCACCGGAGCCATAGGCGAGAGCGAGGGATATTTCGGCATCGCCAATAAGGGAACTATCTTCCTCGATGAGGTGGGCGAACTGCCCATCGCTACACAGGCAAGACTGCTGAGAGTGCTCGAGACGGGAGAATACATACGCGTGGGCGGACAGGAAGTGCGCAAGACGAATGTGCGCATCGTGGCGGCTACCAATGTCAACATGAGAAAGGCCGTCAGCGAGGGACGCTTCCGCGAAGACCTGTACTATCGCCTCAACACCATACCCATCATGATGCCGCCTCTGCGAGAGAGGGGAAACGATATCCTGCTCTTGTTCCGACTCTTCGCCATGCAGATGGCCGAGAAGTACAAACTGCCTAAAATTGTGCTTACCGATGACGCCAAGGCCATCATGCTGAAATACAAATGGCCTGGCAACGTGAGACAGCTCAAGAACATTACCGAACAGATGTCGGTACTGAGCGAGGAAAGGGAAATCGACGCACAGACGCTGCTTAGGTTCATTCCGCAAGACGAGGAGACCACACAGTTGGCTACCATCGCACCAGGGCAGGGAGGAACCCACAGCTATGAGAGTGAGCGCGAACTGCTCTACAAGATTCTCTACGAACTGAGGGGCAACGTTAGCGACCTGCGGCGTGACATGAACTCGCTGCGCAAACAGCTCGACGAGGCACGACAGCTCAACGGAGCCAAAGGCTTTGCCGAACCACAGCCCCTGACACCCATAACCCCCATAAGCTATCCAGCCCCTGTCGAAAAGGAAAGCGAGGCGTTGCACCATCCATTCACAGAGGATGCCGAAGTGGAGGAAATACATGAGGCGGAAACGCTCAACCTCAACGACCTGGGCAAGCAGATGGTGGAGAAAGCACTGGAACGCAACAACGGCAACCGAAAGAAAGCTGCCAAAGAACTGGGAATATCCGACAGAACTCTGTATCGACGCATCAAGGCATACAAGCTCGGCGACAACGACGAGGCTGATGACGACGATGACGACGATGTGAAGAAATAAAAGAAGCCAAGAGGCTAAGACGACAAGAAGAAAATAACAAAATGAAGCATCTCTTCAAGCATATATATATAATAGGTGTAATCTTCGCCATTATCGCCACCACGGCTGCATGCTCGGTAAAGTATGCCTTCAATGGTGCCAGCATCGACTATACCAAAACCAAGACCATAGAGCTTGCCGAGTTCCCTATTCGCAGCTCCTATGTCTGGGGACCTATGGGACCGATGTTCAACAATCAGCTGAAGGATGAGTTCGCCAGCCACACCCGACTGATACAGGTGAAGCGAAATGGAGACCTCAAGATAGAGGGAGAAATCACACAGTACAGCCAGCGAAACAAGTCGGTATCGAGTGAGGGATACTCTGCACAGACCGAGCTGTCGATGACTGTCAATGTGAGATTCACCAACAACAAGAACCATGCCGAGGACTTCGAGCGCCAGTTTACCTCTACCAAGAGCTACGACACAACGCAGAGTCTGAACGCCGTACAGGAAGAACTCGTCACACAGATGGTGAAAGACCTGGTGGAACAGATCTTCAATGCTACCGTGGCCAACTGGTAAATGAGTAAAGGGTGAAGAATCAAATGCCGACACTCTGTATATAAAGATTAGGAAATAAAATATAACGCGAAATTATAACGTGGAATTAAGTAGACTGATACAACATCCTGAGGAGATGAACAAGGAGACGCTTTATGATCTCCGGGCACTGTTAGCACTCTATCCGTACTATCAGACAGCCCGCCTTTTGATGTTGCAGAACCTCTACCTGCTCCACGACCCGAGTTTCGACGAGGAACTGAGAAAGGCTGCTATCTATATCACCGACCGAAAGGTGATATTCAGAATGGTGGAGGCGGCTCACTATCAACTCAAGAAGGAAACCAATCGGGAAGAGAAGAAGGCAGAAAATGCCAACAATGCTTCCGACCGAACTTCCGACTTGATAGACAACTTCCTCGAGTCGATACCCAATGATGCCGAAGAGGAGAAAGACGCGGCACAGAAAAACAAGCGAAAGCCTACGCCTGCCGATGCTGCCGTCGACTATGTGGCTTATCTGATGGAGACAGAAGATGCGGAACAGGAAAAGGACAACAACTCCTCACGCACGCTGGCGCTTATCGACGACTTCATTGACGATGGAGGATTCCAGTTGCCTAAGCTCGATGCTACAGCTGATGCTGAGCTGGAATACAAACCTGCCATAGATGACGACGAGGTCAACAGCAACAGCGAGACTACAGAGAACAGCGGTATCTTCACCGAAACACTCGCACGCATCTATATCAAACAGGGTAAGTACGAGAGAGCGCACGAAATCATTGAGCGACTCTATCATAAACAACCCAACAAGAGCGCATACTATACTGACCAGATGCGATTCTTGGAGAAACTGATAATAAATAGTAAAAATAATAAATAACAAAAATCAAAAATGGCTTACACATTATTTGTAGTTTTAATCGTCCTGGCTTCATTGCTGATGATTTTCATCGTGCTCATCCAGGAATCTAAAGGTGGTGGACTTGCTTCCAACTTCTCTTCAACCAACTCTATCATGGGAGTTCGCAAGACTACCGACTTAGTGGAAAAATTGACATGGGGACTCGCTGCAGCGATGGTTTTCCTCAGTGTTGCTTGTGCTTATGTGGCTCCTCAGGCTATCGGCGACAATAGCGTGATGGAAGGTGCTACACAGGAACAGACAGCGCTGCCTGCTATGCCAGGTGCTAACAGCGATGCTGCCAAGAAGGTTGCGCCTGCTGCTCAGAATGCTGCTCCTGCTGCTCAGAATGCTGCTGAAAAGGCTGCTCCTGCGGTGCCTGCAACTCCTGCAAAGTAATTTTTTAGAAAAAAATGCGGAATTTGTTTGGTTATTCCAAATAAATTCCGTACCTTTGCACTCGCTTAAAAGAAATAACTCTTTTTAAAGCCAAATGGTGGATGTAGTTCAGTTGGTTAGAGCGTCAGATTGTGGTTCTGAATGTCGTGGGTTCGAGTCCCACCTTCCACCCAAGATAAACCC
>JABLTL010020628.1_pt1 | contig 12918 bp, 9 predicted proteins | sample 7160151 | NCBI WGS metagenome assembly JABLTL01 (sample SAMN14651223, study PRJNA627086) | human gut metagenome | isolation source: feces | host: Homo sapiens
CCGTGCGACACGTTCGTAAGTGAAAAGCTTGCGCACAAAGTCGAAGGGCAATTTATGAAGAGTTTCTTTTTCATGCCTTTACCACCTTATATCCAACTCCACGGATCGTCACGATCTTAAAATCCGGATTATCGCGAAAGCGTTCCCGAAGCCTTCCAATGTGGACATCTACTGTGTGGGCATCGCTTGCGGAATCATATCCCCAGATATCATCCATAAGCTGTTGCCGGGTAAAGATTTTTCCCGGAAAAGAAACCATCTTATATAAGAGCATGAATTCTTTCTGAGGAAGTACCATACTTTCCGAGGAGGTGGAGACCGTCAGGGAATCGCACTCCAAAATGGTATCTCCGATTCGCTGTTTCCGCTCATTGATCATCTGTGCTCTGCGGAGAAGTGCACCTACCCGCAAAACCAGTTCATTGATATTGACCGGTTTTACCATATAATCATCGGTACCGGACAGAAATCCCATACGCATATCATCAAAAGCATCTTTGGCAGTGACCATAAGTACAGGAATGGAATCTCCGGCATCTCTGAGTGAGCGGACCAGTTCATAGCCATCCATGTTGGGCATCATTATGTCCGAAATGATCAGATCGTAATAATCTTTTTCCAGGGCATCCAGCGCTTCCTGCCCGTCAGAGACCCCTTTTACTGTATAACCGTTTTTTAAGAGGACATGCCGGAAAAGCTGACGGAGTTCCAGGTCATCTTCCGCAATGAGAATTTTAAACATTTTTACCTCCCTATTCCTTGATCTTTTCAATGTCCATGTTTTCAGGCAGGATACAGCTTAAAACAATGGATATGATAAATACAACAGCAACTATATTTTGCGCAAAAACGGACTGTATGATCGACAGGAAAATATCCCAGATCCCGCTCTCACTTGCTGCGGTGAATCCGATTCCGACAGCAAGTGAAAGAGATAGGCGGCAGCAGTCCGATGTGAAACAAACTACTATTATAAGAAAAATTACGGAATAATCATAACATAGATTCGTTGTGGAAACCAGACGGATTTTGATGAATAAATGTAATAATAGATGAATTAGGTCATATTATGAATATTTATACACGAAAAAAAGAAATACCCTCTTGCATTTTCGAAACTTTTACTGTAGAATTATTAACCAGGTAAACACAAATGTATGCCATACCCGAACACTGATTACAAAGATGTAACCAATCTTAACTGTATCAGTGTTTTTTAATATACAATGGGGAAACGAGGAAAAAATTATGGAAAAAAAGCATGAAATGATGAGTCTGGAGGACTCCGAACAGCTGAAAGGCAGAATGAAATTCTTTGAAAAGGAACTGGTAGAGAATCATCACATCGATCCCAACCTTTATGTGGAATACGATGTGAAAAGAGGACTTCGTGATTCCGCAGGTAAAGGTGTTCTCACAGGTCTTACTGAGATTTCCGATGTTACCGGCTATAAGCTGGTCAATGGCAGACGTATTCCTGCAGACGGTGCATTGTATTACCGGGGAATCGATGTGCAGGATATCGTAAACGGACTGAAGGACAGACGTTTTGGTTTTGAGGAGACGATCTATCTTCTGATTTTCGGTAAGCTTCCCAGCAAGGAAGAGCTTTCCAGATTTCTTGAGCTTCTTTCTGACATGGAGGATCTGGGAGGACGTTTTGTCCGTGACGTTGTCATGAAGGGAACCAATGCCAATATTATGAATGCTATGGAGCGCTGCGTACTTGCTCTCTATACATATGATGATAACCCGGAAGATATTTCTGTGGAGAACGTACTCCGCCAGTCTCTGGAACTGATCGCTAAGCTTCCTGAAATCGCGGTTTACTCCTATCACGCATACCGTCATTTCCGTAAAGACGAGACACTTTTTATCCGCAATCCGCAGAAAGGGCTTTCACTTGCCGAGAATATCCTTCTGATGCTTCGTCCGGACGGCAATTATACAGAGCTTGAGGCCAAGGTCCTTGATATCGCACTTGTACTTCATGCAGAGCACGGCGGTGGTAATAACTCTACTTTTACCACACATGTAGTAACATCTTCCGGAACAGACAGCTACTCTTCTACCTCTGCATCCATCGGTTCACTGAAGGGACCGCGTCATGGTGGCGCCAACCTGAAGGTCCAGAACATGTTTACAGATCTGAAGGCCAATGTAAAGGACTGGGAAAGTGATGAGGAGATCACAGCATATCTGCAGAAAATACTGAATAAAGAAGCATTTGATCATGCAGGTCTGATCTATGGTATGGGACATGCAGTTTATACACTCTCCGATCCGCGAGAAGTGATCCTGAAACGTTTTGCACAGGCTCTTGCAGAGGAAAAAGGAATGATAGATGAATTTAAGCTCTATGATAAGGTTGAGGGTATTGCCGGAAAACTGGTCATGGAACACAGAAAGCTGTTCAAAAATGTTTGCGCAAATGTTGACTTCTACAGTGGCTTCGTTTACTCAATGCTTGGTATTCCGGAAGAACTTTTTACTCCGATCTTTGCCATCGCACGTATGCCTGGCTGGAGTGCACATCGTCTGGAAGAACTGATCAGTGCCAATAAGATTATCCGTCCTGCTTATAAGTATGTGGGGCATCATGCAGATTTTGTACCTTTTGATGAGAGATAATAAACAGAATGATAAAAGCAGTGGGGATTTCTGACCTATTTAAGTTGGAAATCTCTGCTGTTTTTTTGTTCTCCTAAATTACAGAAAAACAGGATCATAACTATACATAATATATATTATGTAAAATAAATATCTGTTTTCACAAAAAACAAGGCTCACCGCATAAGATATGATCGGATTGCCTTGTTTTTTATGGAATCTTACTTTATTATTCTTTTCCTATCGGAAGCTCTTCAGCCAGTTTACAAGAGAATCATGCCAGATGTTGTCGTATACGGTCTTTTTCATCTGGTCATCTACGGGTCCGTTTCCTGCCATTTTTGCAAGGATAGCAGCCTGAAGTTCGCCTACTGTCATTTCTTCCGGTGTTTTGTGCGGATTCGGTGCAGTAACCGCTTCAGTTTCCTGTGGATTGGAGGACTCTGCTTCAGGAGTTGACGGAACATCCGCTGAGTTTGCTGTATTGTCAGAAGCTTTATCTGTATTTTCAGCGTTTGAAACTTCTTTTTCCGGGGTAGCTTCTGTTACAGTGCTGTTTTCAGCCGCCTGCTCCTCTTCTGCCTCAGATGCAGCGTTTTCGTTCTCTTTTGCTGCGGCAGTTTCCGGAACATTAGTCTGAACCGGCTTATATTCCGGCATATCTCCTGCAGGAAGCCAGATCTCACCGCTGTTTGCTGCAACACGGACACGGATCCGTCCACCCTGGGCGGAAACTTTCTGGCCGGTGAGTGCGCCTACGTATTCCGGTGCGCTTCCTGTTGGAAGATTCATTTCTGCATCGCTGTCATCGTTATTTACTGTGACGATCACACGCATGCCATCCAGATCTCTTGCAAAAGCAAACTGGCGGTTTGTAAGAGCCAGCTCTGCATAGGAACCATAGCTTAATGCAGGAGTTCCCTGACGGACTTTTCCAAGAGCTGCGATCAGTGCTGTACATGGATTCTTTGTAATGGAATCTGCGTAATCATCAAGGTTCAGAGCAGGTCTTAAGCTGGCATCGGAGAATTTTTCTTTCTTTCCGTCAATGCCGAATTCTGATCCGTAGTAAATACTTGGGACTCCGGGCAATGTATAAAGCAGCACATGTACCGGAGCAAAATGTGCTTTGTTCTGAAGTTTTGTATATATTCTCTCTACATCATGGTTGTCCACAAAATTGTAGAGATCCAGATCCCCCATATTCTGAAGATATTTTACTGTGTGGGCGATTTCAAAATAGTTGTGGTCATTATGTCCGCTGTAAAGAGCTTTATGAAGGGCATAATTTGTTACGCTGTGAAGGGTCTGGCCGTTTACCCAGCGACTGTAATCTCCGTGGATAACCTCTCCCATCAGCCAGAAATCCTTTTTTACTTCGTCAGCAGTGTGGCGAAGAATGCGCATGAAATCAAAATCAAGGACATCCGCAGCATCAAGACGGATTCCGTCAATATCAAATTCAGAAACCCAGAAACGGATCACATCGCAGATATAATTCTGTACCTCCGGATTACGCTGGTTCAGCTTAACAAGAAGGTTGTATCCGCCCCAGTTTTCGTAGGAAAAACCATCGTTGTACTCGGTGTTTCCGCCAAAATTGACATTGCAATACCAGTTTACATACGGAGAATGTTCATGGTTCTTTTGGATATCCCTGAATGCAAAGAAATCACGGCCTGTATGGTTGAATACGCCGTCAAAGATTACACGGATGCCTTTGTCATGACATGCTTTCACAAAGTTTGTAAGATCTTCATTGGTTCCAAGACGGGAGTCCAGTTTCTTGTAGTCTGTTGTCTCATAGCCATGTCCTACACTCTCAAAAAGCGGACCAATATATAAGGCAGTACAGCCGATTTCCCTGATGTGGTCGATCCACGGCAGTAGTGTGTTCAGTCGATGTACAGGGGTTCCGTAATCGTTTTCCTTCGGGGCGCCTGTGAGTCCAAGTGGATAAATATGATAGAAGATTGCTTCGTTGTACCAGCTCATAATATTACACCTCTGTTTTAAAAATTTACAATTTCCTGATAATTAGAGAAATTGCACAAATATCTTCTTTATAATACCAGATTTTCACCAAATAATCCAGAAACAATTAGATAGTTTTTCAATGAAAAATCCGGCAGATTGTCGACTGCCGGATTTTAAGACATTTATTCATCAAATTCTGCTGTTACAATAAAGCCACGGGGAGTATGTTCGATACTTTTGACGATTCCTTCTGAGGATTTGATACGGTCTGCATTCTTATAGCAGCCGGACATGGCAACAGCCGGTTCGATGATGTAGCTGTAATTGGTGGCTGACAAAAATTCGGAAATTTTAACCTTATCTCCTACCTGAATCAGCCCCTGACGTTCCATTTTGAATTTTTCTTCACGCATATATAAAACCTTCTTTCTGTATTTTATAGTTTGAAATGATTTATATTATGCAGTCAGGAACCAGAGGGAATCCGAATCAGTAGTTTCCGACCGTCTTTTTCTATTGCTGTAAGAACCGGAACATGCTTTTTTCGCAGCGCATGTACGATTGGGTACAGGGAAAACATGTCATCACCTGCAAAAACAGCTTCTGGCTTGTATTTGAGGATCTGTTTTATCTGATCTTTGATATGGCTTTTCCACCGGGATTTCTCCATGACTATTTCGCAATAGCTGCCCTCCATGGTTAATTCCGGTAGTTCCGGGACAGTTAGATGAATAATTTTGGCACGGCTAAGATCAGGCAGATCCTGCAACAGATAATCAGTTTCTGCGCTTCCACCAAGGCTTACGATCACCGCTTCCTCGTGAAATGCTGCAAGACTACTTCTACATGCGCGCAAAGAATCCTCCAATGTGCCACAGGTCATAAGAAACCCACCTTTATGACAGAAGACCGCGCTTTCAAGACCTGTGGCAGCAATAAGCTCCTCACCTTCAAGACCCAGCCACTGAGAAGGAAAGCTGCATTTATAGTTCATGGAGTATTCTTTTTTCTGAGGCTGGATGCAGTAGCCGCCGCGGTTGGATGGAAAAATTACGAACGCAATGCTGGTCTCGGAAAGTCTTTTCTGGCAAGGGATAAATTCCGGGAGTACAAGGATATTGGTATTTTCGGCCGGTGTATCTCCGGTTTTCAGGGCTCTCTGGTGTTCTTCAAGAACCTCTTCCACACGTTTATCAGCCCGTTCATTACCGCGATACCGCTCGAATTTGTTTTCCAGGATCATTCCTGCAACACTGACCGCCTGGAAAAACGCCTGGTCATTGCTGCCTTTGGAATCCCAGCCAGGATTAAAATTCCCGATCAGTGTGGCGAGCTCGTTTTTCTCCCCTGTGTTATCGTTATTATCCAGCGGCTGGACAAACGATTCGTCAAATTTCTCTGCCAGTTCCGCTCCCAGGATCTCTGCTCCAAGTGCTTCCCAGAGAAGACCAAATGCTGCATAAGGCACTCCGTTTTCACGTACCCGGCTGTCTTTCTGGTGGTGATCATACTGACCTCTTCCAATATCAAAAACAAGTCCTTTGTAATCATCGGGAACCTTATTTCCGCGGATGATTGTGATCTCAGGATTCAGATATAAAAGCAGTGCGGCAGAAAAAACATCATCTGCATGGAATTTGCCACTGTGAGTGAATGCAGATGAGTCTTTTTGTCTGATTTCTTCCAGTAATTGGTTCATATGAAATTCTCCTGTATATTTAGTCTTTTCCAAGTATATCACAGAAATGAAAAAGATACAAAATCCAGAAAGCTATGCCCTGCAGGAGGTAAAGATTATTGTTACTGTTCACTCTGTTCTCAGTTACATATTATTTCCTGCGGCGTCCAAGTCTGTATTTAAAATCTTCATACCCAAAATCTGTCAGACGCTCCATAGTTTTATCACCATGTCTAAGCCATATATCAGGCAAAGGCATTCCATTAAAGGTATTGTTTTTGCAGGTTGTATAAATGGCCATATCACCGAACATGAGAATATCTCCGTATGCCAACGGCTCCGGAAAGCTGTAATCTCCTATAATATCTCCTGACAGGCAGGTTGGTCCTCCGAGGCGGACTGTGACTACATTTTTTCCCGGTTCATCTGCTCCAAGAAGTGGAGGACGGTAAGGCATTTCCAGAACATCCGGCATATGACAGGCAGCACTTCCATCCAGAATTGCAATCCGGGTATCACCATTTTGCAGCACATCCAGAACAGTCGTCAAAAAGAATCCGGCATTTAAGGCCCATGCCTCTCCCGGTTCCAGGTAAACATCCACCTTCCATTCTTCCTTTGCTGCCCTGATGCACTTCTCAAGCCGTGCAATATCATAGCCTGGTCTTGTAATATGATGTCCTCCTCCCAGGTTCAGCCATTTTACCTGAGAAATCAGATCTCCGAATTTCATTTTCACTGCTGCAAGAGTAGTTTCCAGATCAGAGGAGTCCTGTTCACAAAGAGTGTGAAAATGAATACCATCCAATAATCCGATCAGCTCCGGATGCTTTTTCACAGCAGCTTCCCACTGCGCTCTTGTGGTACCCATGCGGCTTCCCGGGGCACAGGGATCATAAATAGCATGTCCCTCCTGGGTAGAGCATTCCGGATTGATCCGAAGCCCTGCACTTTTCCCGGCCTCCTTCGCTCTTTTTCCAAAGCGAAGGAGCTGGGAAGGTGAATTAAAAACTATATGATCTGCAAAGCAAAGCAGCTCATCAAATTCATCCTCACGATATCCGGCACAAAATACATGTACCTCTTTTCCAGGCATCTCCTGGGCACCAAGCCTGGCTTCGTACAGTCCGCTTGCTTCTGTTCCTGTAAGATAAGGTTCCAAAAGATGATAGCAGTCATAATTGCTGAAAGCCTTTTGCGCCAGGAGCATTTTGCAGCCTGTCCTTTTTGCAATATTTCCCATTAATTCTGCATTTTTTATAATTGCCTTTTCATCAAGAACATAACAAGGTGTTTTGATCTTCCGGAATTCCGGCGGAATAACTCCGCCGGACGCTGCAAAGGGTGGTCTTATATCTGTTCTTTCCATCAATCCACCAGCTCCGGATCATGATTTTCGCTGCGTGGAAGTCCATATTTGTCAAGTGCTTCCAGGAACGGATCCGGATCAAATTCTTCTACCGTGTACACTCCCGGGCGGATCCATTTTCCGGTAAGCATCATCAGTGCCCCACACATAGCCGGAACGCCTGTAGTATAGCTGATCGCCTGACTTCCGACCTCCTTATAGCATTCCTGGTGGTCGCAAACATTATAAATATAATAGGTTTTCTCTTTTCCATCCTTTACCCCGGTGAAAATGCAGCCAATATTTGTTTTTCCTTTGGTACGGGGGCCAAGGCTTGCCGGATCCGGGAGAAGAGCCTTCAAAAACTGAATAGGAACAATTAAAAAAATGGAAAAAGGCACTTCTTGAAAGTATCTTATGGGATGTAAGGATTAATCTTGGCAACATCTATGTAAATGACTGTGATACAAAGGTCATCCAAAAATATTTAAAGACAATGCAGCCTGCAATCCGGGCACTGGAAGAGTTTCAGGCGAATATCCGTAAAGAACAAAGGATACGTCATGATAAAAAACTTACAGATTCATGGGACCAGGTGATGAAAACTGTATCTGGACTGCCTAAGAACTGGATCGGATGGGTTTCAAAATATGGAATTACGGAACACTATATCTTCTACAAGTATCAGAAAAATGGTGCTACAGAAGGATACTGTACATATTGCAAAAAACATGTTCCTATCCGCTCACCCAAATATAACCAGAAAGGACAGTGCAATGTGTGTGGACAACCGATTACTTTTCGTTCTGTGGGAAAGTCTGGAAGATTTTGTACAAAGTGGTACAGAGTCTATCTTATCCAGAGGAGACGCAAGACTTCTGGTTTTGTGCTCCGGATCTTTCATGCCAGAACGTGGTATAAAAGGGGCGGCTATACAGATTGCGAAACTACCTGCCATGAAGAGCAGAGAAGAATCTTCTCTGCAAATGGAAAGGAAATTTCCAATTTCGTTTATGATCTGTTCAAACAACGGGAAATGCGTTGGATTTCGTGTAGAAGTTCTTGGTATTATACTTGCTGTGACAGTCAATATAAAGGAATGGTTTATCCATATACCCTGTCGGATCTGTCCAGGCATGAATTAAAAGAAACAGGTCTGCGTGAGTACGCCCTTGGTCAGAAAAAGATAGATCCTGGAAAATATCTTTACCTGTGGAAGACATACCCGGTACTGGAACAGATTGTAAAAGCGGGGCTTTTCCAGTTAGTTGATGATGTACTGGACCACAGGGCAGCAGATGCAATAAAAAGAAAAGGCAGAAAACCAACAGAATTCCTGTCCGTAGATAAGAAAGAGTTTCGAAGACTCCGAGATATGAATGGCGGGGTAAAAGAACTTAAATGGCTGCAACTTGAAAAGAGTACAGGAAAAACAATCGGGGATGAAGAAATATGCTGGATGGTAAAAGAAGGATTTGAACCAAACGACCTGAAGTTTGTTCTGGATCAGATGAGCATCTGCCAGATTCGACATTATCTTGTGAAACAATCAGAAAAATCAGGGGATGATATCAGCCATGTGCTGCAGGTGTGGAACGATTATCTTTCTATGGCAAAAAGACTGGGAATGGATATACATGATTCCATTATTTACCGTACCAGAGATCTTCAACTGCGCCATAAAGAGGCGGTTTTGAAGATAGAAGAAATGAAACGCGGAATCCGACGCAGGGAGCTGGAAGAAAAGTATGTCGGATTTCAGAAACATCTCATTGATTTGAAAGAAAAATATGAGTTCAGTGACGGTGAATATCAGGTTATTGCGCCAAAGAGTATCGATGACATCCTATATGAAGGTGATACGCTTCATCACTGTGTAAATAAGACGGATACTTATTTTGACCGGATCGTTTCAAAAGAAAGCTATATCCTGTTTTTGCGGGAAAAAGAGAATCCGAAAGTACCGTTTTATACACTGGAAGTTGAACCAGATGGAACCATCCGGCAAAAACGTGCGGAATTCAACCGTCAAAATAAGGACATTGATAAGGTGACTTCTTTTTTAACATTGTGGCAGAAGGAAATTCAGAAGCGATTAACCAAAAAAGATCGTAAGAGCACAGAAGAAAGCAGGAAGCTCAGGCAGCAGAACTATCAGGAGATACGTGATAAGCATGTAGTTGTCCATGGCGGAGCATTTGCTGGGGAACTTCTGGCTGATCTTTTAGAGAAAGACTTAATGGACCTACCAGTGGAATCGGCAGAAAACGAAGAAAGCCCTACTGAAATAGCGGCGTAAATAAAAGGATAAAGTGGATGCGGCAGGGAGTTCCCCTGCTGCATTTGAGCAGAAAAGAGAAAATGACATTATATACAGCAGAAAATGAAGGAGAGGACGGAAATGAATAAAAAAGAATTGCGTAACATGAAATTGCTGGAAGCTACGGATGAACTGATAAAACTTGCAAAAGAAGATGTGCCGGTAAGAGATGAAGGATACTATACGGAGCAGCTGATTTATCAGAGGGGGCTATATTTACGTGCAGAAGTAGAAAACAATATTTTAAAAGTAGCATTTTATCTGGCAGAATATCTTTCCACGGACTGTCGGAAACCTGTATATACATTATACGTTGATAAAAAGAACGATGTTTTTAAAGGGTATGATTACCGGACAAAGAAATGGTCAGATAGTATGCTGGATAAGACCATTTTCTCAAAATGGTTATATCAGGAAAATTCTTATATGAAAGAGGCGGATACAGCGTTGATCCAAAAGTATCTTGAAAGTGAATATGACGATGCTTTTTATGCACTGTATGTATATCAACGTGAGCAGAGACACCGGAGGCTGGGAATGAAATATGAAAAAATTCTGACAAACTGGGATCAGTGTATGGATAGACTCCCAGAAGTTCCGAAAGACTGGCTGAGATGGCAGAAAAAAGTTGGAATTACCCAGAATTTTATCTTTTATCATTACAGCCGCAGGAAAGATCAGACAGGATATTGTAGTTGGTGTGAAAGCGAAGTTCCAATCAGCCATCCTCACCATAATGCAGTGGGGAATTGCCCAAAATGCAGACATCAGATTCAATATAAAGCATTAGGCCGGGCCAAAAATATAGAAACCCAAAAAGAGACTGCATACCTGCTTCAGACCTGTGGAAATAATGTGTTTGTTTTGAGAGAATTCCAGCTTCAGATGCTCATAGTAAGCAGCTCATATAAAAAACCAGTATATTCTTTCTTTGAGCGCCGGAGAATCCTGTATGATGAAGAATTAAATACGAAAGAATATTATTTCGGCCGTCATCATTGGACAAAAGAAAACCGCTGGATCCAGGGGAAATTACAGGTTCCACTGTATCCGGGTTACGGCGGCTATATGACATATGAAGGATATGATATGGGAAATATTTATGGAAAATCACTGTATGGCATTAAAAACAGGACATTCCGTAGGACAGGATTCTACGAATATGCAAAAGTCAAAAGGTTTTTAGATCCGGTAAGTTTTTTTGAAATGGTTAAAGAAAGACCTTATCTGGAACGGCTCATTAAAGCAGGACTTTATCATCTCGCAGAAGACATTATGGATAATAAAGCACAGATCTATTGTGAAGATTCCGGAAACCTTGGAAAAGCACTGGGAATTGATAGATTCCGCTTAAAAAGGCTGCGTACAAACAATGGGGGAGAGATTTTTCTTCAATGGCTATTACTTGAAAAAGCCCAAAACAAGTTGATCCGTGACGATGTGATTTCGTGGATGTGCCGGAAAAAGCTTAAACCAGCGGATCTTATGTTCATTATGGATCGTATGGCCCCTTTACAGATCAAAAATTATCTGGAAAAGCAGGCAGCAGAAAGTGGGGAATCCGTGAAAGACCTGATCAAAACATGGAAGGATTATCTCAATATGGCAATTCGGGTCGGAGTGAATGTGCAGGATTCTGTTATCTACCGTGCACGAAAGCTCATGCAGAGACATAATGAAATGATAAAAGAGATAGAAGCAAAAGATTTGATTTTAAGAGCCGGAGAGCTGGAAAAGAAGTATCCGGGTCTGAATCGTATATGCAGGGATTTGAAAAAATATGAATATGCGGACAAAGAGTATCAGATCGTTGTGCCGGAAAAAGTGGATGACATTTTGTATGAAGCAAAACTGATGCATCACTGCGTAAATAATACAGAAACCTATTATGAACGAATGAGCCAGCAGGAATCCTATATCCTGTTTTTGAGAAAGGCAGAACAACCAACGGAGGCGTACTATACGCTTGAAGTGGAACCGGATGGGACCATAAGGCAGACACGTACTTTTTATAACCAGCAGAATGAAGATATTGAGCTTGCAAGGGATTTTCTTGTAAAATGGCAGAAACAATTAAAAAAGAAACTGGCAAAAGAAGATTATAAACTGGCTGTAAAAAGTCAGAGTCTCAGGAAAAAAGAGATTGACGAGCTCCGCAGCAAAGGCGTTCGTGTAAACGGTGTTGGGTATTGCAACAAATTGCTTGCTGAAATTCTGGAGGAAGATTTAATGGAGGCAGGGAATCGGGAACTGGAAGAACAGGCCGCATAATAGCAGATTGATATATCACAAAAGTAACTTCAAAAGTAAAAATGAAATTCCTGTGAAAGTTTGGGGATATTTACAGAAACAGCTCTGAAATTCTCTTTTATTTAAGTATAAGGGATTTTATGGAATTCCTTAAATATACTCGAAACGGAGGATGAGCTTTGGAGGAAAAATTAAAGTTGCTTTGGCTGATATTGATCTTTGTTGATTTTGGGCTTATGTTTGTTTCATTTCCAATCTTGATTTATGTGATTTTTTGTATGACATGAATACAAAAAGCCTTCTGTAAGTGCCCTTTTCCGGTAAAAAGACCGGAGGGGCATTTACATGTATGCAACAGTTTATGTATGTATTCGCAGGAATACGAGTAAAATACTACGCAGCTGCTACTGTTTAAAGCCTGTAGTGAAATTGACATTAAATATCTGGAATGATACGATAAAATTGAACATTTTGCAAGGCAGATTGCATAAAATTTTATTCTGATACGAGGTCAGAATTTTATACTTTATACCGCGTCTGCGGATCAACCGATAAAGACACAAAAAGAGTAAAATGGACTCTTGGAGTGTCTTTTTTTGTTTGGCAAAATGTTTTGACATGTATCAGATCCAATCACGATAAAAGGAGGAAAGAAGTTTTTATGCCACGTAAAATCAGATCAAATTACATGGAGAAATTCAAATTTGTGTACAATGGCAGAACTTTTGAAAGTAA
>JABLTL010115872.1_pt1 | contig 12910 bp, 8 predicted proteins | sample 7160151 | NCBI WGS metagenome assembly JABLTL01 (sample SAMN14651223, study PRJNA627086) | human gut metagenome | isolation source: feces | host: Homo sapiens
TCTCAAAACTTGTATCTGAAACAATATTTTTTATATAAATTGGTACTGTTTTCATTTCTAGTAGTCTTTGATTTCCAAAACAATCATTATCAAGAACCAATGAAACAGTCCAATTATGATGCATATTATGCATGATTGTAAACCAAGTAGCACCACTATTTATTTTACTTGAAACAACAATTTGAAACATTGACAAAGCACATACATAACTATTTCTATCAATAGCATGAGTAACAGTAAATCTTTTAGCAGGATCGACAGCACTTAAAAAAACAACCTTCCCCATTCTAATACTCTTTTTATATTCTTGTATTTTATTTAGCATATTTTCACAAACAAAGCAAATTATTTGACTATGATGATGCAATCCATAATGAAAGGCTTCTTGATCAATTCCTTTACAATCATTAGAAATCAACCATTTATCTTCATTATTGATCTTATCAACAAGTCGTTTAACATATCCTTTTTCTTTTTTAGAAACTGTTTGCAATCCCGTAATAGAAATACCTTCAAATTTCACCGGTAATGTTCCTGCAATAAATAAGCAAAGGGGTGCACTCTTTTTCATTTTCTTGATTAGATTTTGAGGATACTCTTCATCATATTTAGTAATAATACGAATTCCTTGTTGTTCATATTCATGCAATTTTTTTAAAAAAAACTGTATCGATTTCATTCGTCGCACAATTTTATATGCACTATATTCAGAAATATCTAATATGTCCATTAATTCATCACTATTTAACCCAAAAAGACTGCTTGGACCATTTAACCCATGAACTTTTAAATTTTTTTCGACTTCCAACCACTCGTCATTTGTTAAAGCAGCTTCATCATACGCATATAAATCACATGTACATAACATCGTTGCCAAACTATTTAAATTCAACATTATTTTTTCCATAATACTCACCTTTATAATTATTATAGACCAATCTTAACATAAAAAAAAGCTATGATGATATTTCATCATAGCAATCATTAAAAGACAACAACTAATAACATTTTAAATTGTTCTTTTCCATAGACTGCATGTGGCAACCCAGCAGGCATTACAATTGATTCTCCTTTATCAAAAGAAAAAAAGTTACACTTAACGCTTCATTTTGTACTAATGTTTTACCATATTCCTATTTATTAATCATGAGCTATGCTCTTTTTTATAAATTTAATTACTTCATCAAGCATTTCTTCACAAAAGAACATAGGTCCACCATGATCTGCCCCTTTCATACGATAAAAAATAACTTCTTTATTTTTATCTTTTAAAGCCTTATAAAGTTTAACACTTTGTTTAAACGCAACTAAACGATCCTTTGTTCCATGAGCAATTAAAATAGGTGGAATATCACCATCTAAATATGTCATTGGACTTGTTTGGCGAGCGATATCTAAATGTTCTAAAACATTTTTTCTTCCAATTAAATATCCTTCTGGACTATCGGGTTGTTGATGATTTTCTGTTGTTGGGAAACCATCTTCCATCGTAATATCAACCACACCATAAAAATCAATAATAGCACGTACTTCATTAGAATATTCAGAATATAAATTACCGTTAAATAATGGTAATTTACTTGTAAGTCCACTTACTAAAGCTACATGTCCACCTGATGAATCACCAAATAAAAAAACATTTTGTTCATCAATAAAATATTCTTCATGATGTTTTCTTAAAAAACGAATTGCTGTTTTGGTATCCTCTATTTGTGCTGGAAAAGGCGCTAAATCACTTTCACGATATTGTACAATAGCTACAACAAAACCTTGTTTACATAAATAATTAAGTTGTCCTACATGTTGATAAACATTTTGTTTATGCCAAGCAGACCCTTGAACATAGACAATTAGTGGATATTTTTCATTTTCCATTACCCTTTTACGAGGTACTAATATTTGTAAAATACGACTGATTCCATCAATATTCATATATTCAACATCAGGAATATACATAGTATCCATTTCTTGATCAGACATGATACGTGTTTGCATTTCCTCAATAAAAGTTTCATCTTCTATCATTTCTTCATACGTCATTTTATCATCTCCTAATTTTTATTATTTCACTAAAAAAAGAGAACTTCAATAATTGAATTTCACACAAATAAAAAGAGAGTAGTTTTCACTACCCTCCTTATAAACTATTTACCCATTTTTTCTTTAACAGCAGCTTGAGCAGCAGCTAAACGTGCTAATGGTACACGGTATGGAGAACATGAAACATAAGTTAAACCTATTCTATGACAGAATTCAACAGTTCTAGGATCTCCACCATGTTCACCACAGATACCTAATTTAATATCTGGACGAACTGGTTTAGCTTTATTAATAGCAATTTGCATTAATTGTCCAACACCATTTTCATCAATGTGAGCAAATGGATCAGATTCAAAGATGTTCTTAGTATAATATTCATTTAAGAATTTAGCACCATCATCACGAGAGAATCCATAAGTCATTTGAGTTAAGTCATTTGTACCAAATGAGAAGAATTCAGCTTCTTTTGCGATTTCATCTGCAGTTAATGCAGCACGAGGAATTTCAATCATTGTACCAACTTTATATGGTAATTCAACACCTGCTTCTTCGATAATTGCATCAGCAGTTTTACATACGACATCTTTAACATATTTTAATTCTTTAATATCTCCAACTAATGGAATCATAATTTCTGGAACAACGTTTTGTCCTTCTTTATTAACAGCAATTGCAGCTTCAATAACAGCTCTTGTTTGCATTTCAGCAATTTCTGGATAAGTTACTGCTAAACGGCATCCACGATGACCCATCATTGGGTTGAATTCTTTTAATGATTCAACACGTGCTTTTAACGCATCAAATGTCATACCTAAACTTTCAGCTAAAGGTCTGATTTCTTCATCTGTATGTGGTAAGAATTCATGTAAAGGTGGATCCAAGAAACGAATTGTTACTGGATAGATTTCCATTGCTTTAAATAATTCTTTAAAGTCAGATCTTTGATATGGTAAGATTTTTTCTAGCGCTTCTTTTCTTGCTTCTACTGTTTCAGCAGTAATCATACGTCTGAAGTTGAAAATTCTTTCTTCTTCGAAGAACATATGTTCTGTTCTACATAAACCAATACCTTCTGCCCCAAATTTACGAGCTTGTAAAGCATCTCTTGGAGTATCAGCATTTGTTCTAACTTTTAATGTACGTACTTCATCAGCCCATGACATAAATGTTTCAAAGTCACCACTGATTTCAGGTTCTACAGTTTTAATTCTTTCACCGTAAACATTACCTGTACTTCCATCTAATGACATATAGTCACCTTCATGATATTTTTTACCATCTGGTGTTGTTAATACTTTATTTTCTTCATCAACTCTTAAGCTTCCGCATCCACATACACAGCAAGTACCCATACCTCGAGCAACTACAGCTGCATGTGAGGTCATACCACCACGGATAGTTAAGATACCATGAGCAATATTCATACCTTCGATATCTTCTGGTGAAGTTTCAAGACGAACTAATAAGATATCTTGAACACCATTTTTATGAGCTTCAATAACATCTTCTGCAGTGAAATAAATACGTCCTGTTGCAGCACCTGGAGAAGCAGCTAATCCAGTAGCGATAACTTGAGCACATTTTAATGAAGTTTCTTCAAAGTTTGGATGTAATAATTGATCTAATTGTCTTGGTTCTACTTTTAATAATGCTTGTTCTTTAGTAATCATTCCTTCATTTACTAAATCAACCGCAATTTTTAAAGCGGCTTGTGCAGTTCTTTTACCATTACGAGTTTGTAACATGAATAATTTACCATTTTCAATAGTAAATTCCATATCTTGCATATCTCTATAATGTTCTTCTAGAATGTCACATACTTTACAGAATTGTTCATAACATTCTGGCATAACATCATTTAATGTCGCAATTGGTTGTGGTGTACGAATACCAGCAACAACGTCTTCACCTTGTGCATTCATTAAGTATTCACCGAATAGTTTCTTTTCACCAGTTGCAGGGTTACGAGTGAAGGCAACACCTGTACCAGAAGTATCTCCTGTATTACCATAAACCATTTGTTGAACGTTTACAGCAGTTCCCCATGAACCAGGAATATCATTTAAACGTCTGTAAGTGATTGCACGATCATTGTTCCATGAACGGAATACAGCTTTGATTGCTTCCATTAATTGAACTTTTGGATCTTGTGGGAATTCAACTCCCGCATGTTTTTTGTATTCTTCTTTATAAATAGCAACAACTTCTTTTAAATCTTCAGCAGTTAAATCTGTATCAAATTCAACCCCTTTTTCTTCTTTGATATCATCAAATTTTCTTTCAAATGAGCTTTTTGGGAATCCCATAACAACATCTGCGAACATTTGAATGAATCTTCTATAACTATCATATACGAATCTTTCATTATTTGTAATTTTAGTAAACCCAGTAGCTACTTCATCATTTAAACCTAAGTTTAAAACAGTATCCATCATACCTGGCATTGATTCTCTTGCTCCTGAACGAACAGATACTAACAATGGATTTGTTGGATCTCCTAATTTTTTTCCAGTTTCAGCTTCTAATTCAGCTAATTTATTATCAATTTGCGCACAAATTTCAGGTGAAATTTGTTTTCCATCTTCATAATAAGCAGTACAAGCTTCTGTTGATACAGTAAATCCTTGTGGAACAGGTAAACCAATACTTGTCATTTCAGCTAAGTTTGCCCCTTTACCTCCAAGGATGACTCTCATATCTTTATTTCCTTCTTTGAATGAGTAAACATATTGTTTCATTTCAATCAATCCTCCTAATTAATCAACTAATATAATTATACACATGATAGCCCTTACATTCAAGTATAAATTGATACCGCTTTCATAAAATTTTATTAATTATGTTGATTTTATCGCCTTTAATTTTTTTTAAAAAAATAGAACAAGAAACAGCCTAACGGCTATTTGCTTGCTCTATTTCTACTTTTCGTCCATTTAATTTTTCTTTTTGACAATGTCTCATTACTTTTTTTACAGCTTTATCATTAATATTTACAAACGTAAACTTTCTTTTAATATCAATTCCTTGAATATCACTTTCTCTAATATTTGCCTTTGATACTAAGAAATGAATAATATCTTTTTTCTTTGCCTTATCCATAGATCCTACTGTTAAAAATAGACGTGTATAACCTTCACTTGCTCCTTTTTTACGTTTTGATGAAGATTCAAGTTTTTCTTTTGTATAAGGATAACCAATTTGTTGATTTAAAGAAAGTTCAATTAATGCCGCTGTAACATCTTTTAACATATGATTTTCAATTTGATTAACCAAATCTTTCATCGGTTTATGTTCTCCATGTAAAATCATATCTTCTAATTTATACATTAATTCTGTTACTTTATGTTGGTGAATTTGTGTTAATGTTGGTACTTCTAATTTTTCAATATGAGATTTTGTTTTTCTTTCAATCTCTTTTAAATAGCGTTCTTCTTTTCCTACAACAATTGTATAGGCTTTTCCTTCACGATTCGCACGTCCTGTACGTCCAATACGATGTACATAAAGATCTACTTCTTGAGGTAATTCATAGTTGATAACATGACTAATATTTTCTACATCAATTCCTCTAGCGGCAACATCTGTCGCAATTAAATAATGAATTGTTCCCTCTTTGAATTTCTTTAAAGTTCTCATACGATGATCTTGATTTAAATCACCATGCATCGCTTCTACTTTATAATTGGCCTTTTGCATTTGTTCCGTTACTTCATCAACGCTTCTTTTAGTACGACAGAAAATAATTCCTGATTGTACAGTTTCACTATCAATAATACGACATAATGTTTCAAAACGGTCTTTTTGTTTAACTTCAAAATAATATTGTTTAACTGTATTAGCTGTCACTGTTTTTTGTTTAACTTGAATATGCTTATAATCTGGTTTCATATAATTTTTCGCAATTTTTTTAATACCTTCTGGCATCGTTGCAGAAAACAACATCGTTGTATGTTCTGGATTTGTCTTAGAAATAATCGTTTCAATATCTTCTACAAATCCCATATTCAACATTTCATCAGCTTCATCTAAAACCACGTAAGAAACTTCATCTAGTTGAAGTACTTTACGTCTCATTAAATCCATCATTCTTCCCGGTGTTCCTACGACAATATCAACACCTTTTTTAATCGATTTAATTTGTTTTTCAATACCACTACCACCATAAACACAAGCAAAACGTAAAGAACTGTATTTTCCAAGTTTTTTTAATTCTTCATGAATTTGCATGGTAAGTTCTCTTGTTGGTGATAAAATATACGCTTGTGGTTTCTTTTTTCTTTCTTTTAAATTTGTAAGTAAAATACTTGAAAACGCCAAAGTTTTTCCTGTTCCTGTTTGTGCTTGTCCAATGACATCATAGCCTTCCAAAATAACAGGGATAATATTTTCTTGAATAGGTGTTGGTTTTTCAAAACCTAATTCATTGATTGATTTTAATAATTCTTCACTTAATCCTAATTTTTCAAATTTATTCATTCATTTTCTCCTCAAGTTTTTCGAGTATAACATAATTCATTTTAAAATGCAAAAAAAGAATGCATTAACATACATTCTTTAAATCACCCTTTAAAAAACCTTGAATATTGTCAACGACTAAATCAAACAAACGATTTCTTGCTTCTACTGTTGCCCATGCAATATGAGGTGTCATTAAAAGTTTTGAAGCATCATTAATTTGTAGTAAAGGACTTTCTTTTGCAAGTGGTTCTCTTTCAAAAACATCGAGTCCTGCCCCCGCAATTTCATTATTTTGTAAAGCTTCAACCAGTGCTTCTTCATCAACAATACCACCACGTCCTACATTAATTAAAATCGCTTCTTTTTTCATTAACTTAAATGATTCTTCACCAATTAATCCTTTAGTTTGTTCATTTAAAGGACAATGAATAGAAACAATATCACTTGTTTTTAATAATGTTTCTAAATCAACTGAGAGATAATCTTGCTTCGTATTTTTTTCACTTGTCGAATAATACTGAACTTGACAACCAAAAGCTTCAGCAATTTTAGCAACCGTACGTCCAATATTTCCCATACCAATAATCCCCCATGTTTTTGCATGCAATTCATAAAAATGAGGTCCAATATGACTAAACATACCACTATCACTATAGTGTCCACTTTGAACATAATTATGATAATAACTATTTTTATGTAAAAGTTCTAAAGCTAAAGCAAAAGTATGTTGCGCAACACTTAAAGAAGAATACCCTGCCACATTGCATACCGTAATACCACGACGATGACAATAATCTAAATCAACATTATTGACACCTGTTGCTGTAATACAAATAAGTTTTACTTTAGAAGCATATTGTAAGACTTCTTCGGTAAGTAAACATTTATTCGTAATAATGATATCTTCTTCTTTAATACGTTCAATGACTTCTTCTGGATTACTTTGTTTATAAATCGTTACTTGTCCAAATTGATTCAACTTAGAAAGATCAACATCATCTCCTAAACAAACACTATCTAAAAAGACAACGCTAGAACTCTTTTTTTTTAAAATATTTAAAATATCTTCATAAGATTTTCCTGAAAAGAATTTTCCTAAATTGATTGCTTCATTAATATCTAAAATAGAGCTTTCATGATAAATTCCTTTCATTTCATTATCCTCAAATTCAAAGCTTAAATATTTATTTAAAAGACAAATTCCTAATGCTCTTGATGTCATTTCTTTATCTTTTTCAATTGTATCTAATATATTTTGAATAAAAGAAGCATCCTCTTGAACACATTTAGTAAGGGCTTCTTCTACTTCAACCCCTTCAAATAAATGATTTCTAAAACCATCATGATAAAGAAATGGTAAAACTACATCATAAACACTCATTGGAACATGCCCATACCCTTTTGTAAAGTTATATAGGATTGCAAGTCCTAAATTTTCATCTTTCATCTTATCTACTAACTTCATTTTGATCCTCCATAAATAATTTTATTTTTACACGATGTCTTTCTTGTTTTGTAAGATCATCATAGAATACAAAACAATACTTAAACGCTTGATCTTTACGATTATATTTCAATAAATTATAACTTAAATAACTGCTTTTTCTTTCTCTGGTACCTCCTCCACAAGAAGAACCTCCTGCCATAATATATGTATTTCCTTTTTTTACAACACAAGGAATATGCTTGTGTCCATGGAAAATATAACGTACATGATGTTTTTCTAACCAATACATTACATCTTGAGCATCCACAAGGGCTTTTGTCGAGTCAGCAATTTTCCCCATGAATAGTTTTTCATTCCATTTTATTTTCAAAAAATCATCTTTTCTAAGTGGCATTAAATGATGATGCATCATAGCAATCAAAGTATAATCCTCTAAATGATTAATAGATAATAACTCATCTTCAATTTCTTGTAAAAGTCTTTGCCCGACCATCCCCCTTGCTAGATTTCCTTGGGAAGTAGAATCTATTTTGATCACAATCATTTTAACATCCGGATAAACTTTAATATTTTCTCCTAGCAAATAAGCTACCACTTTTGTCTTTTGTTTTTTTAAAAGATTCAAGCCATAAACAATGACGTCATGATTCCCTAAAACAAACGTTACATCACTATGATATTTCCTTTTTAAACGATTCATAAAATGAGAAGCTGCATACATATTTTTACGATTAGGCGAATTCATTAGATCACCCGTAATCAAAAATTTAAGTTGATGATCATGAGGAAGCATATGATAAAGTTCATCTAGACTATCCTGTAATACAATAAGTCCATTGTCTGTTTTCTTTGTTCCTAAATGAAGATCACTTAGTTGTATAAAATATTGATCTTCATTTGTTTGACATTTCTTTTCAAAAATCTTATTTGTTTCTATTAGTCTAAAACATTCTTTTACTTCCTCTATGTTTTTTACAGGATAAAAAACACTTTGCTCTCCTTTAAATATAAAAACACCAGGCCAACGATCTATTTGATAAAGAGCATTTAAAAACAGATGAAAAGGTCCATATAAAGAGATATCTTCTTTCAATGCCTTTTTTATACAAAAAACGCGCATCAAATCATGATTATAACTATTATCAAAATTTTCCAAGAATTGCTGATCGATTCCCGATAATAAAATGACTTGATATTTTTCTTTTTCCTTTGCTATATATTTATGAAAATCATGTGCATAACTTGTTTTAAAAGCCGTATCATAGGTTTCAAAGTTTTTACTTCTAAAAAGTAACTCACATTCATTTTTTTGAATTTGATGTACAAATGGAAATTTTATATTTTGTTTTGTTAACCAATTTTTAAATTCTCCAAGTTGTTCGTAACTTGCATACACATTCCTAAATGACTTATTACCGTCTTTAAAAATAAAATTAAAATAGAGATTCATCAAATCATATTCATTCATGTGTGTCACCTCCCACATATTATACACAAAAAAAAGCCTAACGAATAGGCTTTTAGAATTTTAAATTTCTTGGAGTTCTTGGGAATGGTTCAACATCTCTAATATTTTGCATACCTGTTAAATACATTAAGAAACGATCGAATCCTAAACCAAATCCAGCATGTTTACATCCACCAAAACGACGTAGATCCATGTACCATTGTAATCCTTCTTTGGCCATTCCTTTTTCATCCATAATTTTTTCTAAGACATCATATCTTTCTTCACGTTGTGATCCACCAACAAGTTCACCAATTCCTGGAACAAGTAAATCACAAGCAGCTACTGTTTTACCATCATCATTTAAACGCATATAGAATGCTTTGATTTCTTTAGGGTAATCTGTTAAAAATACTGGTCCACCAACAATTTTTTCACAGATATAACGTTCGTGTTCTGAATTTAAATCCATACCCCATTCTACTTTATTTTCAAATTTAACATCTGCTTTTAATAAATAATCGATTGCTTCTGTATAAGTCATACGTTTAAAATCACTATCTCTAACTGCTTTGATACGTTTGATACATTCTTTATCAATCATGCTTTCAAAGAATTTCATTTCTTCTGGTGCATTATCTAATACATAATCAATACAGTATTTAACCATATCTTCAATTAAATCCATATCATCTTCTAAGTCAGCAAAAGCAATTTCAGGTTCAATCATCCAGAATTCACTCGCATGTCTTGAAGTATTTGAATTTTCCGCTCTAAAGGCAGGTCCAAATGTATAAACATCACGATATGTTAAAGCAAAAGCTTCAACATGTAATTGTCCTGTAACTGTAAGATAAGCTTCTTTTCCAAAGAAATCTTTATCAAATTCAGTGTTATCGATTGTTGTTGCTCTAAACATTTCTCCAGCGCCTTCACCATCATTTGAAGTAATAATTGGTGTATGGACATAAACGAATCCTTGGTTTTGGAAGAATTCATGAATAGCCATTGATAAAACAGATCTTAATCTAAAGATTGCATAAAAAGTATTTGCTCTTGGTCTTAAGTGAGGAATTTCTCTCATGTATTCAAAAGAATGTCTTTTCTTTTGTAATGGGAAATCTTCATCACAAGTTCCTTCAACCACTAAATGTGTTGCTTCAATTTCAAAAGGTTGTTTTCCATCTGGTGTTAATTTTAATTTACCAGTTACTTTAACAGCACTTCCTGTAGAAATATGAGAAGCTTCTTCATAATTATCAATAATTTCATCTAAATAAACAACTTGTACATTTTTAAAATATGTTCCATCATTTAAAGCTAAAAATCCGACTTTCCCACTATTTCTATTTGTACGGATCCACCCTTGTAATTCAACATATTCAATACCATCTAATTGGTCTCTATCATTGATATATAATTCATATAATTCTCTTACTGTAATAAATTCAAACATTTTTCTCTCCCTATTCTTGATCATTTGATTTCATTTTAATTACTAATTCTTGAATAGCTACCACAACATCTACTGTTTGGACTTCAACGCCTTCTTGAACCATAAAATGACTATGCGTAAAATCTACAATTCCTTTAATGCCTAATTTCATTAAACGATCCACTGTTTCTTGAACATTTTCTGAAATCGCCAAAATAGCAATTTTACAATCACTTGGAAAAGTTTCTTCCAACTTGTCAATATGACAAATTTTCACACCAAATCTTTCCCCTTCTTTATTTTTATCCATATCATAACCACAAACAATCTTACCTACTGTATATTGCCAACGATTATATTTTAAAATGGCACTTCCTAAATTGCCAACCCCAATTAAAATAATAGGTTCATCTAATCGTAAACCTAAAACTTCACTTAAACCATCTATAAGATGTTTAACATCATAGCCTCTTCCACGTCTACCAAAATTATCCGTTTTTGATAAATATGTAAAATCACGCCTAATTGTTGTATCTTGTATTCCTGTAATTTCAAACAATTCACTCGATAAACATGTTTCTTTTCCTTCATGTTGCATTTTTCTAAGCGCTTTTAAATAAACAGGAAAACGGGACATCGTTGCTTTTGATATTTTTTTGTCCACACTAATCTCCTCCTATTGATTCTAATTCTAAATCGAGATGGGGTTTAATGCCAAGTGATAAGTCACTAAACTTATTATTATCATACATAACTTTTCCCGCTAAAGCAATCATCATCGCATTATCTGTACAACATTTCATTGGTGGAAGAGACAATTGTACGTCTTCTAACATGGCAACTTGCTCTTTCATCTTTTCTCTTAAACCCCTATTAGCAGAAACCCCACCAGCTAACATAATTTCTTTAACACCATATTCTTTAGCCGCTCGAATCGTTTTATCGACCAAAACATCAACAACAACATTTTGAAAAGACGTTGCTAAATCATTTTGATTGATTTCTAAACCTTTTTGCCTATGATTATGTGCTAAATTGATTACTGCTGATTTTAAACCACTAAAACTAAAATTATAACTATCATCATCTAATGGTTTAGGTAAATGATAACTTGCCTTTCCTAAATGAGCCATTTTATCTAAAACCGGTCCTCCTGGATAAGGAAGATTTAAAACTCTTCCCACTTTATCATATGCTTCTCCAACAGCATCATCTAAAGTTTCACCAATCACTTCAAAAGAATAAGGATGTTTCATCAAAACAAGCTCTGTATGCCCACCACTGACTACAAGACATAGTGCTGGATAAACAATATCTTTTTCATAATTATTTGCATAAATATGCCCTGCAATATGGTGAACCCCAATTAATGGTTTATCATAAGCCAAAGAAAGTGTTTTAGCGACTTGTAAACCAATATGTAAAGAGCCAACAAGTCCTGGACCTTTTGTTACACAAATAGCATCAAGGTCTTCCATTTTTATATTTGCTTGTTTTAACGTTTCTTTTAAAACAACAGATACACATTCAACATGCTTACGGCTGGCAATTTCAGGGACAACACCACCATACATTGCATGTATGTCGATTTGACTTGCCACGACACTACTTAAAAATTCTCTTTGATCTTTTAAGACAGCCATCGCCATTTCATCACAACTTGATTCAATTGCTAGTAATAATGACATCTCTATCCCTCCAATTCCTTGATCATTAAATACGCATCTTCACCATTGCTATAGTATCTTTTTCTAACAGCAACATTTTTAAACCCAAATTTTTGATATAAAGCAATTGCTTTTACATTTGAAACACGTACTTCTAAATTAACATTTTGATAGTGTAATTCTTCACTTTTTTCAAGAGCGTATTCCATCAGTTGGCTTGCATACCCTTGTCCTTGAAAATGTCGATCCGTCGCAATTGTTGTAATTTGACATTGATCACCTAAAAACCATAATCCTATGTATCCAATAATTTGATTTTCTTTTTCAAGAATATAATAACCCGCCATAGGGTTTTCTTTTAATTCATGTATAAAATCTTCTTCATTCCATGGTGATAAAAAGTAATATATTAAAAA